>WNFQ01004304.1_pt1 | contig 19642 bp, 18 predicted proteins | sample 5400171 | NCBI WGS metagenome assembly WNFQ01 (sample SAMN13153356, study PRJNA577476) | soil metagenome | isolation source: 20 cm soil under Madrone tree | place: USA:California | collected 2016-06-14 | reverse complement strand
CCCACCCGGCGTCGCAGCAGGGCAGCCGATGCCAGTCAACATGACGTACTTCGGGGGCGCCGTGCAGGTGAATCCGAAGATCTATCTCGTTTACTGGGGATGGGGAGAGGCAGGCGCATTTGATCACACCGGCCAGTCAGCAACTGACCCCGACGGCGCGGGTGCCCTCATGAGCCGTTTCATCGCCGCCATCGGCGGGACTTCCTGGGGCAATATCGCGACTCAGTATTATCAGTCCAACAATAACGGGACTTATTCCACTGCCGGAAACCCCAAGAAGCAGTTAGCGGGCGTCTGGCACGACGACAGCACTCCCATTTACGACAATTTGGGTCCGATCGACCTGGCTCGCGAGGCGGACCGCGCGGCGCAGCACTTCCACGTTACAGATCTCGCCAATGGGCAGATCGTCGTGGCCACGCCTCAGAAGTTCAACGAGGCCGGCTTTAATCAAAGCCAGTACTGCGCCTGGCACGACTACACAACGCCGGTATCTTATCCGGGTGTGACCCCGGGCATCGCGTTTGTGAACATGCCCTACGTGCTCAACGCCGGTGGCGGTTGTGGGCAGGACTTCGTCAATCCTGCACCCACTGGCGATCAGGATGGCGTGACCATTGTCCTGGGGCACGAAATCGCAGAGACGGTGACCGATCCCGGTGCGGAAGAGCAAGCTGGTTTGGTTCAGTACGGTGCGTGGTTCGATTACCAGAGCTGGGAGATTGGTGACAAATGCGCGTGGGTGGGCGATGGCCTGCAGATTCCTGGCGCGCCCTTCAATATGATCGGGAACGACGGACGCGCGTATCCGGTGCAAACCTTGTGGAGCAATCGGAGCCTGAATGGGGTCGGATATTGCTCACAGGGCTTCTAGGAACCGTTGGCCCGGCATCGCGTATGCCAGCGATCAAACCTAGACAAACCCCGCGTGCACGACGAGTGGCGCGCCCACCCATTTCCAAGGTTCGCTGGCGACTGTATTCGTCGAAGAAGACTTTCACGCTGAGTGTCAAAGGGTGGAACGCCCAATGGCCGCCACCACAAGATCAGGGTTACTTTGAAGGGACCGCGGCCACATCGCGACGGCTGCTTTAACGGCTACTCGATTTGAGTGCGGCACTAGTGGTATGCCAGGATTTTGATGAGTGCCAGCAAGAAATGCAGCCGGGCGCATTCGCATCTATATGAAGACAGTTTTCGATACTTGGCTTATATCTACGTTCAGAAATCTTCCTCAGAGGCCCCCCCCCCCGCTTGTCCGGTGAGCAGGAAGTCATGAGTTGGGTGGGAGATCTATCATCTCGTGCTCTTATGCCTGCCTCCGACCAGCCGGATCATTCGACATTCGTTTCCGCCAAAACCCACGACTATCCCATACGACTGTTCCCGGAGTGAGCTTTCGGAAGAAGGCGAGAACGTTGCTGTCGATAGACGTGCCTCCATTGCGCAAAAACTGCTCCCCGAACTGATTCCGAATGCCAACCACGGCATACTCTTGTTCCAGCCTCTTGGATGTCGATTCCTCTACTTGCTGAACCATCCACTTCGCCACGTCTTCCGCAGAGATCGACATCTCTTCCCGATTCCTCACCCTTCTCCGAATTTAACGAGCTGGCACGCGCCCAAACTGCAATCAAACCTCGGACCGCCGCACCCATATACGCTATTCGGTTGGGCGGCGATCTCGGAATGGCACAGGCGTGCCGGTGTGGTGCAGTTCCGCGCACCGAAATGAAGGGCCGACCGCGTATGCTGTTGAGCGTGTTGGTGATCGGTTCCCAGTCACCTTCGTTAAAGAGCGACCCGCTTTACAATGTTCTTACGTTCTTACAGTTCTCGCACACAAATCCGCACGGTGGCGAGGTTGGGGAGATGCACACAAAGTCCCAATGGCGGGCGTTAAGGATTGCACTACAGAGGGAAGCTGATGTTATTCTCTACTCATCAGGCGAGACGGTTCTCATCGAGTCAGGCTCTACGGTAGCGATGATGAGGAGCAGTTAGCTGGTCGCCCGGCCCGGCGCCCAACATCCTTCGCCCATTGTTGAGTCCCATGATTCGCCCCCTCGCACCCGACTGGTGCCGGGATGTGGTAGTTTTGTCATCCACTTTTTCCACCCCGTCAAACCGAAAGCGGGGTATTACGCATTGAGGGGATTTTGCTACATCCACATGGGCCCAGGCCAGGGCGCACGCTAAGGCTGCGGAGCAGAGTGTAGGTGAACGATTTCATCCTGGCGCAAGAAGGAACAGCAAACCGAACCGGTCTTAATGCGATTGCTGCTCTGCCGACTCGCTGCGTAGGACTGAGTGAACTTTCTTAAGCAGCGAGCTTCTGGTGAACGGCTTCTCCAGGAGTGCTCTTTGCAGCATCAATCCGCCGCGTAGAGCAACCAGATCGCCGACGTATCCCGACATTAAAAACAAACGAAGATTCGGACGAACTAACTTGGCCTGTTCCCGAAGCTCGACCCCACTTTTTCCGGGTATGATGACATCCGTGAGGACTAGATCGATTGCTAATTGAGAAACTTGGATGATGTTTAGAGCGGTTTCGGCATCTTTTGCTTCTATGACTCGGTACCCGGGATCTTGCAGTATGCACACCGTCAGTTCGCGCAGAGGCTCATCATCCTCCACCACCAAAATTGTTTCTGATCGACCCGGAGGTCCGCGTTCTTCATCGGGCGGCACTAGCTGTTCAGCTGGTCGTGGAACGCCAGCACCTCGACAGTTGCGGGCTACAACGTGTACCGGGGAAGTCAAAACGGGGGACCGTATGTCGCCGTCAATTCGGCGTCCGAAGCAAGCACATCGTACATCGACAATTCCGTGACGGCTGGTCAGACGTATTACTACGGGTGACAGCGGTTGACAGTGGCGGAAAGCGTGTACTCAAACCAGGTGCTGGCGGTGATACCGTCCCTGTAGAACGTGTGCGGGCGCATCCAGAGACACGAACGGCCAGTCAGAGTCGATCTGACTGGCCGTAAACTGAATCGGTGTAAAACTCCGGTCTACTTAATCCTCCTGGGAAGCCGCATGCGCCATCCGGAATGGGCGAACACACCGGATCGCAATCAAGAAACCGCTTGTCCGACAAGGCGTAACCCGCAAGACTCTCCCGGCGTTCAGAAGTCGGGTGGTCTTTGAGGCTTTTTCGGCTTTGACGGTAATTACCATACGCAGTATGGTTCCCTCTGCAATTGACACTCCTGCGCGCAACAGGATGCCGTGGGCGCAGATGTTCTCGGATAGAGCTGCCATCTCGCCATCAGAGGTGTCTTCACGGCTCACCCGCACGGGCAAATGCAATCCATAGCGAAGTTCGCTGCGACTTTCGGAATATGAAGTGAGAGACACCGGAATCAGACGATCCAGCTTTTTGGCGAAGATAGGTGCTGCACCAGGAGCGGCAGTAGCGCTGGCGCCGTCCACTTTTCGCCCTTGCGTATGGCTTTGACGAGGGCGGCAGGCCTGCCATCGCTAAAAGGAAGAAAACGATGCCGCCATTGCGATGAAGACGACCGTACAGAAATGCGGGATTGACCTTCATCCCAAGCATGGACAAGGCAAAAATCCGAACCCCATTCTTGGCCATGGAAATCGGAACGGCCGCCAGGATCAACAGGATCTTTCCCCAGTACGAGCGCAAGTAAAGGTGAGCCAACGCCATGCTCGAGATCATCAGGATGAGTGCCGATCGAATCCCACTGCATTGTCTCGCGATCTCAATATCGAGGGTCGGGAAGGCAAGAACGAATCCGCTCCTCAGAAGCGGAACACCGGACCAGCGAGACAGTGTGAACGTTGCCTCCCGAGTATTGCACTCCTGCTCGTTGATCCTTGCGCCTTCACTGGGATGCTCATATCCGACGCTCTGCCTGCGACGTGATCTATCATTATTTGAATGTGCGAGCCGGACAGAAACTGCCGGGGCCAGCGTTTTCTGCCCTGCAAATCCATTGATCAGAAGTCGATGTGGAGAGATCGAGCCGAACTAAGAAGGGTTCAGGATTTGGGCAATTCGTTCGCCAGCTTTCCCGTCCCAGAGTGGGGGGATAGTGCCGCTCTTCGCTTTCCCGGTCAGTACTTTCTTCAACTCGGTCTTCAGGATCCCAGCGTCTCGGCCGACCAGCACGTTCGTCCCCAAGCTCACGGTGATCGGACGTTCAGTATTGTTGCGCAGCGTGATACAGGGAACCCGCAAGTACGTCGTTTCTTCCTGAATGCCCCCGGAGTCGGTGATCACTGCCAGCGCTCTCCGCTGCAGTGCAAGGAATTCGATATAGGGCAACGGTTCCAGAAGATGAAGCCGCGCCACGTTGATACCGAACTCACTAATGCGTTGGCGTGTTCGTGGATGCACTGGAAACACAATGTCCAGATCCTCACTGATCTCCAGCAAGGATTCCAGAATCCCTCTCAAGCTCTGGGGATCATCGACATTCGACGGCCGGTGCAGGGTAACCAACGCATAGCGGAGTGGCAGGCCGTTCATCTTGTGCTGCTCGGCGGCTGGCAGGAGACGAACCAGCGAATCGATCATCACATTCCCGACCCGGTGGATCTTCTCCGCCGGAATGCCTTCGTGGCGCAGATTCGCGTCGCCGTCTTCAGAAGGGGTAAACAACAAGTCTGCCAGTTGATCTGTTACCAGCCGGTTTACTTCTTCCGGCATGGTGCGATCAAAAGAACGCAAGCCTGCTTCCACATGGCCTACGCGGACCTGCAACTTCGAGCACACCAACGTGGCCGCTACCGTGGAGTTCACATCTCCATAGACCAGCACGACATCAGGCTTACGCTCCAGCACAACCGGTTCAAAGCGGCTCATGATGTCGGCAGTCTGTTTGGCGTGGCTTCCGGACCCTACTTCGAGGTTCACATCCGGCGCAGGCATCGCCAACTGCGTGAAGAATACATCGGACATATTCGCATCATAGTGTTGTCCGGTATGCACCAGTGTCTGCTGTGCACCCCTATCCCGCAGGGCCCGCATGACGGGCGCGGCTTTCATGAAATTCGGTCTGGCTCCTACTACGTGAAGAACATGCATAAAGACTTGTTACCTGCGCGGATGCTGTCATGACCTCCGTCACAGATGGTCATTTTCTCATGAGAGTCTTCCCCGCCTCCGCCGGAGTGCCCAACTAGGCCGTATGAGTTAGCCGAGGTGCCGATACAGTAACCGTCCAGCGATCTCCCGCAAGGTGTCCGGCGCAGGTGGAGATTGCTGAAAAGCTGACTGGTGGTGGACTGAAGATCGATCTGGTGGAGAGAGAACGTCTCACTGACCTTGAAACCGTTGGGGATCACCGGCTCCGCCGCGGCCGCAGCTCGATGTATTTCCATTGCTGCAGCTCTTGGTCCCGCCGGAACTGCTGCGCCAGGGAGTGAAGTTCTCCGGGTTCCTCCGCTAAAGGATCACAGTGGTCCGAGAACGGCAGAGAACCAAGCGTCGTCCGGTCTGCCAACGGTCGATACGGCAGAAGACCCAATCGTTTCTGAGTTCGGTGCCGGGCGGTGACGTCGTATAGACGAGAGGCTCGTATCCGTAAGTCCGCTGGAGCGCATCAATCCATCCGCAAGAGTGAAAGACAGATGCGTTGGGATGTCGGTGAAGAAAATCGAGCCAACGCGGATCGAGCAGCCAGTTAATCGTGTACGTAGTCGCGTGAATCGTTCCGCCTCCACGCCGCACACAAGCACCTCTATCCTTGTGGCGGAAAATGTTTCTTAGCGTGGAAGCAGGTCCGTTGGCACATCCTGGGCACCGCCCGTCAAACGGCCGGCAACGTCATCGTTCGAGTACAGCCGGATAATCACGGTGTATTGCTTCGTTTCACTTACGCGATTGAAGTTTCGCGTCAAGGCAGCCTCGATGTGGCGGCTGGTCTCATATCCCGGCACCCAGTCATCCGGGTACAAGACGAACCAAACCCGCTGATGTTGTACGACCATCGCGGATATTTGATCATCGCTTAGCGGCGGGAAATAGCTTAGGGCCCGAGGATCCGTGTCCTGATTCTTCAAGTCTGGATAGGCGAGATCGAGACCTGAAGATTGAGTGGGAAGATGATCCTTGTCCCGGTAATATTCAAAGAGCAGCCGCCCGTGAGCCACGCAGAACACGGCGCCGTCCCCGGGGCGTTGGTGCGACACAATGTAGTCCGTCGTGGCCTTCCATTCCTGATACTGGATTCGATAACGATAGTATTGCGGCAGTCCAGCGAAACTGGTGATGAGAATGGTTGCAAACGCAGTCACGGCGAGCCAGCTTGGCCGTAAAGCCCCAACACCCTGAGCGGCGATCAGCACCAGCGCGGGAAGACAAATCAGCAAGTACCGATTAATAAACCACGACTGAACCAGAATCGAGAAGCCGAGAACAACCGCGATCGGCAGAAACAACCATACGAACAAAAGACCCTGGCGCCAGGTCTCCGCGGACGGCTTTGCGGACAACCAACTTCTGATGGCAAGTGACAACGTGACCAGGCAAACCACACAGTAGATGGCAAAAAGCGCCTTGTTGGCGATATTGTGCCGAATCTCGATGCCGTAGTAGTTGGCGTTCCCCGCCAGCGAATAAAAAAGGTCGTAGACTCGCCGTACGGTAGGCTGCGGGATCCATTTAAAAACTACAAACGGAGACCGCGTTCGCTCGAAAACCAGCATCCCCAGTGGCACTATGCCAAGCCCTGTGGCACCCGCTGCACTGATCAATCCTTTCCACGGAACATTGCGCCGGCGCAGAAACACGAGTGATGCCACATGCGCCGCAAGCACAAGGATGGCGAAAATGTGCGCGTATACGGCCAGCACACTCGCCAACACATATCCGACCCAAGACCACAATGCTCCCTTCTCCACGTACCGAACGAAAAACAGAGAAGAAAGCCCCACCAACAACACAACCAGGCTGTAGGCGCGTGCTTCCTGCGAGTATTGAATGTGGAACAGGTTCACGGACGTCAACGCGCTCGCTAGTAGTCCGACCGACCTCTGGAAAAGTTGACTGCCAAGAAGGTACATCACAGGAATCAGCGCAACGCCGCAGACCAGCGAAAATGCCCTGACGGCCGCTTCACTCTGTCCCAACCACATCCAGAAATGCAGACAAATATTGTAGAGTGCAGCGTTCGGGTCCTGGGTGCGCGCGCTCCACAGGACCGAGTACAGCGGCATGCGGGCCACGACCACGCTCCACATCTCATCAAGCCACAGGTTCTTCGCTCCGAGACAGTACAGACGCAGGACGAAACCGGCCACCGTCACGCCGGCAAGAATGGCCAAGGCAGATCCTCGTCCCAGCAACTCCATCGATGCGATGGGCACACGATCGGCGATACCTGACGAATCGGCCATGGCGAAATCAGATTCGGTAGAAGATTCCACAGCTTCGCGATCCAGTGCGTAAGTGTCGAACTTGGGTGTCATATTCTCAGTAAGACGTAAGAAGCGATTGCGTGATCAGCCGTTCTCATGCGACCTGGTTTGAAATCGCCAAGCGTCGCGTTCGCCTTTGCACAATTGCGAGCAGCGCCATACGTAACTGCTTGTCCAACATCAGCAACGCCGTCAAACCGCATACTCCCCCGATGATGACTTGCAGGCCCAGCTGGATGGCGGGCCTGGTATCGCTCAGCATGCGGGACGGGTACAGCAGATACACGGATACGAATACGGCCGCGGCGGATGCAACCGAAGGGGTGATCGACTTCAAAAGATCTCGCACAGAGATTCGACCCAAGCGCAGCAGGAGATACAGAAAAACAGGCGTCACCAGGACCGCTCCCGTGGCGAAACGGGCAAGGGCTATGGCATTCACCTGCCACTCTACCGCCCTGCTCCGGGCCCATACGCCAGCGGCGATGAGCAGGCCGGTTCCGATCAAAGTCCGCGTCCACTCCAACGCCGCGTGGTGATGAGGGCGGGACAACGCCTGCAGAAGCGGGCCAGTGAACATCACAAACAGCATCAGCATGCCAAGGACGCTCAGAATCTTCAGCACGCCGGACGCAACGATCCACTTCGAACCCATCAAGTTCATGGTCGTGTCACTCACCACGAAAAGCCCCGCCATAGCGGGCAAGGTCACGGTCGCGGCCATACGGATGCAGGTCATGATGCTTCTGCGTAATTCGTCGGGCTTATCCTGCAGACGCGAGAACTCCGGCAATGAGACCGACTGAATCGAGCTTGTCGCCACCGAGGTTACGGAACTCACGAGTCTTTCTGCGATTCGGTACAGTCCAACAGGAATGGGACCAAACAAGGTTCCCATCAGAATCGCACCCGCCTGAGCATCAAAGAAGATGGCGAGTTGCGAGATGAAATTGGATGTGGAGAATCCCATCAATTCCCGCAGGTGCTTCCAGGAAAAATGAACCCGAGGTCTCCATCGTCCTTGTTGCCACAGCAGTCCCAGAGCAGAGATGTCCTTGGCGATTTGCTGACCCACTAGCGCCCAAACGCCATATCCGCGATATGCCATGATCAGACCGACAGAGCCTCCGACCAGCACGGACGCGTTGGCACGAATGGATAAAGTCTTGAAGTCCATCTGCCGCTGCAGGCGGGCAATCTGCACGATCGCCAGCCCTTCGATTGGGATGCACAGGGAAAGCGTTGAGATAATGGCAACCAGTTCGGGCAGATGATTGATGCTCGCCCACCAGCGGCTGAAAAGAACACTCAGACCCGCCAGTCCCATACTGAGGCCGACGTTCGTCCAGAACACCGTGTCCAAGTGCTCGTCATCGAGTTGCTTCCTCTGCACCAGCGCCGTCATGAGCCCCTGGTTCAGAAGCATCTGCACGAAGGCGATATACACCATCGCCAGCGAAACGACACCAAAATCACGAGGTCCCAATAGCGCAGCCAACAAAAAAGTAAAAAGGGCGGCGAAGGCCCTTTCACCCCAGTTGGCGGTGTACGCCCATTTCACAGCATTCAAGAATGACTTTTGCTCCGCCATTGTCTTCTAATTCGCCTTCGCCACCGCGACGAATTCCTCCGCAAGCAAGGAATCAAGCAGACCAAGTGTGGCGCGCGAAGCGCTACGAACTCGGTCCGGTACGACGTTGATGACCTTCTCGATGGTAAAGCCCGCACTCCGCAACCACTTCCTCACAAGCAACTCGGACGTCCGATGAATGCCGACCATCTCAAAATGTTCCTGGTCGTCGGGGTATCCGATGTCGCGAATCGACCGCCATAGATCCGGAATTCGACAGAGGTTGGGCACTACCGCCACCACCTTTGCATTCGGTGTGAGCAACTCGGAAAAAACAGACAGGAACTCCACCGGTTCATCGACCAGGTGCAGCACGTTCGATAACAGCAGGTAGTCGAATTTCTCTCCCTCTAACTGCTGGCGAACTGCGGGAAACTCTCCGAGCACGACCCTGAGCCCCCGCGCCTTGGCACAGGCTGCAATCACCTGATCCACAGGGACGGCAACGACCTTGATCGCTTTGGACGACAGCCAGTCTTCGGCTGCGCCCCAGCCACAGCCGATGGACAAAACACTGCCCGCTCGACGTTCGATCAGCGAAAGGACGTCGGTCCGAACCGGTTCGTAGTAGTTCTTCGCAAAACTCTTCGAGAACGCCAATCCCATACGGGTGGGAGCTGCATCGAACAGTGGCGTAGAGGTCCGCCCGTTTTCTGCCATTTCGGAAAGCGCGGCAGTCTGCAGGAGCACTTCCCCGGCCTCAATGCCAAGTTTCCCGACATACTTGTTAGGAAGATGATGTACGAGAAAGTCGTTCAGATGAGAAATGCAGATCAGTTTCCTTAACCCACATTGCGTGTAGGGATCGGTTGCCGCCGTCTCCAGCATGTCGTATTTGCCCTCATGGGGCTCAACCAGGAATCCGCCGGAAGCGACAACCTGGGCGAGTTGCGCGCGAGTTAGCAGGTAGCACGCAGCATGTTCGTTCGTGAAGTACGCGAACGTATGGCCTTGGGAGCGCTTTATGGAAGCCGCATCCCAGTGGTAGCGGTGATGCACGTCGGGGAAATGGGTGCTTCCGTCCGAACCTTTCTCAAATCGAAGGAACCCAGCGACCTCATCCTCGGCGAGTAAACAAGTCGCGCGCGAGAAGGCCCTAAGGTTCCGTTCGGTAATGAGAATATCGTCTTCCGAGTAGATAAAGAGATCGTATCGGTCGATTCTGTCCGCCAAAACCCGCCGGGGAGCAAACGGCAAAGAGCGTGGATTACGGGTTGGCAAGCGTGGATTACGGGTTGGCAAGCCCACGATGACTTCAATGTCCGGGCCCAGATCCTTCGGAATGTTCGAGCATACGACGATATCAATGTCGAAAGGAATCGCGCGATATTCCTGAATCACTCGCGCCAAAAACCGATCGTTGCCAGTTCCGTAACAGGCGATGACCACCAGCGTCTTGCCCGGGAATGTAGGCGTTTCAGTCATGATGGTTCGTCTTTATTCTTCCTCGCGAGTCTAAGGCGAGGCAAGTTACGCTAGGCATGGCTCAACTGGACGGGACCGGATTGCATCTGATACTCAGCAATCACATTCCGATAGACGTCCAGAAGCCTGTTTCCAGCCGCATTCCACGTAATGCTGGGCGCGGTCTTCAAGCCGCCATTCCGCAATTTCTCGAGTAGCCCCCGATCCCGATCGAGCATGCTGAGGTGCTCGGTCAGGGCTTCGACGTCTCCGATGCGGTGCACCATTGCATTCTTCATGTGCTGGCACAGATCGGTGCAGGCTTCCGAGACGACCGGCACGCAACCGCTCCCCATGGCCTCGGTACAGACAAGTCCAAACCCTTCTTCGATTGTGGGTAGGATCAGGACATCACTCTTGCGCATGAGTTCCGGAACGTCGTTGCGATGGCCCAGAACCCGCACGCTGGGATGGGCAAGCATTGCACGCAGTTTTTCTTCATACGCCGGGAGGAATTCTCCGGCTATCAGGAACGTGCCACGTTCGTGTGCAGGCGATCGCAGCCACGCTTCCAGAGCGAAGTGCAATCCTTTCCTGACTGCGCAGACTCCCACAAAAAGCACCCTGAGACCGCCGTCTCCAGTACGCGCTTGGGGCTCGGGATAATACGCATTCTCATCATATCCATAGAAGTGACGAGCAAGTTGCTTCCGTGAAAATCCCTGCTCTACAAATGTTCGCGCCGTGAATTCCGATGGGCAGAGCAAGCGATACGCCAGCCGGTATTCTTCCTCTTCTTTACTGAGAATATTTTGGTTGTACGCGTGTTCGTGGTTCGTTGGCAGCGGCACTCCGAGGCGATCACATTCCTTCTGAACGACTTCGTATGCAAATCTGGTGTGTGCGTTCGGCCTCTCCAAAACCGTGGGGATGCCCAGACGCGCTGCCGTCTTGAGCGTTTCGAGCGCACCTAACGACCAGGCATGAATGATGTCGATTTCACCCGCCATGTGCTCAATCCGACGGGCGACGATGTGATCGTGCAGAGCGCAAGCACGCATCGTTCCGACGACCTTATAAGGGATTCGCAGCTTCCCCCATGCCAGCGTGGGGCGTACCTTTACTCCTTCCGGGACCGGGCGATGCAGCACGCCTGGCAAGACGAGCAGATCGGCGCCGGCGGCCGCCAGACCATTGACCTGCTGCCAGGCTGTATAGCAGATCCGATCGGCGCCGAGCTTGTGCGGAAAGCTGTATAGGACGCGGATCCTTTTTTCATGGTCGTGCATTTCGATTGTTTCCTAACTTGGCTAGTTTTCTTTTCCGATTCGATCACACTACGCCAGCGTGGGTGGCGACTGCAGGCTCGGCGTGCTCACCTGAGACCGTCGGTGTCGCAACGTCGCGATTTTGCAGGAACGCTCGATGCCACAGTTCAAGCACGGCTAGCGAGAAAAGCTCTTTCGAATATCCCCCTGAGCGCTGATCATTCTCCAAGAGCTGAGTGATCGCCTCTTTCTTGAAATACCCGCGATTCAGAGACTCGCGATCCAGCAGTACATCCCTGAGCCATCCCTGCAGATCCTGTCGCAACCAGGATTCATACGGAACTGGGAAGCCAGCCTTGCGGCGCTCCAGAATCTCCTGCGGCACATGCGCTGAGAGGGCTTTCTTTGCCAGGTATTTGGTCGTGAAGCCCCGCAGTTTGAAGTTTGCCGGAAGGCCTGCAGCGAACTCGAGCACCTTGTGATCCAGGAAAGGCACTCGCAATTCCACGGAGTTGGCCATGGTCATCTTGTCGGCCTTCACGAGCAAGTCATCCGGAAGCCAGGTCTTGGTATCGACGTAAAGCATTTTGTTCAGATCGCCAAAGTCTTGGGCTGACTTGAAAAACTGACTGACTGGACTGACCGATCGCTCTTTGTCAACAAACTCCGAGAAGCTGTTTGAGTAAAGTTCCTGATACCGCCTGTTGAAGTAGTGGAATGGACTGGACGTCTTGCTGTAATAGTAAGACTCCTGGGGAACGTCCAACAGGCGCGCGTATTTTGCCGTTTTGCTCGACCACCCTTGGTTCAGGGTTTGAAGAATTCGTCGTGCCGGGCCTTGCGCCGGCCCAAGTGCTCGCTTGATACGCTCGAGCCACACCATGGTGCGGTAGTTGGGATATCCGGCAAAAGCTTCGTCTCCACCTTCACCGGAGATCAGAACTTTCACATAATTCCGTGCCAGCTTCGAAATGTAGTACAGCGCAACCGCCGGCGGCTCGCAGACCGGTTCTTCCATGAACCCGATGTAGCTCGGAAGAAAGTCGGAGAACTCCTTGGCTGAAATACTCAATTCGTGATGCTCCGTGCCAAACCGTTGCGCCGCCAGGCGTGCATATGGGCGTTCGTCAACTACTCCGGAAGCGGAAAAACCAATGGTGTAGGAACTGATCGGCCGATCTGTCTTGCCGGCAGCGAAGCTCAGCATTGCGGTCGAATCGACACCACCGCTCAAAAGGAAGCCGACCGGCACATCGGCGATCATGTGCTGTTCCATGGTCTCTTCCAGCAGGTCAACCCGAAGCTCAAATCCCAATATTGGCGAACCTCTACCTTACCGTCTTTTGCAATCAAGTAAGAGCCGGGCGGTAGCTTGAAAATGTTCTTGAAGAGCGTTTGCTCACCGGGCATGTAGTAGAAAGTCAGGAAACGGTCGATCATGGTGCGATCGACCTCACGCTCCACTTCGGGATCGGCCAGGATTGCCTTGATCTCCGACCCAAAGCTCAGGAAGCGACGAGTCCAACAGTAGTAGAGTGGCTTGATACCCACGCGGTCGCGGGCCAGGAACAGAGTTCTTTGCTTTTCATCCCAGATGGCAAAGCCAAACATCCCCCGAAGCTTCTCCACCATCTGAGTTCCGTATTCTTCATAAAGATGGACCAGAACCTCGGTGTCGGTTTGGGTCTTGAGAGTATGCCCTTTCGCGGCTAACTCCGCGCGAAGTTCGCGGTAGTTGTAGATTTCGCCATTAAAGACGACCCAAACGCTTCCATCTTCGTTCGAGATCGGCTGGTGCCCGGTACTCAGATCGATGATCGACAGGCGCCGGAAGCCCAGCCCTATCGGCCCGGAGAAGTGATAACCGTCATCGTCCGGCCCGCGATGTTGAATTGCATCCGCCATGGACCGAACCAAGGCCGGCGACACGCGCCCTTCGCGCTCGAACATCAATTTTCCGCAGATTCCGCACATATGTTTGAATCCTGCCTACGCGTTCCCGTGCAACTTGGCGGCGCGCCGATCGAGTCCGACCGCCCACTTCAGCACACTCAGCCACTTGGCGGACGTGGAGTGCACAATCCGTTTTTCAGCAGCCATGCGCTGCAAAGGAAACAGAGCCGCAAGAATGATGAGCCGACAAGCCGCATTGAAACCCATCGCGGCACGATAGGCAGTGGCGTACGTGCTCCCGTGCGCCATGCGACAAAACTTGAGAATCGCCTGGCGCTGCATGATGGCAACCCAGTCGTTGCCCTTTCGCGGTTTGCTGGTCCCTCCGCCGTGATGAACAACGGTCGCCTCGCCCGTGTAGCAAACCCTCCATCCCGCTTTGCGCGTCTGGTAACAGAGATCCACATCTTCGGCGTACATGAAGTACCGCTCGCTGAACTTGCCGACGTTGTCAAAGGCTTCGCGGGTCATCGTCAGGCACGCCCCCGAGACAACTTCAACATCCGCGGCCTCGTGCGCATCCGAGAAGAGCGGAGCAATGCCCCAGATGTTCCAGAGGGGCCAGTGCTCGCGCAGGAACTCCAAGTCCAGGCACTGATTGAGAATGGTCGGAAAGCGCTGAATACAGCTGGTCTGCACTGAGCCGTCGGTGTTGAGCAACCTGCAGCCCATGATGGCCGCACCCGGAGTGGACCGGAGTTGCGCAAGCATCTGCTGGATCGCGGAGCCGATCACTTTGGTGTCGGGATTCAAGAAGAGAACGAAAGGCGCGGAGGCATGCCCATAGCCGAGGTTGTTGGCGCCGGCAAAACCCAGATTCTTCTCACTGCGAATCGCAACGACACTGGGATATTCCGCCCGAATCGCAATGGTTTCGTCGACCGTGGATGCATTGTCCACCACAATGACCTCAAAATCGTGACTTGTATTCTCCGTGAAGATGCTCTCCAGGCATTCGCGCAGGTAAGGCAGCGAATTCCAGTTCACGATGATGATGGATACTGAGGGCACCGATTTCATAACAATCTATTTCCAGATGGTTTCTGCGCCCCAGAGCCTGCGCAGTTGCTGGCGCCGAACGTACTGGATGAGGGCCCGGTCTCCCACCTGCGGTGCGTGTTTCAGATAGTTCGACACAAAGCCGTAGGCCATGCCCAAGGCTCCCGTCAGGTAAGGCCGGCGGACAAGCCGGAGCACGCATTTCGCCGCCATAAATAGCGGGTGGTAGCCGGCAACGTAGTACGCGCGCCCGTTCTTGACCTGATCCTTCCATTTACTCTCAGCGGTTCCTGTGAAACGATGATGGATGACCCGCAGGTCGGGGAAGCTCTCCGTCTTCCAGCCCAACATGTTGGCTTTGGTCTCATCCACAATGTCCCAACCGGGCTGCGTCACCAGCCCGCCGATCGCCTCCCAACACTCCCGGCGATAGAACTTGGTTGCACCGCGCACATGAAAGCGCGGACACTTTTCCAACTGGAGTCCGCCGTCCACGTGATGAAAAAGATCCCCGCCTGCAATCCCTAGAGTTGATTGTGTCTGGAATCGGTCAAGCAAGTTCGCGAAATAGTCGGGAGGAAACTTGAGGTCCGCATCCAGCTTTACGAGGAAGTTCCAGTCCTTGCATTCGAGCGCATCGTAGCCGTCATAGAACGCTTCGACTACGCCGGCTCCCGATTTACGGAAGCCGCGGTTCTCACGCCGCAGCAGCCGGATCCAGCTGTTTTGTTGCGCGTGGCGCTCCACAATCTCGGCAGTGCGATCACTGGAGCCATCGTCTACGATAACCCACTCCGCCGGCAGAACGTTCTGCGCAGCCACGCTCGCAATCGTCGACTCGACGTACTGCTCCTCGTCACGGACTGGTGTGATGATTACGTATCTTGTTTTCATGAATGGGTGCGGGAATTCTGAATTCCTGCGGGCATCGATGGAATCAAACCAGATCGCTTACCCACAACTCCGGAATGGCAGGCACTGAATTCGGTGCCGTAGCAGGTAGCTCGATGTGCACGGTTGCTTTCTCCACCCTTGCACGGGCATTCGCCACCGACGCGGTGACCGCACCGATGATGGCCAGCAACAGGTACCAGGCAACCATGGTCTGATCGAAATAGGAGATGCCGAAGAAAGCCACCACGTTCGCAAACAGCGCTGCGCCCACCGCCCAAATGAACTGCTCCTGTCTCCGGTCTCCACGGGCCTGCTGCCGAGCTTTCCCGATATGACGGAAGCCAAAAATAATGATGCCGAGAAAGCAGAGGAACGGCAGCAGACCGGCGGGCTCTCCCACCGCGACGTACTGGTTTGCCAGGTCCCACATGTCCCAGCCCCATGAGGCGTTGCCCTTGGTCCCGAGTAACCACCAGTCGCCGAAACGGCGAATGAACTGGTCCACCAATTGATAGCGATGGTAGCCGGAGGAACTGCCGGTCAGGTCAATCCTAGCAATTAGAGCCCACACCGGGGCCTTCATAACCAGATGCAAGGTGACCAACGTAATGACCAGCCCCCAGCGGAAGACGCGCATGTTTCGCCGGAAGGGCCACAAGGACAAGGCGAAGAGGCCTCCCACGTACGCCAGCAGCGGCGTGCTGGAATTGGCCGCCAGAACGATAACGGTAGACGCCACCATGCCGAGGACAGCCACCCGCCGATGACTGCGGTTTCGAAACCATAGAGCGAAAAACAGCGGCAGGCAGATGCCCCCGAAGGTGCCAGCCAGCAAAGGATGGGCGAAGCAACCCATAGCCCGCAGATGGCCATCGCGCTCCATGACAGTTCGAGCACCTTCCCTCGCGCCTGCCCAGACGTAGGCGTAAGGATTGTGTCCGGTCGCCTGCTCGATGGTCATGACCACGGCGATCGCCACAGTCACGTACGCCAAACCGCGGATCGCTGCTTCTACATCCCTGTCGTCGCGAATCAAAAACCTGATCAGGAAGTAGATTCCAAACACCGTGTACAAAGCACCCAACTGATTGACGAAGGCGGCCGAACTTTGCCAAAGTAGGACAGTATCAATGGCCGTAAATGCGGAGCACAGAATGAGCGCCTTGTCGACTGCGTTGACCCCCTTGTAAAAAAAGTTGCTTCCGGTCGAACTCTTTAGCATGAAGACACGGAGGGCACCAAACAGGACCAGGACCCGGATCATCTGAAAATGGAACCCACCCACGACGACCACCTGGTCCATCGGAATGAGCAAAGCGGCTGCCAGAAAAGCCTGGATGAGTCGCCTGCGCGGCAAAACGAGGATCGCCACGATCGCAATGAGCATTGCAACCGCGATGACGGGGTGTACGTAACTGTCACCCCCTGCGCCGAACCTATCGGGACCCATTTTTGAATTCCTCTTGGTGCAGTACCAGGGGATTCTGCCTCACCGCCGACTCGAAGGAAGTTGGCAACGATGACCCCGGTCCTGTTCTATGCGGACACACCGTTCATCGAACGATGAATAGACGGCCAAGTCGGTTGCAGCCGAGGTGGCATCAACGTGAGGACCAGCAACGCCAACGATCTCAGTGTTGAAGCTGCATTACTCGTCGCCGTCAGAGCAAGATATGCCTGTTTTCGAGCATTCTCACACTGAGCGGCGCTCATCAGGATCTTCGAGTATTCACGCCGCTTCGCAGCAAAAGCAATCTTGAATTCCCGAGCAAGTTCAGGGTTTTCACAATGCTCGTATCGCTCGCGCAACATTTGAAAGGCTTCAACAAGCGCTCCAGTCACCCGTAGGCGATTCGCGGAAAGCGAGGACTCGCTCATTCTGTAAGCTACAAGCTGAGAAGGGTCGTAAACGACGGGCCCGAGCAGAGCCAGCGCGAAGAACAGATACGTGTCCTCCGCCCCGCTGGCACGGAACGGCGATTCGCCGAGCGCAAGCAAAGCGTCCCGGGGAACACAGCAATAACTGATCGATGCAAATGGACCCGCCGCCTGGTTGTATTGCTTGAAAAAAGTCAGTGATGATAGCAGTTGGGTCTCCCCGGCGGTCAACGACGAATCTGCTGCGCCCCATTGGCAGGACGCGGGCCCGGCAAAGTCTACATGCCCTGTGAAGAAAGCTTTAGCATCCGGGTATTCAGCGAAACGCTTGGACTGCACCTCAAGGTAGTTGGGATGCCACAGGTCGTCCGAGTCAAGAAACGCCACCAGTTCTCCGGTGGCGCGTTGACATCCGACATTCCGCGCTGAAGCGACGCCCTTGTGCTCTTCCCCGATGAGAGTGATTTCCGAGTCGTATCTGCGTAGTACGGAACGCGTCGTATCCGTGCTGCCATCATCGACAACCAGAATCTCAGTCGGGCGTAGAGTCTGCCTCAAGACCGAATCGAGCGCGGCCTCGATTGTCTTTGCGGAATTGAAGGTCGGAATGATGACGGTGATCTTCATCTAGGCATGAACATGCAAGAGCAGGGGGTGTGAGAGAGTTCGCGGTCCGTTCCTCGAACTGCGAACCCGATCGACTGCAGAAGCTAGACCGTCCTCATTTGGGGATTGCGGTCAATCCTGTGGGCGGATTGACGGTAGGTGCTGCGCTGGAGCTGAGTTGGAATGCACCTGCATCCCACGCTCCGATGGTAGGTCTTAGGGCAGGAACGCGCGCTGGCCCGTGCACTCGGTGAGTTCCGATGTCATAAGCGGGTCCCAAGGTCGTATCGCGACAAAGCGCGTCCCCCACTCCGGGCGAAGCGGCGTTGAGTGCAGCACAAGTCGAGGCCAAGCTGACGCCTTTGCCGACGGGGCAAGCCGTTGCGCTTTGATTGTTGTTGCAATCAGGAGTAGTCGGCGCATAGCCATTTGTCGCACTATACCCGTACGAATTGGCCGTCGCGTCACTTGCGGCTACGGTGGCTGTATTCGCACCACTTACCGTCCCAGCCCAGTTCGAGTTGATCAGAAAGTTGCCTGCTCGGTTGGTCGACCAACTCCCATTTGAACCTGCGCCCATGTCCACAAATGTGTTGTTGAGGAAGGTGGTCACTCCGCCCGACCCAGCACATGCATTTCCGTTGGAGGAAGCGCCCCCGTTCGAAACCGACCATCCTGCAGGGCTGTTGTACATCACGTTATTAAAATAGAAATCGGTTTGCCCGGAAGAGGTACAAGACCATACCGCGACGGCGGCGGGAATGTTGCGGATTAGATTGTTGTAGATGTAATTGTTCGATTGGAACGACGTGTTTTGCTCAAACCCATTGGAGTGGACGCCATTTATCGTGCTCTCAACGATGTTCTCGAAAAGGTTGTCGTGGAAGCTTTTCGCACTGTTCGTAATAATACCGTTCGCGTTGTACCGAATGACAGAATTGCGGATGTTTGTTATTCCCTGCATGAAACATGTAAAAGTGGAGTACTCAGAGTCACTTCCATCGCATACAAGGCCGTTCAGATCGTCATTCGGATTGGCATTACCGTAGCTGCTTCCCCACATGGCGTATAGGTTGCCGCCATTTCCTGCTGTGTGTGACCAGCCGTGAAAATAGAGATTGGAAAGAACTCTGTGATCCCCGCGACTGCCCCCGAAACCGTGACTGATATAGGTTCCGTTGTCACAAACGCCCGAGAATTCTATGTCGTCAAGGTCCAGGTACTGGATAGACGCAATGTCTACAAATGTACCCGTGGACGAATACGCACAACTCGATACCGTCTTGGTCGATAAGGGATTGTCGCCCGTCAGTCGCGGACGGCACCAGGAAGAGCCGCAGGCTGCAGAACCATACCAGCCCACCGTGCCGGTGCCGGAAGCGCCCGGCGTAGTTCGATCGACCCCGATGTAAATATGGCTTGAAGCGGTTCCATCGGGGAAGGGATCGTTCGGACTAGCTGGATAGATGACCCAAGGTAAACCGACCGGTGTTCCGCGACCGCCGAAATGCCAGGTATCCCCTCCTCTGAGGATGAACCGATCCCCAGGAGCGAGCGTTTTGGAGAGGCAATTCGCACCGCAGCCTGTCATCGCAGGTGCATGCAACCAGGGAGTGCT
>WNFQ01001010.1_pt1 | contig 19645 bp, 18 predicted proteins | sample 5400171 | NCBI WGS metagenome assembly WNFQ01 (sample SAMN13153356, study PRJNA577476) | soil metagenome | isolation source: 20 cm soil under Madrone tree | place: USA:California | collected 2016-06-14 | reverse complement strand
AAGGGATATGAGAATTTCCATGGAATCACCATGTCATCTCACCGGAAGACACGCAGAGTCTTCGCAAGTAATGTAATCCTGTCCCGTTGATACCCAAGATGGAGACCACCCTGGTCGAAGCCGTGGACGTAGCATGTACCCCTTGGATTCCAAGAATGGCTGGCGGTCTCTCCACTTGATTTCAATTGACGATAGCTCTACAGGACCGCGATAGCTTTGCTCGGGAATGCTTGAAGTAGCCTGCATGTTGATATTAGATGGGTTCAGGCTTAAGCCTCTCCAAGTGGGAGAATAAAAGGGCCGTCGGGCAGTCGAGCATGACAATGCGTGGGAACACGTTGGTCGGATATTCAAATTTTGATATACAGACGGCGATAAAATGCAGCGACGCTCTTGTTCTCTCCGACAAGAGCTGACTTGGCAGCGCCTGTTGGGAAGGCGACCCAATTGTTCGTGCTTGACCTTTAGGTCAAAGCCTCGACAGTATGTGTGATCATTGAGCTGCAGATCGTCTCGTTTGGAACGCGGTAAGTTCGTGACTACACTGCTTCTGACGGGCTTTGTTAAGACAGTAAATGTAATTCATCGCGACTGAGACCAAATATGATGCCGCCGCAGGAGTGCAATACTCAAGCTCAAGTACAATACTTTGTATGGTATTTATATACAGAATTCGGCTCTCAGGGCTCACACGATTATGCTAGCTAGCTTCTCACGTACATACCTCTCAGCGCCAACTTGAACGCCACCCTCATATAAAGCCCTATAACCAGAGCTTATACTTCACGTAACACATTTACTGGCACTCTCTTGTCCTTCTGCAGGTTCAGCCCGGATCGGTTCTCCCCTAGTTAATTTCACTTTGTGACTCACTGCTATCCCTCAAATCGTTGATCGATTGATAAACCTCCCTTAAGGTTAGTAAGTCATTTGTATATCGCAAGAGTACTCGACTCAATATTTGCCAAGATGTCGAGCGAGGGTTGGCAAACCTTTGGAAATATCGTGAACACGGCAGGTATTACTGGCCTCGCTTTCACTGGCGCAAAGGCCGTCATGGAAGGTTACCGAGATTACGCCTCGCCCTACACTTCGCTCGCCGAATCCGAAAGAAAGTTGGAAAGGGTCAGGTCGCGACTGAAGGAACTCTCCCCGCAACGACGGGAGGAAATTGAGTCCCAATGTAGAGTTTCCAACTGCAGAAGCCTGGAAGATCTGGAGAGAGATCTTAATCGGTGCGTATTGCTGATTATGCCATCTCCCTTTCAAATCTGAATTCACGGCCGGGTCTCTAGTCTCATGGATATGTACTATAGACTGAGTAAGGGATGTGACGAGATGACATTTATAGAGCGCCATATTCCGCGCTCAGAGTTTCGGAAACACGTTGGGAAGCTCGACAATGATACCAGAGTGCTTTTTAATGATACCTTGGTGAAACTTCTCACATACGCCTCGTCCTTCGATTTGAATCTCATTATGTCTATTGTGCTTCAGACAACCACAGTACCATACCTAGATAACATGGGGTTTCATCTCCAAACTGAAAATCCGAGATTGGCGGTGGAAAGGTCATCCACTTCCGAGTCACCAAAAGTCTCTTCAACCCCTTGTGGTGGTGCGTTACTGTACTCATGCAACATTCTTGTTTAAATGACGGTCTCAGATATTTCGTTGTTCCATATCGCGTGAAAATGGAAGCGTACTCGAAGACCCTGGGTGTTTACCGGTTGTGCTCGGTAACTGTATGTAGCGTTGTGGACATGACTCGTATTTACGCCGTGTGGAAATTCCTTATAATAACTTTGAAGGCGACCCGGTGATGATCGATGATCGATGATCCGTCATCAATAGGTTTGTTGCGTACTGGTCTATTCCGCTTGCATCGACTTGTCGGCGACCACACCTCATATTAACCCCGCCTTAAATCAAATGGTAATGGCTGAGCAATCGCTAATACTCTCACCTCGCCCACCCTGAGGTAACACAACTACAATCATGGGGATGACCGATAACCTTATGAACTGTAAAATATTCTACATCGGCACCCAACGTCTGGTTGACTCGCATTGAGGCTGTAGTTTTGGACAAGTGTCCAGAACTACCCAGGTTAACGTCCACAAAAGAGAGCGCTGTACCAGGACGAACAATTGCCAGCCATACAAGAGTTCAAGCAAGTTCAAGACGGAATCATGCCAGTGACATGCATCTGGTGATAAAGTCCGAGTCCATGGACAATACAAAGGCGTGTATTTAGGCGTGTACAGTATTCAACAAAAACCTGTACCTGACCGTGACCATGGGCTCTCTCACAACCCGGCTCCACGCCTTTTTCTGCATTATTCCAGACTAATGACCCCTCCCACGTATCTTCCCTGGTTGGGACAACGGCGAGGCGTCCCCATCTGCTGAGCACAGCGCCGTGCTTCGATCGCTGTCGAGACGCGTGAATATTCGCCGAATCAACGGCCAGTGAAACCGGAATAACCGCACGAGGACCGTGATGGGTCTACAATGTGTATAGGTGCGTCCCTTGGGGTGGGGGGAAAGGTGAGACACGGTCAGAGAGCAGCTGTCAGTGGCGGCCCTTCCGAGAATACGGCCGCCTGATTTTACGGCTCCGTAGAAAACCCTCAGCCCAAGTCAGAGACTCAGCTGTTGTCACTTGTATCGCATGTCTGAACTTTACATTACTTTGGCCATCAGGCATCAATATGCATCAATCGTCAACCCATCAGGGCAGGGCCAAAGCCCCAGCGTCACGTTGACTCGCACAATCGTAAAAATTCCCATGATAGACTGAGGCGTTATAACAGATGTCTGACAATCATGTCATCTCTTGGAATACGATTACCAAGCGAGGCAGTCACTGCCTGGAAATGATAGTATTTTTTGACCTAGCATTTACATGCTTCATATCAATTGTTGTTTCCGTTTTCGAATCCGAGATACTGTACTCTAGTAAGAAGTGCATATAAGCTGTTCCTTACATAGTTTGGTATCCACGGCCATAGGACTCTGAAAACACCGCATCCCGTTCGATCTGCGCAGTTAACCAGAGTGCCGCCCAGTTAGTACCACGGTGGGGGACCACGCGGGAATCCTGGGTGCCGTGGTTTTTCCTTTTTGGGCAGGGCAGCTCACACAATCTTGTATTAAACTTGAATGCATGATCACTGTTCTGGCAAGTGCGTATGTTTCCTCGCTTGATGCTCTGTATTTAATGCCCCCCAAGCCAGCGTAGAGACAGAAGAAAGTACTACACGTATTTGAGGGTTTGGTTATCTAATCCACAAGGATGTATCTAGGGAACCTTTGGGACGTGGCATGTTTAGACGAAGACAACAGAGAAACTATGCGATCAGTTCCATGCATGTCAGCTTGAATGGGTGGAAAGTTGGGGCATTGCAGAGCTGTGCCAAGATGTGATCGTGGTTGTGCCCGGGCCCATGCTTGTCGACTTCTATTCACAATGCGCCAAAACATGTCATCTGCACTGGCAAGTTTGACGAGACCCTGGACTGTCTCGGGACCCCGCTCCACACCTTTTCCTGCATGATTCCAGACCGACGACCCTTCCCGTATATCTTCCCCATCCCTGGTCGGAACAACGGCCAGGAACACGGCCCTCTACATAAGGGGTTCCCAATTGCTGAGTGCGGCGGCAGCGTGTTCCTGGAATAACCGGTGCACGGGCACCATGATAAAGCATAGTATGCTCTCCTCGATACCTCCATCGGTCAGCTGGGCGCAGGGATGCGATGCACTGCAGCAAGCGGAGGTCGCCTGATTTTACGGCTCCTCAGAAAGCCCTCAGCCCAATACCGAGACTCCCAGGTCTGGTGGTTCAGTCCGAATTTATGTTTAATGTGGCACCAGCGCCCAGGCTGCTCAGTGTCCCCGTGACCCACAAAATCGCGACCTCATGATTATTAGACGGCTTCTTCCCACATCGTACCATTCTTTGGTCGTAGAGTACCCCTATAAGAGAGCACTGTGCGATGGCTAACAGCCTGAGAACGAATATACAACGAGTTGTTCACGCTGACCTTACAGAAAACATCTTCTAGACCCCGACTGAGCTGCCAACGCCATGGCCCTGGACGTGGCGGCATTCAAAACGGTACAGCTTTCTCCTTTATCTTCGTAGTCCACAATTGTAAAGCTACAGGTGAGGTAGGCTACATGAAACCCTGTACACACTTTACAACCAGCACAACTCTGAGAACCAAGCGCCAACCACCAAGTAGGGCGTTAGCAACCGATCCCAGCCCGCGTGTGGTGTGTATCCATCATACATCTCTCTACGGCCAAAAGACATTTACTCCTCGAGGAAGAAATAATTTCCCGAAGCTGAACAAAAAGCCATCAGACGGCGATCGCAAAACTGTCAACAGGGTACGAACTCTTTTGTTCCTTGTCCTTGACTGAATTAAGTTTGTTCACTCGCGGCCTGAAATTTGTCGGGTCGCGACGGAATGTTATTTCAAGCGACTGGAGGAATTTATTCATCCCCGTGAGGAGTGATTGTGGTCTGCAGTGATACGATTACAATTCAGGATTTCCTATACATAATACAAGGACAAAGAAAGGAAACATACGGTGTGGCAGTGGCAGCGATAGCAGGAGTGCCCTCGAAGACAATGACACGGTCAGCGAGATAAGTTGCCATTATGAAATCGTGCTCGATGACGAAGGCCGTCTTTTTCGCATGCAGGATGAACCGCTTGATCACCTTCGCTGTGATGATTCGCTGCTCCGAATCCAAGAAGCTGGATTTTCGCTCAGTTCGCTTGAGCCTTGACAACGCTCAAATACGTACGAAGAGGGCTCATCGATGAGGTAAACGTTCACGTTGGGTTTTCCAAGTGCCAGCACTATGGCCACGCGCTGAAGCTCACCCCCTGACAACGTCTTGACTTCCTGATCGAGAATATTTTCAATGTTCATCGGCTTCGCGACGTCGCTCTGGAATTGCGCGTTCATAAAGGCAGCCTTGATCTGTTTCAATAATAGCATGCGGACGGTGCCTGGGAACCTGGGTGAGATCGTCTGCGGCTTGAGCGACACAGCCATGCTTTGCTTGTCTGTTGGGTCGTCGGGCTCCTCGCCAGCAAGGAGACGCACAAACGTCGTCTTTCCGGTCCCGTTCTCGCCAAGCATGACAATGATTTCAGAATCAGTGAACGACCCCTCCTCCACAGTCAATTTGAAGCCGCCGAGCGTTTTTGTCATAGCCGGGTAGGAATAGTGCCGCGTCTTATCGACCAGAATTTCCTCTGCTGTTTCCACCATTTTGAAAGTTAGCGACTCTTCGCGGAACCGCAAGTTCTCAGTGGGAATGAACCCATCCAGGAAGATATTGATACCTGTGTGATGTCAACAACGGAGAAGGAACAAGCCATTCTGCTGACCTTCCCGTACAGAATAAGGCATCGTGACGACACCGTAGATGGATGGCTTGCCGTACAAGCAGCACACGAAATCGGAGAGGTAGTCAAGAACGGACAAGTCGTGCTCCACAGCGACAACGTAGTTATCATGAGTCAATAGGTTGCGGATAACCTCGGCGGCCTTCAATCGTTGTTTGACGTCCAAGTAACTTGAGGGCTCATCAAACATGTATCTGGAGAAAAGACTAAGGCGACATCGCCAAAAAGAAAAAAAGGAACGCACACGTCCGCACGTTGGATGCACGACATAGCGATCGCGAATCGTTGAAGTTCACCACCAGATAAATGCGATACCTCGCGTTCCAAAACCTTGTTTAGCTCGAGGTCATCGCATAGCCTTTGCTTGTTGTCGCGCTCTAACTTAGAATCAAGCATTTGGCTGACGGTCATCTGATTCCTGATTGCCCGGGGAATGTGGTCAACATATTGAGGTTTGATGAGAGCCTTGAGGTTGTCCTCAAGAACCTTCGTAAAATAGTTTTGTAGTTCTGATCCGCGGAAATATTTCAGTATTTCTTGCCAATCTGGTGGGTCCTGCCGGGGTAAACGAGGGTTGGGAAGCGAAAACTTCGATGAAGGTTAGAGCTCACATCATAACGGCCAAGGTTCGGTTTGAGCTTCCCCGCGAGTATTTTGAGAGCAGTACTCTTTCCAATACCATTAGTCCCGACAAGGCCGAGGACCTGGCCTGGTCGAGGGGTGGGGAGACGGTGGAGCTTGAAAGAATTGGCGGTGTATCTGTGGGTGACTGCGGATTCCAGATTCGTAGGAAGATTAATGATTGTAATGGCCTCAAAGGGGCATCTAGAAAGCATAGCTCAAGCGAACCGCACAGAAAAACTGGCACCGCACGCACTTTTTGACGCAAATACCACACCCGATGCAAAGGAACTCTGAGATGAACGCGATCTTGTCGGTGGGCTTCACCTCGATACAGAGTTTGCCTGCATGACACTACACATTCAAACTGGGCACATGACAATGCGACGAGTACGGACCCATTTTGACGACGGGACATGACTGTCGAGAGTTGATTAATCATATTCGCCTGCTGCTTGATGGAGACACCAGGCGTACTTTTTTACACTCTTGCGCGCAACGTTTGGGCTTGCAGCGATTGTCATCGACGATCGCTATACGCGTGATTTTGTCTGCCATGATGGAAAAGAGTAAACACAATCGACGGTGTCGGCCACGTCTCCGCCTCCATCAGACCCGACGACCCGCACTTTCCATATCAGTCCCCAGCCCACGTGGCGTTGATCAGTGTAAATCCCGTCGATCCGATTCGGTGCTCTATGTCAAAGCACTTCAAGCTGTAAATTCTGTGCTGCTGGCTCATACTCTCTATAATGACAAAGGCCGCCGCCGCTCCCAAAAACAAGAAAAATAACGCAGACAAGAAGAGTGGCGAGAAAGGCAAAGGGAAAGCCGAAGAGACGGCAGACAAGGGAGGAAAGGTATGAATATACTTGACCCCTTCTCTTCCGATTTGTGTGCTGAACAGGAGGCCTGGCAGGGTAAAGGGTTGAAAGCCGCTACGACCGTCAACGTGAGGCACATTCTCTGTGAGAAACACTCGAAGGCCACGGAAGCACTCCAGCGTATCCAAGTACGTTATACATATGTATCTCATCTCGTGTGGCTGGCTTTTCACATTATAATATTTACTGCGATCTTCCGATCTCCTCGTTACGCCCCCAGGCCGGGGAGCGATTTGATAAAGTCGCTCAGGAATGTTCGGAGGACAAGGCCAAAGGTACAGTACTGTATCGTGACTTTGTTGAGTTTATGTAGTCTCACCTGAACCTATTTCTATCACTGGCAGCTGGCGGTAGTCTGGGTTGGATGGTTCGCGGATCGATGGTGGTACGCGCTCTTTTATCCATCTGATCAAAAAGCCGCATCCATTGTCACACGATAGGGCCCATTTCAAGATGCGGCATTTGCCCTTGAACCATCTACCGTGGACAAACCCATTCTTTCACCTCTTGTCAAGACGAATTTTGGTTATCATATCATCATGGTAGAGGGCAGGCGCTAAATCACGACTGAGAATTGGTATGCTCCCTCGGCATGCGGTATCGAGTATTTATCCCTTCTTCATCCATGTGTCTCCGATTGCCAAAAACAATGCAAAGAATGGCGTACAGTATGCAGACAATTATCTGGTGGACTGGTGGGCAAGGTACATAAATAGGCCATGCCACTAAAACCCAGTAAACAATACAGTTAACGATAGATGCGAAATAGGTCTACATCTAAATCAGAGAGGATAGGTGGGTAGCGAAGCTGAAGTGTAGACTAAGAGTAGAGACGCAGTGTTGAACCAGTGGATGATCCGGGAATAGAAAAGGGATGAGACTGGAGGTCGATAAGGTGGGATCGCGAGGTTGCTGACATCGGGGGCACATCACTGATCGGGAACGGACGGTCCTGTTTGCCATCCGCGACGTCGGGCAGTACTTCAGATGAATTTTTCTGGTCTTCTCGGGGAGTATCAGGCGTTAGTGTGAGTTCCGAAGCCTGCGCCGTGATGGTGCTCAAACTAAATCCCTCGAGGTTAGACGTGAAAAGATTGTCCACTTGAATGGTCGTCTAAAGAGAGCAAAGTGAGATAGAAAAAAAAAAAAGAGTAGAGTAAACACCTTGTTCGATAGAGACGCAGCTATGCGCTTCAAGTCATTTCCGTATTGAGCTATGAAGCGGCCTGCTGTGCATGCATCAGTGGATAAACCTAGATGCTCACACACAGACTCACCTATTTCCTCGATGGATGGACTTGGGACTTCGATGGACGTCTTGGACAACGGCTTCGGTTCTGATGTTGAGGTTTCTGGGACTAGCGCTAATTTGGGCTTCCGCGGCCCTCGTCTACTCCTCTTGGGTTGTGGCTCCTCTGTTCCTGTTCCAACTGCAACAGGGTCCGCTTCAGGAGCTGGGCGGGGATTTCTTCGGCGCTTGGGGCGCACCGCCTCGGGTTCTGGTTCTGGCGTTGGCGTTGTGACCGGCGTCTGTTCCTCTTGCTGCACAGCCGTGCTGCTCCTGCGCGGTGCTGTCCTCGCTGACTCGCGCTTCCTCCGGCCCACCGCACCCGTCCGACGTTTAACGGAATCTTGCCCCTTCGACACCTCTGCATCGTGCTGGCGAATGTCGGCGAGCAGGCCACCCTTCTTCTTATCTGTCCTCCGTCCGCCACGTCTCCTTTTACTCTGGCCATATGTAGTAATAGCCTCGCGGAAATCGATGAGGGCCTTCTTGTGCAAATAATAGAACTGAACACATTGTGCTTGCGTCTTGTGCGTAAGCCCCACAGCAATGTGACCAAACTGTTTTGGGTACTTGGCGAAGCGCTGTTTATAAGTTTCCACTTCATCATCAGTCCACTCGGCCAGACCGGGTGAAGGATCGAAAAAGGATTGAGGGTCATCGACAGCGTTGTTCGTATCGTCAAAGACGGCATCGACTTTGCCCCGCGTCACTGAAATCATGTCTGGAATGATAGCAACGTTGCGCAGTGCAAGGTGGGCTGGATCGTAAAGCTCGTCATTGCCCAGGCTGGCAATAATCTGTTCCATCTCGAGATCTGACCGGACGGCATCGCCAAGGACTGCAGCAGAACGACGAGTGGTGCGCGTGGGGACCGCAGATACTTCACCAGCAGTAGGATCGACCCGGTGCGAGTTTTCCAATTCAGTACAGCGTGCAATCCACTCTCTGTGAAACGCAAGGTATTCTTTGCGGAGTCGAACAATCTTCTCATCGACAGATTCTTGTCGGGAAGCCATGTTTGCAACTAAAGAATTCCGCAGATGAGATTCGAAAGCCTGGGTTGTGTTCTCCGCACGTTGGCCAGCCAAGACCTCTTGCGCAAGGGTGTCCGCCAACGGACTAAGGACATCAGGGAGGGGTAGGGCTACGGCCCTGTTGGACATTAGGATGGGGTTGATACGCTCTTCGCGAGTCTGGACATCTAACTGCTGCCGAGCACTAACCACCATGTGCAGAGCCTCAGTTAATGATTCTGCCTCCTTTGCATTTGCAGAGAAGGTATCACGGTCAGGGCGCACAATTGTAGGTACGCCAACAGCTTGTAAGGCTGATGACACTGGCGAAGCCGGCATTAGATCACCTTCCGGTTCCTGTACTGTTGGTATTGCCAGCACAACCACGGGATCTACGTAAGGCGGTGACGGTGTCTGTAGACTCGGAGTTGGTGCCGTAGAAGACGCGGGGGAGGACGTTGTGGCTTCCGGTAGACCGTTGATGGGGAGAAATCGTGGTGGACTGCATTGCCCCAAGGAAGGCTCCGACGACGGGAGCGGGTGGGTCGTGCTTCCTACAGGAACTGGACAAAACAGTGTTGACTGAGATCGAGATGGCGAGTCGGACTTCGTTACTTCATGAAGATTATCTTGTGTAAGCGTAGGTTCTATGGGGGTGTCTGAAGGTGGGATAACGAGTCTCGCCAGCTCCGGGACTACTTCGATCACAGATGATGACGTATCGTGATTGACATCCTGGAGGAATGGTTGCTTGCACGTACCCCCTACCCCTAATGAACTTGTATCTGCTATAACATGTGCAGGACCCTCTGACAGGAGAGCTGTCGAGGGGAGTAGTCCATTCTCTGCGGCTGGAGAGGGTTTGATCTCTGGTTCTGGGGGAGTTAATGGTGGAACTTCTTCCATAACAACAGAAGCAGCCGCCTGAGGTTCTGGTAGTACAGGAAGGGGTAAATCTATTGGTGCCTTAATTTCATCCACAGGGGATAGAATTTGGGACCCAAGAGATCCTAGGTCATCCGACGGTGAAGGACTTGCATTTGGGTCCTCAATGTCCCCCACTGACGCCGATTGATTATCCCGTTTCTTCCGATTCGCACCTCCACGTCGCTTTCTTTTTGATCTCCCTAGCTGATTTTCCTGTTGAGTAGTATCAAGATTAAACGAATTACCTGCACTATTATTAGCGCCCAACAGAGTCCGGTAGTTTCCCAAAATTTCACCTCTATCAGCTTGGGAATCATCATATCTACTCTGCACAAGGCCGGAAAATCCACGTTCAGGTAATCGAGGTTGTCCACCAGGCCCCTGGGTGAGATAAGGCGGGGATGGTCGTTGAGGGAGAGAAGGATGAAGGGCAGGGTGATCCTCAGGCCTCAATTCATTTGGATTCACATACGCTAAAGGGGGAGCAAAAGGGGGCGCAATGGAGTCCCGAAACCCATCCGCCGGGAAGCGCATACCAGATCGTTGACCCCCGCGACCTCGTCCACGGAATTGGCCAACAGGGTGACTTCGCTGAACAGGCACTCGCACAGGAGGTTCAGCAGTATAGGAACGAGAGTCAGCAGAAGATCGAACAGACGATCGAGAACGCTCGGGGGATCGGGGGGGAGATTTTGATCGCTCACGGGAGGAGCGAATAGAAGATGAAGTTGGGGAATGAGCCCTGCGTGAGGCAGTCGTGCGAGATTGCCTCGGAGATGAAAAGCGGGAGGAACGGGGGGAACCACTAAGAGACTTCTCGTACGACACGTCTCTATAGTCCAGCCGCCCACGGGGAGGGCGAGATGTGTTACTCGGAGACCGCTGGCGAGCCCAGGAGTTTGAGGTATCATCCGGGGAATACGAAGAGTTCCAGCGCCCTTCGTCAGGGTAGACAGGTCTGTAGTTATTGGCCCGTGGGTGTACCGAGTCACGTCTTGAGATGTAAGAAGGCCCACTGCGATAGGTGTCGCCACCATAAGGGTACACGTAGTCTTCTCTAGGTGGCGGCATCCGATTACGAACCTCGGAGAATCGCTCACAGAAACCCAGGTCTGAATCAGGTCTAAGTGCAATTGGGGTAAACAAGAAGGAATGGACTTCCGCAGGCGCGTATCCAACAACTCACACATGATCATGTTTCCAAGATTCAGATGGCTCGAACATCCTCTCTGCCATGATGTCGCGCCGCGACCATGGAGTAAAGGATGGATCATAGCCCTGGGAGTGAGAATAATTCGCTCCCCCAAAACGAGGCTTGTCATTATCATAGCCAGGTTCGTAATGATCTGCATGGGGGTCCCTTTGGCGAAGTGAGGGTTGGAATCGCCTAGATTCACCACGAAATCTCCCAGGTTTTACTGGTCCATTCCAATATAAAGAGCTCCCATGTGAAGACTGGTACCCGCCATAACTAGGGCGCGGGCGCGATGGTCCAGGGGGTTGAGGAAGTGGGGGGTTGGACATTGCGGAATACTAAATCGAATGAAGATTTTATGTGAGTTCCAAAAGCAATCTGTAGGAAAGGAGTAGGCGGACATTAATACCCTAAAGATGAGGACGTGTCGCAAACGAGCTCTAGCAAGACGGTGGTGGTTAATGCAAATCCAGCGTCCGGAGGAGTATAGTGAAGCTGAAATCTCTATGCAGGACTATCTTTGCAGGTAAAATCGAGGAGTAGGGTAACGCGCGTATGGCAGAGTGAGCGCCGTTTTGATGCTACCTGAGCGCGATGTGCCTACAGAGGGAAACAGAGTGTGGAGACTTACAAGGGGTGCTTGCGAGTGCTCTAACCTGCCACATATTCACACTCCGCCGGAAAGCACCGACAACTCTGCCGTGCTGACAACCCGTCATCATGACGGCCGACGATGAGCAACTACGTTGACCATGGCTTGAAAGAGCCTTCTACGTTGCCATTCGAACAGCCGCGTATACGAGTGAGAATACTTACCTCTTATCTACTGCTCGTAGTCCTTGGCCTCCCGCTTTGGTGGTCAACCACAAGTATAGAACGGCTTTCGTTGCCCACATTTCGCGTCGACACTCTGGGAAGTAAAGAGGTCAGTTGCTGGCCAAATGTCTAATCTGTGTCCCTGCCTAACAGTTAATCAGCTCCATTTACCTATCAGCGTTGCAGTCGACATTGCAAATCCTGGAAAACCCTCGGATGATTTGGTTGAAAAACTACGGACGATATTCGAGTTGAGAAGACGAGATATACCTGCGCTGTACAGCCATCTGGAGTTCTCTGTAGATTCATCTCGAGGTGTCAGTCAGTGGTTTTCTGCTTCGTGAATGTCTTGTGACTTGAACACCGGTCCGGGCAGTCTGCGCCACTAGATGCATACAGCATCTCGTTGACTGAAGATGCTCAATTCCCTACTATCAAAAGGAGGCATTTATCCGTTCCAGCACATTACGGTCAGTTTTGTGCACCTTTCTTGTGACATTTGTAGACGAGATGTCCATGAATAGCAAACCAAGCTCCCGACTTGTTATTGTCTCTATTGACACCATACGGGACTTCATCGCCACCCGGGACATTTCGCCATCTAGTCGCAAAATATGCACCTCGCTATCGCCTGGCATTCACCCTTCTTAATGAGGATGCCGCAGCTGGCAGGGCTGTGGTTGGTTGGGACGTTGCTGATATGATTTCTCGTCGGTCTTTCATTAATTCTCCACGCAACGAGAAGAACTGATCTCAATGATAGGGTGGATCTCCCCTGTTCTAAAGCAAACTTCCGAACTTCATAATTTCACTGTGGAAAGCCAAATTCAATTCTACGCCCCACTAGCATTCGAACCACGCGTCCTCAGCAATGACCAAGATGTGATATATGGACTATCGCAAGAAAACCTCAAAGTATTTGTTAATTCTGCCGAGTGGACACTAGGTATGCATCTGAGAAGACGGGATGGAAACTCTCAGGTTGACGACATCTTTACAGCGTCTAGCGTGTCCAACGACCCTGTTCTCCATTTTGTTGTGTTCATTCCTTCCGTCTCTCGCACGCCACTACGCATACTTGACGATGCCAGTGAGTTTTGTTACTTTCTTTTCAGGCTGCGATCTCATAAGTAAGGCCCAGGTCAACCCATCTCTTCCGACTCATTCATACTTCCACAGTGGGGTGGCATAGTCTTGTTAAACTTGCCAGCAGATGGCCCGTCAAAGCTTCATCTCACAAAAGCTGAGCTCGATCACGTCTTCAGTGACTTCCGATCCCAACTGCTCAGACTTATCGGAGTTTCCGAGCTACCCCCGGAAGTGCGGTCAGCTGAATCCAGTCTACCGTTGACCGATTTCCAACTGGATACGCTCTATCGCCAACGTGCATCCGAGAACGTGGGAAGCAGCAAGGAGACGTTACAGAGCATCGTCAATTTGGTCGATCAGATACCAAATATGCCAGTCGGCCAAGACGTCCGCGACGATGTCCTCGAGGCGCTCTTCGCACTTGAAGTGGTGTGTCATATCTCTTTCAACCCTTTTCTCTGTCTAAAAAAGGCTTAAGCTATATGTCGGGGTCTGGAATATTCCTGCTTTGGCTTTGCAACACTCAAGACGGGCATTGACGCTTGCCTCACGCGCCTTCTTTAACCCGGGGATGTTGGCATTGCTCTACTTCCCAGCTGAACACAAATACGCCGTGTACACACCTCTCTTCGCCCCAGTAGCTGTTCCTTTAGTGTTCACCATGCTGAAGGAAGTTTCTGCGTGGAGGAAAGCCAGGAAAGGGGCTAATGCAAAGTGATGTAGTGTTGCATTTTGCCGGCCCATCACAAAGGTTCGCACTAATTTGAGCATGTAATGGTATCACGCGGACCTTGAGTACTTGGGTCGTTGCTGTAACATGCCAAAGTTCACAGCAAGGCGGGCGACGTATGCTTATCCCTACCGTTAAGAGTAGCGGGATAATCGCATTATTCTTGCGTTGTAGACATCATCGGACTCGTCCGATATCCGAAAGAGTAGAATGCATCAGATACAGATGAGGTTGCAAGCATACAATGCACGGTAGACATAATAATTCAGCAAACGGTGCAAATGCCTGGAAAAGTGCGAATGAATAAAATAGAGAAAGTAAGCATAGGTCGTCCTAGAGAGAAAACATGTATCCCTACATCTCGCTACCGAAAATTACATGCGGTGTGAGGACTTTAATTCAGCTCCTCGAGCGTATTGTCCTTCTTTTGCTCTTCCACATCAAAGTTTTCGACCAAATCCGGTACGTCATCGTCGTCATCTTCTGCAGCACCTGCGCCAGCCCTTTGTTGTCCCTGCTGAATCGCCTGATATGACTCGGCAAGTTTGCGCAACGACGCAAGTGAGTCAGGGCCAAGCTGGTTGAGAATGCCCGGGACGAGCTCGGTAAGCTCTTTCACTTGCCCCGCACCGTAGATCGCAAACGTATTCGCAGTAACCGCAGCGTGCACTATTGACGAGTTGCCATTCCCAACAAAGTCAGACACCGCACGATGTAATCGTCATCCCCGACCAGGGCACAGACAAGTCTCACCTTTTGGAGCGCTGAAGTGCAACACGTTTCCGTCTTCCTGGAACATGTTAACCTCCTCCACGCCCGTGATCGGCTGCACGTTCAGTTTCTTCAGCGCACCCTGAAGCTTCTTGTCGTCCTGGGTGTTTGAAGGCTTCGACTTGCGCACTATCTTTCGCCGCACTGTGCCCTTTCCACCTGAACGCGCACCGGGCGTCAACGGACCATCCGACAAAGACAGACGCACAGATGCAAATCACAGAGACATGGCCCGACATACCTATCCTGTTTGAGGCCGCCTGCGCCTGCAGCTTGGCCAGTTTTGCGGGATCCATGGTTGAATTGACTGTGGACCTTCGCCTTCGAGGGTTTTGGTCGATGCGTCTCGGCGAAAAAATAAGGTTTCGCGATTTGCCGGCAAATAGTAGTAAATAACCCCATATATGGGCGGGAGACCACCAAAGGAAATGCCCACCCTTGCGAGTTGCGACTCGGGAGAGGAATGAATATTTTCAAGTTTCCATGCGCACTTAAGCAACATGTCATCGAGGACGGTCAATCCCCACACAAGCTGGTCAAGGTAAAACGGGAGTTTTTATCAGAGCGATCGGAGGTTAGACCTCTGTAAGAGATAGAGCGTGGGACCGTCGGAGATTTCAAGTCAGCGGGTAACTTGACCTCAAGTAGTTTCTCCCAACTTGTCCCGTTATGTCTGATTTTGCATATTTCATCAGACCTGTACAACCGGAAGATGTAGTAAGTTTCAGGTCCTGAAAAACCCTTGCAAAGGAGATGAAACAGCGATGTCTTTTTAGCCTACAGTGGTACAGCTCATCTACGAGTTGGCACGGTTCGATCTTTTCATCGCCGATAGCCTTCACTCATACCTTAGTGGTGTGGTAGGCTGCCTATGAAAAGGTACCACATCTAGCAGTGGCGACTCCCGCACTGGTGAGCGCATATCAAGCGAGATCAGAGAATGATCTGCAGCTTTCCATAACGGCAATCCTCCGTAGATCAGAAAGCATATTTTTGAAACCCGCATTGCAAACGCACTTCTTGCGTTTTCTGGGTCCCTGGATGCTCCTGGAGAAGCGATCGGTTTTGCGCTGTACTTTCTCAACTTCTCAACGTGGACAGGTAGACCGGGGTTATACGTACGTTGTTCTTCGGAAAGCATCGAGATTGGAGCAAATTCTGGTGTATGTCATAGCTTGAAGACCTCTACGTAAAACCCCAACACCGGAATAAGGGCATAGGAAAGGCGCTGTTCAAGGAACTTGCCATAATTGCGCAAGACAAGGTTACAGAGTTGACCCCATTTTCATGACCGTGTAATTGACCTATGATCGTGGATCTAGGACTGCCCTCGTATGGATTGGTCTGTTCTCAAGGTAGCGTTCCTCTAGGCGTATGTCAGCCTAAGCTGAACCGTGCTCACGGCCACGAAGTGGAACCAGCCCTCTATTGACTTTTACGAGAAACGTCTCCATGCCAAGGCCCAAAATGAATGGTTAGGCATGCGTCTCGAGGAGGAGGGGATTGAGAACTTGAAGAATATCACGATGTAAAAATGAATGTCTGTAGAAATGGCGCACGACATATTCAGACGGAAAATTCTCTTCAAGAAAATGTGACATTGGTATTGAGTTGTAACGCGACCGAGAGATGTGCAATAGAAATAGAATGTGTAATTCCAGGAACCCTGGGTATAGTCGCGGCGCTACACGCCATCGTAGCTTGCGCCTCCGGCCTTGGATGGAAGAGTCAGCTCATTGACGTCTAGAACAAATGCGAGAGTAACGACCTTGCGCAACCGGACAACAATTGGCTCTTCCTTCAGGTCATCTTTTTCCCTCGCCGCGACGTCAATGGAGTATACCCGGAAGACCGACTTCACGTCAGCAGCGTGCACTGAGATCTATTACGAGAACGTTAGCTCACAAATCGGCCATCATTTACAACAAACCCGGAAAAATCAAAGAATGCACATTCCAAAGACGTACAAAAATCCAAAAGACGCACCTTCGCTTTCCTCATAATCTTGCAGCCAGGGCCGATCCAGGTAATGAGAATAAATTTCTCGCGCTGCGACTCTTTGTCGTTCGAGTAAGTGATACGAGCGTAGGCATAGGAAGCCTTAGCAGGATCCAATTTCTCTTGTAGTTCAGCTAGGCCACCAGTGCCTGTGGTTGTGACGACCAATTTATCAGAACGATCGTCCTAGCCAAACGTATGATCAGGAAGAGTAGGAAAATTCAGAATAAAATCCACGGAGGAACCTCATAATCTACAAGAACCCAGTTGACATCGGATTTGTTTGAGCGAACATCCTCGTACGCTGAGGGTTTGTGAGGAATTGAAAACGCATCATGATGGATTTACGAAAGCACCTTCATTGATCTTGGGGTCAGACACGTCAGCCATGATGAGAAAAACCCGGAGAAATGAAGTAAAATCAAGCCTTGTACGAGGCGAAAACCAGGAAGCAACCGTTGATTGAAACCGCCACGCCTCAACCAAAGTTACGACGGTCGAAACCCGGTGGCTGTGCTGCTTATTTGCCATAATTCAATCCACCACGTGATCTGTTCATGCCTTTCTACCTTACCTCAAAGGTCTCAAATCTCGTTGCTTCCTATTCGAGAATTTGCACCAGACTCGCACATAACTCGAGAAACCCTCCCGCCCTGCGTCACCGGGACTGGGGCGTTGTCGGTCGTTTGTCCCGGCCACCTGCACTCTCCGAAGAGGAGCCAAATGAAGGGGTGCAAGAAGAAGAAGGCGGGAAAAAGGCCGTTCGATACCAGACCGACAACTACTCCCCCGTGTCTGATCCCACCCCCTCACGCTGGGCACAACACCGGGTCTCGATGAAGACAAAATTTCCCGAAGGATGGGCGCCTCCGCACAAACTTTCTCGAGCAGCAATGGATGGTTTGCGCGCGCTGCACGCGCACGACCCCGATACTTTCTCTACGCCCGTACTCGCCGACAAGTTCCGCATTAGCCCAGAGGCTGTGCGCCGCATCCTCAGAGGCAAATGGCAGCCGACACAAGAGCAACGTGCGCACCTGTTAGAACGCGAAAAACGGTACAGACAGGACCGCATTCGATCGAAACGCGCTACGGAACGCATGGGGGAAGCAAAGAACAAATGGAGAAAGACCGGCCACTAGACACAGAGCCTTGCGGCGCAAAACGTGTGGAGGCTGATACTGATAGCAGTACTGCCGGCATCATTCTCAACTTCCGATATAAAATACGTGCAACAAGTAACTCTAATGTTTTTACGTAGTAAGTCGACGGTCGTACGTAGACATTTCTACATTTTTAACTTGAAGCACCTATGGGACGCCGCAGTGATATGATACATCTCCTCCGAGTTTTATTCTACCTTCGAAGCGGGGAATCTCTCCATCATTAGTCTTTGATTGAGAAGACGATGTAGCGAAGGAATTCGACTCTAGGCTCGTGATACACTTTCCGGACAGCGAACCAAGACGGAAAGCTATCGGTGGCCTCCACGACAGTCGTGACGTTGAGCGTTGGGGCACGTCGTACTTTAATCCGATGCTGACCGCCTGCCATAGGCCCACTGATCTCGAGGGCATTGTAGTCTCAATTCATTTCAGTCCCCCGTTTTCTCTTTACCAGATTCAACCCGAGCGAACGCATCAGTCTGGCCAGAACGAACGTGGTTCCTCTCCCTGATTCTTGTGATACCCTCCAACCGTTCTAGATTGAGGACAGAGCTCTGACGCGGCAGTGGCGTCGGCGGATGGTATATCTCATGGGTTGAAACGGCCGGACGTAGAATAACCTTCCTGACCCGCGGCGTTTCGTGTACGGCCTCTTGAGTTCCGTGCCGACTCCCAGTTGGTAGTACAAGAGCGTATTTCGGTGCCGATGCTTACGCCATGTTTTAATTGCAGTCGAAACAAAAATTTCCATCAAAACAGGACTCAAGGGTCAAACAAGTATTGCCATGGCCATATCAGTACCAAGTACGGTGGTACTGTCGTGGCACTCGTGCCAACTACAGTAATTGTCGATAACGCGGTGCTCGACTTAAGCGTTCATAGACTTACCATTCTTTAGTTACGCAGGCACTGCGATTAACAGTCGTCATGAGGATGACCACGAACGGAAATCGAACAGCCAGTGTCGGAGGACGACATGGGTCAAGATGCCGTCCGCTCTCAACTAGGGAAACCAAGTCTCTTTTTCCTGTTGTCCTATCAGCTGTGACGCGGGCTCGCTCTCAGGTTGTTGGGGATAAAAACAGAACGTCTCCGCAGAGCGAGGTACTGTATGGGCCACAACAACGCGGCGCTCTTTGGCGATGCACGGTTACTAAAAAATTAATATTGTATGACCGTGGCGAAGGACCGTAACGATAGGCCCTCTGTATTGCATTGCCTCAGTGGTGATACGTACGCGACGCAGTTGTTTCCTCCAATGCATAGCGTTAAATTGGCCTTCCCTACTACATCAAACGTACACATGCACAAGCCGACAGAGTTCCTGCTCTGAAACAACGCATGTCCGCAGCGACGATCGTCCCTGACGTGACTTTGATGCAATTACATTTACTATCAATTGTTTGCCTTTCCGTCTCCTTCCTCCGTGGAATTTCTCGCGTGGTGCATCCTGCACTAAATTACATACATACACTCCCTAGCAACCCTTCGACTTGCTCCGTGTCAGAGAAACACTGTACCCTTGGCGCCCGCGCTCCCCGTCGAACTCATGGGGTTATAAGGCCATCAAAGTGGCGTTTACGAAATACGACTGTGCTGCAAGGCCGCAAATCGGTCTTTTTCGCAAAATTACTGTAAAATTTGTTTTTTCTGCCAGTTGCTTATGCTCAGTAGAACCAGAATCCAATTCTGACGGGATGTGAAAAAAAAAAAAA
>WNFQ01001661.1_pt1 | contig 19650 bp, 19 predicted proteins | sample 5400171 | NCBI WGS metagenome assembly WNFQ01 (sample SAMN13153356, study PRJNA577476) | soil metagenome | isolation source: 20 cm soil under Madrone tree | place: USA:California | collected 2016-06-14 | reverse complement strand
ACTCTCCATCCTTTCGCCCTCGGGCAGATCCGACCTCTTAAAAAAGACTCGTCTCCCTTTTTTTCCTATTCATCGTCGTCGTCGTCGTCGTCGAGCTGAGGTGTGCAGAAAGCCGTTTGGCCATTCCATTGCCGTTGTGGCACTGTGGTCGTTTAATAAATCCAAATGGTCCGCGACGACGGTGCTCTCTCCCTCCGCCCTCCCTATCCTCTTGCTTATGACCGTCTACCGTTCTTTCTCTCACCAGAAATGCATCCTCCCTCCCGCCCTCACCCCCACACCCCAAGCCTACTTCCTCTCGCCTCGACACCAACGCACAACAACCTGAGCACAGATTCAGAAGAGTCGGACTGGTCCCTTCCATATGCAACACTCTCATTTTCTCACTCTCGTCCTCCCTCGGCATCACATTCCGTAGACCCTCCTCTCCCTCTCTCGCAAGACCCTGTTCCACCGGTTCCATCAAACAAAGCGCGTTCCTCATCCGACTCGGATGAAATCCCATATTCAGAATCCAGTCCTCCGCGGCCATTTTTCGGGCTCCCCAAAGCCTCAGTACTCCCCGACCCTTCCCAGTTTCCTGATCCCTCCCCCTTTCGCCCCCACCAATATCTCAGTTCGGGTCCGCCCACCCTCTCCTCCGGTGGTTCTTCTATCGCTTCAACTCGCTCGTCTGCCGCTTACACGAGTTCCGGGAGCGCACTCGCTTCCGGCGACTACGGTAATAATGTGCAGATCGCCTCTAATGATGAGGATCAGGCTATTGGCGTCGGCATCACCTCGGACGACGTCGTTCATCTCACTAACCAGGACCCCTCCATATCTACTTCCGTGTCTCATTCGAGAGCACCGATAGACCAGTCTCGATGGTCACACTCCTACTCGGCTAGCATACGCTCTCGCTCGTCTCTCGTGCGTAGCAACAGTAGTAGCGGCCATGATTACAGCATCTCGAGTGTTCAACCGAAACCTCTTGACCTAAGTTGGCAGCCCGTCGATGAACGTGACGAGGTTGAACTCCTCAGCGATCCTGAATCCGAGGATACCGACATGGAAGTTGAGGAGCACGAGGAGCACGAAGAAGAGAGAACATCTGCCATTGTCATTGCTGAAGAAGGCCGCGGTCTCATAGTTCGGGGTGATGGCTCAGCGGTCGTTGACCTTGCCGTCCATCCTGGTACGTCTCACGTGTATTCTATTTCCCTAACTTACGTTGACAAATTCTTGATCAAGGGACGACCCATTTACTCATTGGGTCTTTGATTAACGCCAATGCTTTGCCGGCCTATTTGACGAGTGTCTTGCCAACCATCAGCACCACGTTGTTGGCCCTAGACATTTCTGCCAATTTTCTCAACGCTCTCCCTCCCGCTCTCGAATCCTGTTTTTGCTTGGAAGAACTGAATGTATCCTCCAATCCTCTCCGAGCCCTTCCTCTTTTCATAGCCGAGTTGACATCTCTCCGCGTCCTCATAGCAGATTCAACCGGTCTCACCACACTCCCTGCTCCTCTGAGCGCGTTGGATAAGCTGCATACCCTGAGTATAAGAAGAAACAAGATGTACTCCCTTCCTAGTTGGCTTTGCCTTTTAATATCTCTTCAGACTCTACTTGTCGATGGAAATCCATTTCACGGTCCGTGGAAAGCTTTAATGGAGCCGCTGCTTGCCAAAGGCGTTCCCGGGTCGTCATATCCTCCGTCCACGCCGATCATCCCTCTTCCTCTCTCTGCTACTCAAGACACAGATTCCAACACTGACACAGATGTGGGCGATTGTCAAGCCTACCAACCCAACGGTCGAATCCAGGAGGATGAAGATACCATAACTCCTGTTCGCGCGCCAGTATTGGTACAGCCAGCATCCGCGCCCATAGTACCAAGCCGTGGTGTGACGCGGACCCGGACAAACCCTAACTCTTCATACTTTGAAAAGCACAGAGGGAACTGGAATGCGCCTTCTGGCTCGCATGCTGCCCCAGAGCATAGTAACGGGATCCCAGCCGATTCTGCCCGCGTCAATGAGAAAGAACTTCGTCGCATGAAGAGTGCCGGTGAACTGCGCCAGCCACCTGCTTCTAATTCTTCGTCCATTAGCTCACAAGGGCGTCTTACTCGCTCTCAATATGGGACATCTGCCTCTTCATCCAATCTATTGGCAGACTCCGCATCCTTCCCTCAACGGTTTGCCACTGTCGGCCCTCAATCTCCGTTTCGCGAGCAAGGTAGTCGAACGCCTCTCGATCACAGTCCTCGGGACAAGCATCCCGAACGAGATGCAGCGTCTACGCCGTCACCGGAACAATCTACAAGTATTTCTGACTCTTCACGACCTCGTATTCCCATTCGGGGTGATTCTTTGCATCTCGCGGAGATGTCGACTACCCGCCAGCGCAGTATATTGCGCAGAAAAGATGACAAGCCAAAAGAGCAGCAAGGGAGATGGGGCTTCTTGAAGAAGATGTCGATGGGCAAATTAAAGCCAGATGTACCAGCCTCGAAGCCATCCACTCTGAGGCCAGGCGTCACTCCCCTCGCAAATGTCTCAGAGTCAACATCCGGATCAACACCCGCGCCCACGGCATCAAGTCTGAACCCTCTATCCCTGATCGACGTGCGTCTGTCTTCCACAGGTTCTCTTGGCATGGAAATCCCGGGCGGGTCTCCCGAAACATCGGTTTCCTCATCCATGACTGGTCCAAAAGAAGAATCGGACGTGAAGGGGGCTTCCCCATTACCGAGCCCTTCGCCAGTGCCGTCTCCTAGTTTGCTTTCTGTCGACACTTCGTCTCCTAGTCTTTCTCCCCACTCCAGTTCGACTCGCGTCGCAAAGCGGCGCAGCTTCCTTCCTATCGGAGGGCCATCCACCCCCTTGCCCTCTCCTGGGCCGCTGCTGTCTGGTGTTAGCTTGCCTAGTACTAATGGTAATGAAGAGCGATTACTGACCCCGTCTCCTGTCTCTCCTGATGCGGCTGAGCGAACACAACGTCGGGAAGGGGACAGAGCCCGCGAAGCGTACACCCGCGCCCTTCGATCAGTCATGGCGTACTTGAGGGATATGAATGACCTGTCCGTAACCCAACATTCCCTCATGAGCATGTACTCGCCGTCAACGCCCGACATCACCGGCAGCGGATCTCGTCCGCGCCGGCCTACCGTTGTTGATAATGGCCGTGTGGCTCCAGATGGCACCTCGAGTTCACCTAGTTCTGTTGCTGCATCCCGCAGTGGCAGTTCGGACCAGTTGCGATCCCCAGAGTCCATCACGCACTTGCGTAGCCTTAACTCATCTCAGACGACCAGCATTGCAACAACGGACAGTGCGGGATCCGTTTACGGAGAGGAGCGCAAGTTCAAGGATGATAGCAGCAGGCGAATGCGAGTTGTCAAGGAGATTGTTGAGTAAGTGGGAATTATCGAGCCATCATAACGTATCCAACTGGGCTTCCTTTAGCACCGAACGAACGTATGTCAAGGGTTTGCAAGAGCTCATCGACATTTACATCAAGCCAGCAGCGGCTCAGGTGAATCTCCTCGGTGGTGTGAGTACCACTAAGGAGACCATCATCCCTGCTGCGGAGAGAAAGATTGTATTCAGTGGTCTTGACTCTCTTTTTTCGTTCCATAAAGATATCTTCCTTCCGGCTCTCGAACTCGCCGCCAACCCCGTTCTTCGACCGCAAGCCAATCAATCGGAGCAAGAAATGGAGGGTGTACTATCAGCCAACGCTGCTAGGGGTATTTCCAGGACGTTCGTCTCCCATGCTGCATTTATGCGGATGTATTCATCGTATATCAAGTGAGTGACGATCTAACTTATGCTTATATGATCGTTACTTATTCGCGCCCCAAGCAATTTCGATCACTCGGTCCAGCGCATCAAACAATGGGTGTCCGGCCGTCCTGGGATTGGGACCGGCTCGTCGCCTTCTCTGACAACTCAGGCAGCTGGCGCTGGTTCCTCTAACATTGCGTCAGATCTTTCAGGCGGACCACAGCTCTCGTCCAGTCAAAGAAAGCGTATCAAAAGCTATCTGAAGCGCTGCCGGTTGAACCCTCGCCACTCACAACTAAACTTGGAGGGTTACCTCCTGTTGCCAGTCCAAAGGATTCCACGCTACCGCCTTCTTGTTCGTCGTGTCTACTCCCCCTCTTCTGTTCTGTCCTCACTTTTTCTAGTTGGAGGAGCTGGCGAGGAGTACGCCTCCCGCGGAAGGCTGTTTGGATCCACTTGACCAGGCCCTGGATGAAATTTCATCACTAGCGACAAACATGAATGAGGGCAAGCGCGAGTCCGAATCGCGGTCGAAACTCGTCCAATGGCAATCAAGAATGAGAGGAAAATTCCCGAGTCCCCTCGTCCAACCACATCGGTGAGCTTACCCAACAATTTCTGGCAGCACCTGTGATTACTCACTCTACTCCCAGGCGACTTATCATGGATGGTCCTCTTTTACTGACAAGGGTTGTGCGCAAGGTCACTATTCCCTTTGAATTAATTGATGGGCAAGGCGATACGGCTACGATTCAAGTAGATTGTCTCTCTCCAGAACAAACCCCGCGTTCCCTTCTCGGAATACTCTGCAACGACCTACTGGTATTATGTCGTGACCCATCGGATGGGAAGGACCTCCTTTCGCAGGTCGACCTTTGGGCGGTCCTTCGAATGCAAACTCTCCCGCAACCTGCGAGTATTGTTCATGGCAATGGTATGGTGTCTTTATAACTATCTTCGTCATTTCTCAAAGTGCATTTCTTGCCCAGTGTTGCGCATTGTTGATAACAAGGCAATTCTGTATTTCGAGGCTTCTTCGACATCTATCGCGTTGAATTGGTTCCGAGGCATGTTCTCTTCACTTGCCCAACTTCACTTCCCTATGACATGATGACCTCTCTACAGCAATCAATCTTCACATCCCAACCTCGAAGGCATGAACATCCCGGGAACACTTTCATTTCTTTCTGTTCACATGTGCAAGATGTTTTTTGGAAAGTCATTTTGATAACCATCATATACATACATACACTCTTTCTTTCTGTCTCTACTATCATTATACAACATGTGTCTTGCGCTCACATAGCAGCTTCTGTTAGCCAGCTTCACACGTAACTTAGCATATTTGTGGTATGAAATGATCTTATGATTCACCTCCACTTGCTTTATGCCTAAGGCTGAGAGTGAGACAAAAATTGCACAGCGATGGGCACTTGTGTGGAAGGTTAAATATAAGAGCGTGTCGTTGTTCACGTTGCTACCGTAATATGTCAAAACTCAGATATCATAAAACACAATGCAATTCTATGAAACTATGAAGTTGGTCGCAGCTTAGATAGCGTCCTTTCACATCTATGTAGAAGGCGATGAGCGGACGCATACAGAAAGCCTCGGCTCGGTCACTCACCAACCACTGCCAGATGGCCTCCACCCTGTTTTTCGGTGGGGGCTCGTCGTAGGTATCTGCCTCGATCTCGGCGAGTCCGGTGTAGAAATCCATCTCCGACGCTCGGACAGTTCGGGATCGTTTCCAGAACTTCGCGCCAACGTACAATATCGGGAAAGTTATAAGGGGCAGGTAATTTGTGACAAAGTCGGCATTGGTCCAGTTCCCACGGAGGAAGACGGACCAGCCGCTGAACTTTAAGACAAATTGGGTCGATATCAAGCTGAGGATGAATAGTAACTGATACACCCGACACTCACCACGCTGATAATAAAGCAGCCGATGGCAGCGTACCATGCCGCATAAGGCTGGAGGCGAGAGGCGAATGGCAGCTTCGTACGGTCGATTCCTTGAACCTTCATGCCAGCGTAGAAGCGGATGTAAGTGACGGAGATGCCAAACCAGGTCAAGAGACCTGCGACGGCGGTCATGTTGGCGAACCAGTTGAACACCTTGCCAGAGCCCGAGTGAACGCCCATATAGGCCAACAGAGAGAAGGATGAGGAAACTATGAGCGCAGTCACGGGCAACCCATTTCGAAGAGTCTTCTTGAATATGGAAGGTGCATTGCCGGCAATCGCGAGACCGTCTGTACGTCATCATACCATGTTAGGCAAGACGTGCGGAGCTTTTATGCCTTCTTGGCTGGAACTCACATAGTGCGCGTGAACTCGTGTACAAATCACTTGATGCTGCGGACCAGGCCGATGTCAGAAGACATCCATTGATAAGCTGCGGTAATTGTCCATTGAGTCGAAATTCCGGGGGCTAAGGGACAATAGTTACCCCTGGAAGAACCTTGATGCCAGAGCGCTTGATGGCAATTACAAAGGGGGATGCGGCGGCGGTTCCACTGTCCAATTTGAGGCTGGGATCGTTTGAGGGTACGAGCAGGCCAATCGTCGTAACACCCCCGATATAGAAAAGTAAAATACGGATGTACACGCGACGAATAGCTTTTGGGAGGTTGCGTCTAGGGTTTTTCGCCTCGCCAGCGGCGATCTGGCAATTCAAATTAATTACATCCTTTTCGATGAACGCCAGACAAAGACTGTGTTGCGTTATGTAGAGAGGGAAGGACTCACGGCGACGATCTCGGTTCCGATGAAAGAGAAGGCTGCTTGGGACAAAACGGCCCAAAACCCAAGGAAACGCCCTTTCGCGCCAGCGATGCCATTGTACTGGACGAACGGACCAGGGTTTTTCCAATAGCGGAAACCGAGGCGATCATGATCGGGGCCTCCTCCGAGGTCGAGGATAACTCCCAAGATAATTAAGCCTATGTGGTACAAAGCATGTGGATAAACATGGGAAAGGGCCAGAAAAATGACCGTACCGGTGATCGTGATAACCTTAATTGAAGCAAAGATAAACTCGGCCTCGCCGTATGCGCCTTATGGACGCCACATGGGATATAGCTAATTAGCCGTGGATATCAGACAAGTTATCGCGTAACTTACCTGCACCCATGAAGTTAATTGCCACTACGACTATCAAACAAATGGTGACCCAGGCCGAATTCACGTTCGTGTTTTTATCCCAAAAGTCAATCAAAACGGCGGCTGCGCTCAGCTCTGCTGGAAGGACTATTGTCCAGTTGTACCAGTAGTTCCAGCCCATGGTCTGGATGCGAATATTAGTGTTTCTCACGACAATATCCCGAAATCACGTACGAAAGAGAAGGCGCCATCTACGAAGCGTTCTGCCAATTTGATGTGCCCACCGGGGATGGGGAGATAGGAAACCATTTCTCCGAGGGATACCTGGGAAGGGAGATCAATTAAACAGGCCCATATAGAAGGTCAACTATGCGGACGTCCGCCGCTGACCATGACGCTATAGCAAATCGACCCGACAACCATATAGCCGAGCAAGAGACCGACGGGTCCGCCACGCCTCAACGCGTTCGCAGAGCTCAAGAACAGACCAGTCCCGATAACGCCTGAACAGACCTTGAGATCACGCGGTCATAAGCACATGGCCACACGGTGGCAGCGTACCTCCAATACTGAGTAAATCAAAAAAAAAACCCCAGTCAGTGAATCCATGCAGACAAGTGAGCACGGGTCAGAAAATGCCTACCTGATCATCGCAATGTGCCTGTTCTTCAGCTGACGCTGAAGAGCATGATGGTGAGATCCATTGTCCAACCCCTCAAACTTGAAGTTGACTTTCTCTGCCTCGAGATCTGAGCCACTAGACATCTTGTTGCTTGGGTCGTGGTCTCTAACAGACATGGCAGAAGCGTGTAGAGGAGAGGGGAAGGGCTACGTCAACATGGAATCGAAGCAGCTTTTTTAAAAAGAGACATTCAGCCGACTCGGGTGTACCGGGGAATCCCCTTGCAGTCGCAATATTAATCGGTGATAGCCATTGGCCAGTATTGTATTGCGGCAACAGGATCAGAAACTGCCAAAATGGAGTAGCCATAGCCGTCTTGGGCGATGGTACCGGACTAGCCATCGGGACGTAGCGCGGCTGAGGTGACAAGTGCCATTCACCGCGTGGACCGCGGTACAGCCATCAATCAAACATACAGTAGTCGGCCTCTATAATTAATTATTTCCACATGATTCAAGAAGCGCGAAATGATCTCGCACTCACCACCACCGGATACCATTCGAGGCATCCTCCCATACCGTGGCAAGTAGGTTCAAGAAGATCCTGCTTCACGGTCTCTCGTGACCACCGGATGCCCATGTAGACCAAGGTCACCCCACGGTCCCACCAGATACCATCTCATATTACCCCACCTACTGGGACAGCCAAAACAAGGAAAAATAACAATAATTACCCGCCATTTGGAGCATGATTATGATCCAGTTCGCCCGGGTTTCGTGCACCCAAGCGATATACCACGATATTTTGGCCATATCTTTACCTTGCTTACTAGCATTTGTGAAATGCTGTACTGTAGCGCCTTGCACGTTTCACCAATTCTACCTTTCCCATTTAGCTCGCACGTGTGAACGTTGCCCACCAACACTACTGCGCTGAGTGAAACCTCATAGAATCAACGGAGCAAGTTCCAACAAGGCCAACACGAACCTAAAGAATCCTCAGGATAGCCTATCCCTGCTTTGTGTTGAACACAATGGGGAGACACAACCAAAAACCAACATATTCCAACACTTATCGACAGTAATTACATTTTCTATTTACACTATTTACAGTAATGTAAAATGCAATCTACTGTGACGCCACTGACCACGTGCTGACTATCCCAGTGTTAAATTTGGGCCATGATTACACCTTTAGTATGTGAAAGTGCTGATTCAGACGCTCGGCAGACGCTCGGAACGAACCTTCACCGGACCACAGTCCGGATTTCCCATGCATCGCACTCCGTCGACGAGGAATCATCCAGTCTGGGTCTTTTCCCGGGGGTGGGCGACCCTTCGACGTAGATGGCTTTCTCCTCGCCGTCTTCGCGGTGTCTCTTCGGATGTGTGGGGGAGTGTGACAAGATGACAGTCGGATCGCCAGAAATGGTTTCCGTTTCCACAGATAGATGCGATGAGGGATCGTGATTTCTCGTACCGAGTTCCTCTTGTGGGCGGGAAATAGGGGACCAGGAATTGTCCAGTCTGGGTCTTTTCTCTGTGAGCAACCCTTCGATGTCGGCGGCTTTCTCCTCATCGTCATCGCGACGTCTCTTCAGATGAGTGGGAGAGTGAGATAAGATGATAGCTCGATCGCCAGGAATATTTCCATTTTCAACAGATAGTATCGATAGTGATGAGAGATCATGATTTCTCGTGCCAAGGTCCTCTTCTGGAAGGGAAATGGGGGGCCGGCATACGGATTCATACGCGAAGTCGCGCACCTTGATAGATAGTGGTAATTCGGTGATACTAGCGTTGTCGTTGCGAGGCGACAGGGAGGGAGTGGCGAGTGGCGACCTAGGTGAGGACGGGCTGTTGCAGACCTCGCTCCAACCGCAATCTGCCCCTTCCATATCCTTTATACATTGTAAAAACAAGGAAATTGCCCCGGCGACCTCAGACTCGCTGGTGCCAGGAACGATAAAGCGTCGGGGATCGTCATTAGCATCTTCCATCCAGAATTTCTCGAGCTCGTAGAGTGGAACGGGTGGCTCGGAGATGTCTTCCAGAGGTTCCGGCTCATCAAACGGTAACCCAGTGGTGATGCCGTGCCGCAAAAGTTCCCGGCGCCGTTGTTCCCTTCGTTTGTTCCGCTCGGAACGCCTATACGCTGCTTTGCTTTTCTTGAATTCCTTTTTTCGGGCGCTGTCCATGTTTAGCAGAAACTTGACCCGGCGCATCTCAATATCCTTTTCACCAAGAGACGTCATAGCCAAGCCCAGTTCCTCATTTGGTTCGTCCGCTCGGCTCGCTTGGAAGTCAATAAGGGTGACCCGCGCATCGGCACCAATAAGGATGTGTCTGAGAGCGACATCCCCGTGAACAATGCCCCGCTCGTGCAGCTTTCGAAAAGCCTCAACGACGCGATCCCTCAAAACCACGGGCATGGAGGCAGAAGCTTCCATCCAAAATACAGGATGAGGCAAGTCCATCGCGATGTCAATCTTCCCAGGGCGTGTATACACGCCCATAACGTGAGGGACAATGTCCCCTTGCAGTGGAAGAAGATATCGTGACGACTTGTATAGGGCTAGCTATAGAAACCGTTTAGGATATGGGGAGGCGCACAAGGTTCGAATCCTGACCTCAGAGTAAAAGCCGTCCCACTGTCCCATTCTTGATGTGTCCCAGCTGGATGATGTTTGTCACAAATCCAATCTTGTGAAGACGATGTTACTTACGTCTTGCAAATATATTTAAAAGAGGTAGACTCCCGTCCGTCTTGGCGTGGGGTTCTAACGGTTCCAGATTTGATGTATGCAGAAGACATGATGCCCTCTAGGGACGTTGAGCGAGCTGCATACATGCGGCATGGGACGAGATACTCACCTCCTAACCACTTCAGAACTCTCACATCTCTGATTTTGTGTCCATTCATCCAGGCAAACTTCCCACGGGCTTTGTATAGCGTGCGAAAGACCAGTTCATCGGGATATGAAGGCGAAGTAAGCGGTTCTTCCCCTGGCACTCCCTTACGAAGAGATCCCGTATTGCTATGCTTAGAGGGACCTTTGGACACAACGTCATCTTGGTCTAGCAAGGAGGGTGTTTTGCGTGCGGAAGGGTGCGAACCAGCTACTAACGTCTCCAGAAACGAAGAGTAGCGGGCGTGTGGGAGAATGCGTCGAACAATGTCTGGAAGTGACTTCAAGAGCCTCTGAGGGCGCACGATAGGTGGTGAGTTGAGAACGGAAAGCACTGTTTCCGCAAGATTCGTCATGAGAAGGTAGAGTTAGGTGACGTAGGGAAAGGTGCGATTCGTAGAAATCCTGGCTGCCATACGCCTTGCGACAATATAAGACAAAGACATTCTTTTTGCTTTGAAAGACTACAACACTGGTCGCGGTCCATGAGTGTTCCAGTGCCAGGTTACCAAACATGGATGAACGTCGCGTTGTTGTTTGTGGCGAATAAGTTACAAGGTACCGTGAGAGAAATGACACTTAATGGCCAGGATGCCCTTCTTACTCGATGATCACACAGTCGTGCTGGCGATGTATACAATATACAAATTTCTTGTTACTTACTCGCAGGGCCACTGACTTTCTAGACTTCCTCTCTATCCGTCCCTAGACAGATGCAGGCCGCACGTGTATTCTCCGTTGTTGTGAGTAGCGTCCTTCATGTCGTCGTCTGATACAGGGAAATCTCGCTCCACAGACTCAAGCATTACTTCTACCGCTCTCGCTTAGTTCTGGTATCGCTGTTCGGGGTATTCGGATTTCCATGAGGATGCCTCCTACCATCTTCTGATGATATCCGCCGCAAACAAGATCAATGGCTCGGCTGTGTCTTACAGCGTGTAAAATTCTGAGGGGCCTATCGTTTTGGATCTTGCTGTAGTGTGATAAATGACGTGATGAAGTGTCAGCTCGACTGGTTTAATGATGTATCTCTGTTCCCATTCGCCTCCACTGCTATGCTTATGATTTGACCTAGGGTCGTGATGGCGCTCCGACTATTTCCGACGTACGAGGTCTCGTCAGCCGAATTTATCTCAGTTCATAAATTAGACGAATAAGACAAAGTCAATTGAATGTCTAAAGTGATGGGGGATAGAGACTATCTTGTTCACAAGATAATAAACATCATGTGGATTGCCTTCTATCTGGTCTATTGAGTTAAGTTACTGCCTTCTCCCCCAAAGCCAACATTGGTGTTACATGGGTGCACGTCATGACGGGCGCAGCCTCGCGGGTCTCCTACTCACGTAATGATACGAAGACGACAAGGCGATATGAAGAGGCCTGACAGCGGAATTTCGGTGTTTGGGCTCCCGATGAGGTTCACATCGAGATAACATGATACGAGGAAGGCTGTGCGCCTGTCGAGCGATTGAGGTCGGTTAATGTGAAATAGTATGCTATGCACTGAGAAACATCCCAGCCTCTTGAAATCGAGATATGGGTGGTTACCCGTATCTGAGAAGCAATAAAAAAATATGGCGGGCTTAAACCTGATTATGGTGCTGTGGTGCTCCTCATCACACTAGAGCCGAAATCAATGAAAATTGAATGGAAAATATATCAATTCCTAGAGCGTGAGATGTTAACATGTATCGTATTGTCTAGTGGTGCGATGTCACTGGGCGACTAGGATCTGTTCTCCTTCCAGGCCTAGCATCGTCGAAGCAACATCTAGCAGCCATCTAACAACTAATTATGACCGGGGCTCACCTCAAAAAAGCGTCGGCGGTCTGCTATCGCTACACCACGGCAGCGGGTGAGATCGAGCGTCGCAAGTTTCGAACATGCGTCGATGATGGCGAACAATCCCTCGCCTGTTGAAAAGTAGGTTATTAGTAGCTCCACCACGTAGCAGGACGCACTCGACAGTCTAGTGCCCGCAACTTCCAATATTTCGAGCGACGGACAACACGATATGTATAGCGATGCATCGTCATCGATACCGGTACTGTTCAACGACAGTTCTTGCAGTGAACAAGCTGCGTCCGTCGGATCAGCTGGGGAGAGATATTGTAGGTCTGACGACCGAAGGAACGTCAGTCCAGACAGGTTTAATTTCTAGCATATATCGATGTAAGCAAGTCGCTCGATACGGTAGTATTGAATGACCTTCACGGACCTTCAGCCGTCTGCCGACCAGGAGAATAAACTCTGCGATAATCTCCTCATCTCTCGCCACCTTCGTATTCGCCACGAGGCTAATGTTTTCTATGACTGTATTTTGTGATAGAATTTCCGTCAATGAACGCAGGTGTTTATCGGTAAAAGTCATCGTCGACACGGCCCTGCCACCGAAAGCGGATCTTTTCCCATGACCCCCTCCCAAAGCACCAATGTTCAGAGTGTGTAGTTGCGATGCGGCAGGAAGCATGGACAACAAATCATCTGGCAACACACTAGTCGATGTTACAGATAACTTTTCTAGATTACCGAAGCCATGAAGTGGAACAGAAAGTGGGCGGCGAATGTCCGTGAATGAGACGTCAACACGTTTGAGGTTTGGCGCCAATGGAATCAGAGCGTTAATCGACGCATCAGAAAGCGACGTCTGGCGTAGCTTTAATGTTCGAAGAGCCGGAAGGGAGAAACCTCCTTCGGTCAGTAAGTTAGCGCGTAGCTGTGCAAACGTAGAGTCGGTCTGTAGATTTGTCAGAGTGCGTGTGATTTGAATAAGAGACGTGGTTGAACCCAGCTGCCGATACCTGCAACTTTCAGCACTTCCAGTCGCCCTCTACAACTGCGAAGGAGTGGGGCAAGCGCTAGCGGCGCCACGGAGGTGTAATTGAGATTGACCGACGTCAGGGACAAACACGTCTTGGCTATGGCTTGGATGGTCTTAGGCCCCACGAGGGTGCAACCACTAGGTGTATCAGGTGAGCCATTCTCACAAGACCTCTAGAGTGTCTTATTACCATAGGGAAAGATCTTGAAGAGAAGGGTGACGCGATATCACCGCAGCGAATGACTGATCAGTCATGTTGTCGAACCCGACGAGGTGCAGTCGAACGAGACCTGGACCCATCGAGGCAACCGCGCCGACAGTATATTTGCTGATCGGCGAGCGTTCACCTCCTATACCACTTGTCAAAGTGATAGATCGGCCACGCAGAAAGTACTTTGTAATGGCTTGAGATGTTGCGTCCACATGTATTTACTCGACCAAATGCCCACCTCAATGACCAAACCATGGGAAAGCAAGTGGGGGCAAGACGAGCTGAGCATTGCAAATAGCGATTGTATCGTTGAGTCTGGGAGCCCCTTCAACTGTGCAGCAATCCTTCTCCATGATTTTCTCGGATCCCATTCGCGGGGATCTCTGGAAAAAGTAGGAAAGCTGGTGACGAAAAGACGCGCGCAGATGGCAGTCAGCGCCAGGACATGGTTACTCTTGACAGCACGGGTGGAAAACGCTGAGGAAGAGGGCAGATTAATTGGAGTGATTGCTTTGTCTGCATCGGAGGGTGCGCCAATCTGGGGAAGTCCAGTCCGACGCCGTTTTGAAACTCGTGAGTGGTCAGGCATGATGGGCGAGCGGTGTCCGCTCAATAGAATGAGTGATGTCCGTTCTAAGTTACTCGCTCTATACCTTTAGCGCCAGCTCGGAACCGAGCCATGCTCAATTCGAAATCAAGAGTCACAACTGAGTCTAGACTCACGCACGACACTACACCATCGCTACCATTTTGAGCAAGCTAGTCGTCTCGAGTTGACCACCACGTAGCTCTAGTTCATAAGGCGGTGGAAGATAGAACTTAGTCCCACACTCTGGGTTGTGTGAAAATGTATTTTCTTTTCCTATGCACATCTGAACACGGTAAACTATGGACGAGGAAAGGAGATATATGGTAAGAATCCGGTCCAGGGCCAACATACAGCTACCACCACGAACGTAAGTGGCCAAGTGGTTAAGTACCACAAGACGCCTTCCATCTGCTCTGTGGCCGGACTCTCTTTCCACCCGAAAAGTCGCAACAGAAGGCGGGGTATGTGGACGAATAGGATTTGGAGTAAATTGAATGGGGGTGGAAAATAGTATGGTTCTGAATACGCTGCAACAGCGGTCACAAAAGTCCTGCGGGATCGGAGGCCCACAGCAACGGAATACCTATCCCATGAGCAGACCGGTTGGAACGAGGTGGAAAGAAAAGACGCGTTAAAGATAACGAGTAATGTCGCAGAAATCATCATGAAGAGCACAAGTGTGATCCAAAGAAGAGAAAAGGCTATTCGGTTCTCCATTGGTGCCGGCTCCAATAGTGTGAGTACTCTCGGGAATTGAGGAATCGAGTCTTCTAGCGCGGTAGAGAGGAATAAGGAAGCAAGGATTGTTGCAGGCAAAAAGAAAAGGAGGCACGGGTAGATCGTTCTTGTAAATTCGTGCCATAGGACAGCAGCCAACGGCAAAGTGACTTCAGGTGAGAAGAGGAAAATTGGGCTGGGAGTCTGGGGAAGGTGGAGCAAGAGCACATGCAAGAGAAGCGCGCCCAATAAGAAGCTGTACGACGTGTCCCCTGGAAATGGGGTAGAAGGAATGGTGAAAATGAAGGCGCCAGCAACGAAGGCAAAAGGTGCGGCCGGGAGCATGGGCGGCCTGAGGAGCGAGGCGATGGAGTAGATCACCAAAAGCACTTCCCTTGCTCCTATTAGGTCCCGGTTGGTGGTGACTACCGGATGTTCTGGAGGCCGGAGGATGTAGTCCGAAAGCAGTGCCAAATAGCTCAGCTGTAGTAGGATGTCTACGGCATGCATGATTCTGGACACGCTGTCAAGGGCACTGTTTCAAGAGAGCCGGCTGGACACACCTTGGGGTTGCCATGGAACGGAAACGTTGTAGGCCGCGGCGGAATAAGGAACTGACAGGCATGAGGGCCCTACCACATAACCAGGTGTGGGACAAGCTCAGCGAGATTAGACGATGAGATACGAGCGCATGAGGTGCATTGGGATCCCTTAAGATATCGACGACTGAGATGGGGAAGGAACAATAAGAAATGCTCTTCTGGTGCAACAAATGAGCAACTTACCTCGGACATTAAGAAAATTGCCCTCCTCCAGAATAAATGGAGACCAAAGACATTCCTCGATCTCTTGGGTACTTCTGCTGACCTCAAGAAACTCCTCCCAGACATGTACAATGCGCCGTTGTAAATCCTCAGCATCGAGAGACGCCGCACGCTCTCCCGACCACTGTTCCCATACATCCGTACGAACACCCATCGAGGGCGTTTTGGCCAGGATATACAGTTGCGAAAGTACAATTATTTTGAAGGCGATTTGCCTCATCCACGGTTTGAATGCCATGAAGCCGGATGCGATTAACGACCGGGGTGAGAAGTGGCAGAGACCGAGAGGGGTGTTCAGTGTGGGTTGAACGACGGAGTATCAACGGCGTGGATTCCGAGTCCGTCGTTGGTCGCACATCATCGTTGTTGTCTACCATCATTGAGTCGCGCACTGTCTTTCAGCGAACGTGCGACTGACGAGTGACCCCCCATCCGCTGCGTTGTCAAGTATGAGTACCACACTTCAAACGATAGAACCAGACGAACCCACAGTCACAGCCAATTCACAATCACAAACCCCCACTCGGAATGCCGAACCATCCCGTCCAGCGTCGGGCGCAATTGCCGGTCAAGCCTCTCCGGGTGACACGGAAGCAGGTACAGTTGTAACTCTCGTCCCCTCGAGACTTGACAGGCCCACCGTTGATGCGTTATAGGCCTTGCAGGAATATTTCGTCAGGTGCGACATGCCAGGCAGGCTTTCCCGAAGGCGTTTACTCATTTCATACGGATTAGTCCGCGCACCCCGTCGTGCTCTTCGTCTTGTACTTCTTCCGCATAGCCGCAATAGCGACTTACATCCTCTGCGGGTTCTTCACGGATAACTATGTCGTCTCCGTCCGTCTCGGTTTCCCACTCATTTGCCATCAAACATTCATTATCACTGCTCACAGACTGTAATAGTCGTCGTTCTTCTCGCCATGGACTTCTGGAACTGCCGCGTGCGTCTTTAAACTGGTATCGTGACCCACGTCCACACCCGCTCATCTATCGGGACTAGAATGTCGCTGGGCGGACCCTTGTTGGTTTACGTTTCTGGAATCAGGTCTGGGCCCTTCATATTCCGCGTTCGCGTTTTAGGATTGAAGAATGACGCGTGATGGTTGGCGAACAGGTGGACGATAATGGGGAGAGTTACTGGATTTTCGAAAGTAGAGATGTATGAATCCATCTCTTCCGATCATCTCTTCTACTCGCTGAACGCTCTCTTCCTAGCTTTCACGGCCTGCCAATCCAGTCGACTCTCGGTGAGTGTTTCATTACACCTCCGCGATTGTCTATCAGGGAACTAAAACTACGTCAAGATTGTTTTGGATTGCGCTATACGTCTTCCCAGCTCTCTGGCTAGGTCTCTTTTTCGTCTCCCTACTCAAGTTCAACTTATCGTTCGTCGAGAAAATCTCCCCGTGTATTGTCCAGATCTGACTTGTCATACACCGTAACAGGTTCATTCCAATCGTGATGCTTGCTCTCATCTTCAATGTCACCAACGTGGTTGGATTCACTTATTCGTGCGTGTTTTGTACATACGATTCTTCCTTGATCTCACCCCCTCCACTTACTTTTCTCTCTAGCGACCGCGATGCCAAGAAGAAATGGGCTAATAACGTGGTCTCTTCTAACTGGTCCATGGGTGGCCTGGGTGGGCAGATGTTGACAGGCGTAGTGAAAAATAGTGTAGGGCGAGTATTTGGGTCATAAACTTCTGTAAAGCTTGGTTATATAGCTTGCGAGACCTGCTTCGCGAAACATATAATCATACTGTGCCAAAGGGTATGAAACGGAAAACATGTGCGATAAATTTGAACAGTGAAGTGAATGAGAAATGTCCGATTGTGTTTGTGCTACAACATGAAAAAATGCGAGTGCAAAGCCCGTTAGAGATCACACAGAGAAGGCTGAGACCCAAGACAAGAAATAAGTCCGGAAAATAAACCAACTCAATGAATCAAGAATGTAAATAATCCAAAAATCTCGGGTAGTAAATACACAGCCAACGCGCAGCGAGCATATTGTATTTGTTGAGATTCAACAAATTGATGATCAGTGGATCCCAACCCAACCTCTTGCGTCCACGCGAGCGTGTGCAGTAGTTGGAGTAGAAGGCATCATCAGGCCGATCAAAGACCTTCTCGAACTGTTGGCTCTGGGTCGAGGGGGCACCGCGGAGGGAAATGAAAGAGAAATAGGGTTAGATGTCAGGGTCATAGCTGAGGGGGTACATGTTGAGAAGGTCGGCGAAGGTGGGAAGACGAATAGTGTTTGGGAAGGTGTCTGCAAAATTGGTTTGTGGGTATTCGGAACATGTGAGGGTTGCACAGGTTGAGAGGTCGCTCGAAGCTGGAGAGATGCCGGTTTTGTTGCACGGGACTCTTTGCGAGACCGAGGCATAGCTAGCGCGGTTGGTGTTGGCGCTGCATTAACGGGTGAATCGGGCACGGTCGGCAAAATATCGAGAGGGGTTGGTCGACGTCTCGCCTTTGACGCACAGCGCCGAGAGGTGTCAAAAGTTGGCTTTAAGGGCGTTGCTGGGGCAGGGGGGAATTTAAAGGTGGACATAGTAGAGCGTGCGGACGGGGGACCGGATAAACCGACTTGAGTAACCCCGGCTTCACCGTCACTGGAAATATCGGATGGTGCATGAGCTTCCGAAGGGGAAGGCCGAGAACTCGACCCGTCAAAGCCGCCGCCGATGCCGAGCAACTCTTGTTCCTCATCTTCTTCAACGAGGTGTTCGCTAAGCATGCTGTTTGACGTCATGTTACTTGCACTAGACCCAGTCCGCTTGCGTGACGAGTATCGACTTTTCCAGGCTAAACCCAGTCCCATGCCCGAACCAGTAGAAGAAGAGGAAGACTTGCGAGCCAAGATGCGATGTTCCATAGCCTTATCGAGAGCCTTGGCCTCGCGTTGCATCTCAATGCTCTCTTGCTCGACTTCTTCCCGATCCGAGGCATCATCGAATATCCTTCGACGACTCCATTCCTCATCGGCCGATGTTTCTAGGTGGGGACCTTCCGATGGGGTTGGGGACCAGGAGGAGCCGCGAAGCATCTTGCCATAATCCAAGAGTTGATAAATTAAACTATAATAGGAATAAGGTAAGAATGACGGGCCGACATGGCAACATTACTCACAGCATGTTTGGCCCAACGCATTTACTTTTCTGCTTGACATATGAATAAGCCGCTTGCATCCCTTTCAGGTCCCACACTTCTTGAGGGGCCCAGGGCGAACGAAGAGAAGCAGCGCGCATAACAAGGGCAATCACTAGGGTGGCAGAACGAGATATTCCACATTGACAGCTGTAAATGAAATTATTGTTTGTTACGGTTCTGTCAAAACAATTGAATTGCAATGTACGTACTGGATTAAAACACCCTCTCCACGGGCGAGCGACTGATCAACAAAGGCCATAGCCTCAGGGAAACCACGTTGGACAAGGTCAGATTGCGCGTGAGACCACTCCAACTTGAGGTAGTGCAATGCAGGTCGTCCGGTACCGTCCGCAGGATAGTATGTGCCCTGACTGTGAGAAGCATTATTCGGGGACTTTTGGGTAGATGGAATTTGCGACACTTCTGCAGACGTCAACGAGTCGAATGGAGAGGAGACTTCCTTGGCGACATTGAGTATAGAACCTATATTCCTTGCAGCGAGACGACGCCAGTCACGAGCGTTATCCTCCGCACCCAGCCATACATTTGGTAGGATTTCGATAGGGCCATCAGAATAAGGGGCGGTAGGTGAACCATCCTCCTCCTTACGATGAAGCATGGAAGAAGTTGACATGGCAGAAGGGCATCTGCTCCGGGCTTCCTGGGTGGCGCGGTCGAGCAGGGATTCATTGGGAGGGAAGGCTAAAGAGCTACAAGAAGACCGTGTGGACAAAGTGAGGGATAGCTTCTTCATATTTCTTGACCGAGACCTTGGGGGTGGGGGGAACTGAAAGGACCCAGAATCTGAGGTTGACGGGGAGACGGCGGAGGTAGAAGCAGAACTATGCCCAGGAGCAAGGGTCATCGTGGCGTTTGGGAGGGGAGTGTCAATGCGGAGTCCTGGAGGCGGATCCATTTT
>WNFQ01001809.1_pt1 | contig 19664 bp, 29 predicted proteins | sample 5400171 | NCBI WGS metagenome assembly WNFQ01 (sample SAMN13153356, study PRJNA577476) | soil metagenome | isolation source: 20 cm soil under Madrone tree | place: USA:California | collected 2016-06-14 | reverse complement strand
TGGCACAAGGCGCTCCGTTGGTGTCCGAAGGGTTTACTCGGGCTCATCAATTCAAGGGCATGCAGAGGTTCGGCGTTCATTCATGCGAAGTGAACTCCACTGATGCTACCGAAGGTGCTATTATGTTCAATGATTCGTTGTCAATCGAACAATGCGAGAGGTTGATGACTCAACTTGCCGAGACTGCGTTTCCCTTTCAGTGTGCGCACGGAAGGTCAGTGCCGGAGCTTGACCGCTAACGTAAATCTCGGATAAATAACTTTCTATTGTTGTAGACCATCCTTAGTTCCACTGACAGGGACGTCTGAGTGTGCCTTTGGACAGGGTCAGCGGCGGAAGGTCAACTGGGAGCGAAATGGGCCGATGTTAGCATCTTTAGGAAAAGGAATGAGGAATTCAGACGGTCTTAGTTAACTTCGGGCTTGTGTTGCCATGTAGGGAACTGGTGACGGTGACGTCACCACTTCCCCCCATATAAGAGCCACAAGATTCATTTTCTGATTGTTCACAAGCACTTAACCATCTCCTGTCATACACATCTTCACAGTATACTCTATTCACCATGGGAAAATCGGTTACCAAGGTCGTCTACAAACCTGACCCTAACGCATCGGATGTCTTTCTTGTCATCGTCAACCCCGTAGAGGTACGATTCGTCGCGAAGGCTACTGAGAGATTCACTCATATTGCTCCAGTTCAAGAAATGGAAGGACGGAGGTAATTATCCTTCTCACTCATTCTTCGTTAAACGTACCAAAGACTGGCACTTTCAGACAGGTATGTTCCGCGTGTAGTTGTTCTCTCTTCGCTAGAGGCTGACGGAACGACTTCTGTAGAACGATCCCTCTAGTCGATGTAGTTGATTGTATGTGATTTCCGATCGTTCAGGCAATATGTGCTCTCATCGCGGGTCGATCACAGCGTTCGAAGTTCTCTCATCAAATCAGGGTCCACAAGGACTCTTGCGCCGCCCCTCAAAGCAGGAACTCGATAACGAGTTTGGCACACATGTAGATGTTGATGTCGTTCAGCAAATCTTGGAGAAAGGCAAGGAGGAAGCAGGCGAAAGTCTCGCATCTGGCAAGTGGGGAAGCAAGAACGACTCGAAGGGCAGTGCTTATTTGGACAATCGGGGCGGCAACAGGACGACTGGGATCTGAGGGAAGGAAAAGTGATGACGAGGCCAAAATGTGAGGGTGAAGGACGAGCTGTACATTCCAAGGAGGTTGTCTGAAGTGGTTGTATCATTAAATTGAAATGCAAAGCAAAGAGACTTGTACTAACCAAGGGACCAACCCAACCAAGGGACACCTTGCAATATCAAAACCTACGAATTTTCAGCGCTTCCTTTGTTGGTGTTACCTTGCCGGAGTGGTTAACGGGATCGCCTGCTAAGGTCATATGACTTTGCATTCAGCGGTTGGGCTTTGCCCGCGAGTGTTCGAATCGCTCAGGTAACGTTTATTTTCCTCATGGCGAACCACGTCTGGCTTGATTGCGATCCTGTAAGTTGTACGGCTCTGCCCTCGGGAGGTCGCTTTACGATATTTTTTCACGCATGAATGACGCCAGGGACATGACGATGCCACTGCCATCCTGATGGCACTTTATTGTACTAATATACGCCTTCTCGGTGTTTCGACTGTGAGGTGCCCGAACATATTCTGTGCGATCATCCGCTAACCTATTCACAAGACGCACGGGAACACTACCCTTGAGAATACCAAGATCAACGCCGCGCGATGCTTGCACGCGTTCGCAGCACCAGAGCACATCAAAGTGTATGGTGGCGCAGTCGCACCGCTCCTCCGACCAGCGCGACACGATGCTGAGATCCATGGCTATGATGGCCTAGGCGGTGTGGAAGGACTCCCACCTGCCGACTCGGATTCGGTGCGAGCGCGCATCGCCTCGGACAATCGTCCCGCAATCGGGGCCATAGCGGCCGCGATCAGCCAGACGTGGAACGCGGGCGCGGGCGCCAAGGTCACCGTCGTGGCATCTGGACCTCTGACGAACATCGCGCTCTTTGTGAGCGTTTACCCGCATCTCTTGGACGCGATCGAACGGATCGTGTTCATGGGCGGTGGAATTGGTGTTGGAAATCGTTCAGCTGTAGCAGGTGGGGGTCAGATTCTAAATACCTTTTCCCCGGAAATCCCTCGGATCATATTCGGTTTACCTGACGTCGATATGTGACAGAATTCAACATCTTGTGCGATCGTAGGTTCTTCCATACTTTTTTTTTCTTTTTCTTTTTCTGCCTTACCCAGTCGCACTGATTCGCCGAGGTAGCTGAGGCCGCTCATGTCGTGTTGAATACGCCGGTGCCCAAGACAATGATACCCCTCAATGTTACCCACAAAGCTATAGTGACCAACCCAGTCTATGCTAAACTGATGGACCCGACGGCTCACGACGTGCCTCCCGAGGCTGCCAGCAGCCAGCTCCGACATACGCTCTCAACGCTCATAATTGTCTTCAAGGAGAAATACGAGTCAATTTTTGGTTTCGTGGACGGGCCACCTCTCCATGATGCTTTGACAATTGCTTACGTCTCGAAGCCGGAGTTATTCACTGGAAAACGGTATAGGGTAGATGTAGAGTTGACTGGGGTGCACTCCTCAGGTCAAACTGTGGCGGACGTCTATGGATACCAGAAAGTGGATGATACCTGGGGTAGAACAGGCAGAAACTGCGAAGTTGCGACGGATCTTGATGTCCGCACTGTTCGCATTCCCCGGTTCTGGCTCACTGACGAGTCCATTTCCCAGGTCGCGGCATTCTTCCGGTTGTTCCTTGAATGCGTTGCAAGATGCGACGAGGTATCACCGCTGAATCTTAACCCCGCAAACTAGTGATGGGATACAATATGTCGTCGCAGTACATGAGTCATTAGTTAGTCTTGCATTATGCCCTTCCTCCATCAATAAACATCTTGCTGAGTGGCCGCCGTCCCGGACGAGCCCTGCGCTTGCCATCACGCATGGTGCGGATGGTTTGGTCGAGGGCACCATGTTCTATCGTCTTCGTCCCTCCAGCCTGTCCCTCCGAGCTCGGAGGAGCCAACATCTGGGTATCAGTGGGCGCTTTCGGTGTCTAGTATACCATATTAGAACCTCTACGAGGGTGATGAAGGAAGATACGGACCGGTTTAGTTGTCGGCTCCTCGACTCCGACGGTCGTTATGATTGGTACGTTGTTAACTTGAATCTTCTCTTCTTTGTCATGAACTTCCAGAGCCGCTTTCTGTGTGTCATCGTATCCAATCGCCAAGCCAGGTGCAAAGGAAGTCGATTTCTTACCTGCAAAGAAGAAGAGAATGACAGAATCAGGGCGAAGAAGTCTTCTGGCTTTGGCGAGTCTGGCGAGTCAGGACTTTCGCCGTAGTAGACAAGTAGATTTCTAAGATCTGCCTCAAGAGCGGCTCCGAGTTTAGACATCGCATCAACGGTAACGCGCTCTTTGACAAGGAATGGCTGAAAAGGTCTTCATCAGATACGGAGCCATTCGCACTGATGGGCATTACCTCCATAACGTCAGTAAACCGGTCTTGAGCAGACAAGACCCCAGCAGCCCTAGCTCGCTTCACCTCATCGTCGATGTGATTCAATCCGCTGACCAGGGTCGAGATGGAACTTGCAAGTCCGGAGACAGAGACTGTTGTGTTATTGTTAGACAAGACACATCCCATTTGGGAGATGCTCACCTCGCGCAGCTGCTTCTAAATCGTTTCACGTAACTACACGGCGGCGTCAGGCAGGCCGAAGAGGAAAATGTACTGAGATACCTTCAGGAGAGCTTCCAGCTTGAAGCCAAAAGCCCCACCGCGGAAACTGGAGCCATTGAGAGCGTTACCTACTGTAAGAACAGCCTGGCGGGTGTAAGGGGCAGCCAAGCCTGTGGGGCATTACGCACTTGGAGAACACGCTTGAACCTCTGTGACGCCTTGAGCTCCCGTGAGGCGCTGTGGAGGATATCTAATTCCGGCCGTATCTCCTCAACGTCAAGTTCCAACTTTCGCCGATAAACCATGCATTGTAAGCGATCGGTGATCCTGGGTATGTCCATGATCTAGATCCCACATTGTAGCATGCACTTGTCATATTAAGGTTAGACACACCTGGTAAAAAAATTGGTCTGCTTTTGCGAGTTTGCTGACATCCCCAAAATCTTTGAGCCTAGTGACCTCTTCCACAGTGGGCATTTGCCTCTCCATTGCCTTGAGATCATCTACTGAGAGTGCCTCGTCGTCAACTTTGAGAACCGCTATGCGGATGTCCACTGGGGTCAACTTTATCCTCGAAAGCATGATGGCTACATAGATGTGAGTACACACGGATGATGCTAATGCCGTAGACTCTAATTTGTTCCAAAAGAAGGGCCGAAGTCGTTTAACTGGCTCTGCCTTGCGAGGCTTCCCTGTTCCGGCTAGAGGCGGCGGAGGTGGAGGTATGGAACCGCTTCCGGGGGCAGCTGAGGGTAGAGGCGGCGGCGGCGGCGGAGGAGGAGGAGGAGGAGGAGGAAACGGAATGGAACCACTGTAAGATGTAGCTAAAGGCGGCGGCGGTGGAGGTGGAGGTGGAGGTGGAGGCCCTGAGTCGTCAATAGTAGCAAGTGAAAGTGAGGGTACTCGAGGCGGGGGCGGAGAACCGCCGTTGATAGTCATAATAGGGGCCTCGCTAGGATGCGGCGGTGGTGCAAGGGAAGGCGATCGCGGTTCGTTCGATGTTTGTGGTTTATGTAGCGGTGGTGGTGGCGGGGGAGGCGGGGGAGGCGGAGGGGAGAGCGGCTGAGGTGAGAGCGGCCGAGAAGACTGCGGTAAAGAAGCACCGGATGAAGTCTCCCCAGATAAGGTAACTGAAACTACTACATGTTCGCTGTTGGGTGGTCGAGGTGGGGGTGGGGGAGGGGCAACCTGCGCTTTGAAGTCCTTCTCAGTGATGAACTTCGGTTTAGCAGCCAACTGAGTTTTCAAGTCAGTTATTTCTGTCCTTAGCGCAGCTAGTTCCTTCTCCTTCTGAACCATTTTTTCGATTGCCCTGGACGCGAGCAGGCTAGCGTCGACATCAACCACGGATTCTTTCAACTCGTCGCGGGACCGGAACCGAGAATACACAGACTCAAGTGCCCGCTTCAAGTAGAGTAGTTCTTTATCTCTCTGTGCGATGGTAATTTCTAGATCCGTTGCCTTTGAAAACGCTAGATAATGAATAAGGGAGACTCTAGAGCCATTGCGAAACTGACCTGAGTCTTGAGGTTGGCGATTTCATCCATGACGCTAGTCCACTTGGTTTTCTCTCGTTCACGCTTAGCTCGTTCGTCCTGTTTCGTTGAGTTGAGGAAGGTAAGCAAAATCATGCGGCGAAAGCTTACATTTTCACGGATCTCAACAGGATTCGAGGACTTCAAGTGGTCAAGCTCGGATTGTAATCGTAAGACATGCTTCTCCTTCTGAACCAAACGCTGCACCAAACCATGGAGATTCTATCGAAACGACGTAAGAAGAAAAAAAAAGGTGGTAAGGAGTCCACATACGTCGGACCCGCCCTTGTTACCCGATAACCTGGAGTTGGGAGTTAGCGCCCTCAGAGTATCGAACTCTGCTGTCCGTTGATCGAGAAGCACTCGTAGTTGTTCGCGCTTGGGAAACCGTCACATAAATCGGATATCTGAGTCGGAATTAAAACGCACGTCAGCCGTCAAGTGCTCAATTTGTCCTCGTAAGGTTTCTATTTCATCGCGGAGGGTTATGCTTGCACGATCTCCTGCATCACCAACTTCAACGGAGCTGCCAGTGATGTCTTGCACAGACTCCGTGAACTTCTTCAGGAATGTTGACCAGTTCCCCTGTCTGGTTGATGTGAGTTGTAGCCATGGACTGAAGAGTGACGCCGCACAAATCGTCGATGGAACCAGCTTGTTCGACAAAAGTTGCGATAATGGAGCATAAATTTGTTCTTAAAGGGCTAGAAGGTACGGTCATCAAATATTTCACAATTTCTTTCAAGAGCCACACCTTTCATCCACTCGCTCGAAAAGAGATATCAATACCCTAATAATCCCGACAACTTTGCGATAATCTTCCGTGGGAGCTCTCGTCAGAGTGACCAATTTTTCAAAAATTGATGTAATCTCGGAACTATTTTGCACCTCGTCTGTATGAAAAAGACGGGATGCACGTTCCCGCATGTCCTCTTCATCTTCAAACTTCTCTTCTGTGTAAACGTCCAGTTGCGTTATTATTCCTTCAGGTGGCCTTATGTAGCGCAAGGTCTGGCGTACAGTAAGGGAGCAGTAAAGTTGTGATAAACACTTAGCACTCACAACTATGGCCTCGTTTAACCCCCGTCTGCTGAATTCTTCACGAAGTAAAATTCGCTCTTCCAATGACTCAGGGCCATTCGTCAGGGCATTGATTAGAACCATAGATGATGTACGAGCATCCCAAGCACCATCGTCCTCTGAAGGACGAGCACCACTCCCCGTAAAATCGTTTGGATCAGCCTCAGGAAGCTGCAGAGATGATATTAGTTCCTCGAACCGAAACGATTCCTCGAATACAATTCGGTAATCTGACATCGCCGCCATGACCATCTTGTGGCCTTCGGGGATGGCTAGGATGCATATAGCGGCCAGAAGATCGGACACCAAGGTTCGTAGTTTATATGAGGAGTGGTGTAGAGAATAAGCGATATGCGTGATTACGGTAGATGAGGCAACGACCGCATTGAATCCAGGCTGTTGCGGGTCGCGTTTAACATAAATGACCAAAGGATGCTTATAACTAGCTCACCTCTGTGTTGGACAAAACCCTGAGGATCTTAATGATTTCCAAGAGCACGGCGCCTTCAATATCGGAGAGGTTCTTCCTCTTTCCTGCCCTTCCAACGAGGCCAGCTAGTATGGCACTGAGCGCATCTAGCCCCGCCTCTGTCCCAACAAATTCTTTCACCCAGAACACACGAGCAGTGGACAGATGGACTCGCAACGAGATCAGGTTTTTCACTAATTTGGTGTCCAGAATCTTGCCTTTAATCCTATCTACGTACCACTTCGGAGTCTTGGCTTCTTTCGCGCTCTTACCCTGAGTCGCATTCTTCTCGCCACCAGAGGAAACCCACCAGCTCGACCAAAGCCCCCCCGTAGTCTGAGGCTGAAGGGGTTGTGGTTCTTCCGTTGCTTTCGCGCCATGTGCCTGCGCAGATGGCGAACTAGGGTCTGGCTTCTCACCTTTGCGGTTCGAGCCAGAAGTAGACAAGGGAGAAGCAGTACTCGCCGCACCCCATCCCGTGATCGACAATCGTCTCATAAGACCAGAATCCCCGGTAAGTTGAGGAACAAGACGGGGCAACAGATTACCCGCGCTGGAGGGACCATATGTGGCAGAAAATGGTGGCTGAGCTGCATGTGATGGGGGCTTTGCAGAGGCGACTCTGTACTGCTTGTGTTGCCCCAGAAGGTACAGTTTTCTGTCCGTAGGAAGTTGATGCATTGCTCGGCGTTGTGGCTCTTTCAACCCTAATTCATCCTATCTCGTGCCTCAACAAACGGCGTATCGCACCTTTAATTGCGCACATACCAACATCTGCTCGAAATCGCCCGTGTCCAAATCGGCTTCCGCAGCATCAACATGGTTTGTGTCAGAAACATCGTCTTCACTAGTTCGCTCCAAGAGTTTGGGCTCGCTGACATTCATCCGTTCAGGCGTAAAGTTTTTCGTTGCTCTGGTAGGGGATGTAGGTGTCGAAGGACGAAGCCAGTTCTCGAACACGCTAGAAAGCCGATTTTGGGAGAGAGATTGGCGCCAGTCAGCTGACTCGGACTTCACCTTCGACGGTGGAGTGATGTCTGACACTGCGCTCGCACGGGCTTGCTTGGCAGTTCCATCTCCACCTTCTTCCTCCGACATTTCTATATCTTGACTTAGCTCGGTCGAGGATTCAGATGGGCCGAGTGGCAGGGAAGATGTAGGGCGTGACCGTGAGCGTCGGTACCATTCGTCTGGGACCGAAAACCGGAAGGAATGCCTTGCCTTGGCGGATAAGGTCGGTGGGGGGTCAGAGGAATGGGACAAGTCATAAAAGACCGCGTCCTGAGGAAGTGTCACAGCTCCTTCAATAACCAGAGAACATGTCTAGGTTAATAGGATTGACAGGGCTACGTGCAACTCACTCTCGGCATCGCCCTCAGCCCAAACTTCTTCTAATACATAGCGCACAGCACCTCCACCGGGCACTGGTAGAGACCTAGAAAGTCCAAGGGTGTCCAGGATGGATTCGACAACATCTCTGACAGTGGTAGTCCTCGAAAAGAAGCACTTCCATGTGAAGCCGTCATGGATTTCTGGGATACGGAGAAACGAGACAGAGATGGACAGCGCAGGGTGCAAAGAGACGAGGCGCAAGACGGGTCCATGAAGATGAGATGTCAGCGCAAAAGCTGAGAAATGACGCTGAAGCGAAGGATCCGATGGAGCGGTTTGTATCAAGGGAGCAACCTTGGCTGTCTCTTCCAGAATGCCTGCAGTCGGATCTATAAATTTGGGTGTTCATAGAAAGATTCGAGACGTACGTACCATCTCCCAGAGATTCCAATTCATCTCCTTCCCATTGGCGTCCTGGTGACTCCTTCCTGATCAACTGAATAGCCCAACCGGAAAGTGGCAGGTCACCAAGAACGTCTGATTTGACTTCGTCGATAGCGCTCAGTGAATGTATTACATCACCGACGGTGCCATCGAGCTGTATTGAGGCAAAGTGAAGGGACCCAGACGGTAAAACGGTTGGCACAATGAGGATATCATCAAACATTGGACGTAAGCAAGAACGGTACAGACGGACATACAAGGCAAGAGAGAGTACATGACTAAGCAGACAGCAGCAGACAACCAACCTACACCTGTGAAGAGTCCGTATCCACGGCTGGGTGGACCATGTAGAACACGCGCATATCTCCACTCTGCGTACCGCTGCTCTCATCCATGGATGTCGGTAGCGAGTTTTGTACGTCACCTGTGATCTGGATGAGATAATTATCCTGTATGCCGAAATTGAGCTTCCTCGGTGGCAGACGTAACAACGGAGGCTCCTAACCTTGACGAGTTTCCTCAGCACTTTCGTGATAAGCTCCTTCTCGTACTCCAACTCATCGACGTCTTGAATCTCCTCTTCCTTCATTTCCAAGTACCAATCGATAAGTTCATCTCGATCGATCCCTCTGCCAGTCTCCCGCTCTACGGCCGCAAGATGCAGGACAATCAGACTCTGCAGAGTCATATACTTATCATGCGTGATAACCATCCTGCGTTTTGCAGACACATGCCCATTCCCTGTGTCGTGTTGGGGAGCTTTAGGAGTCATCGGACCCTGAGGCTCCGTGCTCATTGACCCGTCTGTTCCCGATGGCTCAGCGTACATTGGGTCCGTCATTTCCGTATCATCGCCACCAGACATTGTAACATCTTGGCTATCATCTTGGCTTGCTTTGGGTTGCATATCACCACGAGTTGTTTTCGCTTCTTCTTCATCATCAAAGTCAATGTCATCCTGCTCGACGTGGATGATGGATTGTCGCAGAAGACTATATGCTTCTCGCACAAAAGCAGGAGTTATCTACAAGGTAGTTAGCCCTTCCCTATCTGTAAAGAACAGAGGAACTTACCTCTGAGGTACAATTTGCTCGGGCAATTGCCTCGCTCAGACGGATCATGCTCTCAAGTTGACGAACTGTGATACGATAGGAATTTCGACCAGTGCCAGTTCCATCGTCTTGTCGTAGAATCCGGTATTTCTCGACTAAGAGGTTTGCTGCTTCGGGCGTGAGCTAAAGCCAGTCAAATTCAAATTCGTTGTCATGTATGTCACTCATGGGGTAAGCGAAACGAACCTTCGGGTTGAACGTCCTGGCATAGCGTATGTATCTTTGGAGAGCCTCAGTGCTGAATTCCGGGTGCAAAGCTTCATCTCGAAAACGATGCACATCCACGATATGTTTTGCTATGTTAAGGTCAACTTTCTCGTCGCATTCGTCCAGGACAATGAAAAATAGGTCGAATCGGCTCATGATCGGAGCCGTCATCGCAACGTTTCCTCGAAGCGTCTTTTTGCGATCATACCGGCCACCGATGGGGTTTGCAGCGGCAAGTATCGACGTACGTGCGTTGAGTGTGGCATGGATGCCCGCCTTGGCGATGGATATGGTCTGCTGTTCCATCGCCTCATGAATGGCAACTTGGTCCGAGATATCCATTTTGTCGAACTCGTCAATGGCGCAGATCCCATTGTCCGCTAGCATCAAGGCTCCAGCCTCGATGGTGAAGTCTCCCGTCTCTTCGTCTTTGACGACCGCGGCGGTCAGACCCGCTGCCGTGGAAGCCTTTCCAGATGTATAGACAGCACGGGGAAGAAAAGAACAGATATACCTATCCAAACCGGGTTAGGGTTCAGTCGCGTAAGAATTTTAAATGACCTACTTCAAGAATTGTGATTTTGACGTCGATGGATCGCCAACGATGCAGATGTTGATATCTCCACGAAGATGCATGCCTTCTGGAGTTTGCTTGTGCACACCCCCCATGAGTTGAAGCAGCAGACCCTTTTTCACGATCTCATGCCCATAGACGGTCGGCGCGATACTCTCGACCAGTCGAGAGTAAATATGATCGGACTCAATCATACGCTTCAGTTCCTCAAATTCCGCTTCGGTGAGGGACTTGGCAAAGGATAAACCATCCGCTTCTGCGTCTTCATCTTCACCCCTAATGTTCGTAGATCCCTACGGAATAATTAGCATTGAAGGGGTTCCGGATATCAGGAAAACTTTTTACCCTCCCGTCTGCATCATGGGCCATACAGGCCAAGAATGCCGTCTTGTACTGAAGGTCGCGGACGCCGAGACTTTTCAGACCAGAGACGCCACTCCCGCCGATGGAGTTCGCGCTGTTTGCGCCGTTCCGACTAGCCTCTCGCTGAAGCTCTGCGTTGTTCCCACCGGGTAGTCCAAGCTGGCTAACGTCGGGGACAACAATAAATGTGCCAGTAAAGACGCATTTATCGCCGGCTTTCGCGCGCTCGACTAGTTCAGAACGAAGAATGACGTCCAGAGACCGAGGCATGGAACCCGTCGGGATTTCCGATGGATTCTCTTGAATACGAACTTTTTGCCAGTCGGTGAACTTGGAAGTATCGATTTGGAGCTGCCACGCCGAACGATTGCCACAAGTGGGATTGGGGCATAAATTGGGCTGAGCATGAGAGAACGGTGGTTATTAAACGGACGAACTCAGAGTAAAGAGACGTTGAAGACAAACCTCTGTATATTTGAATTGCTGTTCAATTTCGTGCACGAGAGCGCCGCATACCTCGCATATGAAGCTGCCAAAGAGGAGCTCCGGTCTGACCTCGCTCGTACGCGTCACAGTTCCGCTGATGCTCATCAAAGTCCCAATCTTGTCCGTTTTGAGATCCCGGATTGCAGAAACTAGTGGCAGGTGGTAAAAGGCGACGCTGAACTCGCGAGACTGCAGGTTGGTTGAATCCATCGCAGCAGATGTAGGATTGACTTTGAGGTATTCTGGTTCGTATTCTGCAACCAGATCGTGAAGGGCCTTGCGAAGATATGGTAGAAATCGGTAATACTGCCTTTGGATGGCATCGGCTAGAACATCATCCTTTTGCAAAAGATGGCCGTAGTCAACGTAGAGTGTAGTAAGTCCGTACTCGCGCATAGTGTGGATTTGTTCGATGTAGATAAGTTCACCATCGCCAGCAATAGGTACGTCATCTGCTGAAGGAGTTCCTGGGAGGTTCACATCCTCTGTAAAGCTGAAGACGACAGCTGAATATACAATGTGACCACGAAGCAACACATAACTCACGTTTTCAAAAACGTTTCAAAGGCTTCTGCCACGCTCTCGCCTACAGCGTCCTTCACAATAGGTACATCTCCATTGAGCTGTTCAGTCCTCGGTCTTCGTTTCCTTCTAGAACTGGCCTCAGTAACATCTTCTCGAGCGTCATTTGTCTCATCTCCAAAACTAAGCGCGTCTCTAGTACGACGCGTCGCTTGTCGTGTAGATGATCGAGCGCTGGGAGACTGCGAATCTTGCGGTGCGCTGCTTGGAGGGAGAGATAAATGAGGGAGGGGAGGGGAGGACATGTGCGCGGGGTTTATGGATAGTTGTTTGACGCGAACAGTTAATGAGCGTGGCGATACGGCCAAACGCGAAAAGGCCTGCCCTTAATCATACCACGTGACCACGTCAAATAATTGACATTAAGAGGAGGATGTAATGTACTTGGGTATCCAGGTTATCCAGGAGAACGGTAAAACACATACTGCTGTCACGGTGGTCTCCACTGACTAGCCACGACAAGACAGCATTCAGCAAACTCAAAACAATGGGCGATTAGGGTACCTAACCCGGAAATCCACGCTGGAAATGCAGAAAAGTAACATGGCATATACTCGGGGAAGGGGAGAACTAGCGTATCAGAATAAAAAAAGTGGAGAAAACAAGGGTGCCAATTTGGGAGTTTATCGAGCCTTGCGCGGGTTGAAGATCAGATGACAGGTCATTGACGCCGGGAAGATAACCTGGTGTAGAACGTCAATCGTTCTAATCAAGCGCGGAACGGATAACGTACAAAGCTATCACGCATTTCCATGCTCGTTTCAGTCGTTTCGGGAGGCGAGACAACATCGAAATTCCTGGCAATTGCAGCGATGGCTATCCTCAACACCATTTGTGCAAGGTTTTGACCCCCACAGACGCGAGAGCCCGTTCCAAATGGCATCATATGCCGGTTCATGGCGTCAAGCTGTTCCTGATTGTCCCCGGTTTCCAACCATCTTTCAGGAAGAAACCTCTCTGGAGATGGGAATACGGTCGAGTTACGGTGTGCAGACCAGGCTTGGGTGGCAACGAGTGTCCCAGGAGGTAAAGCGTATCCCATCAAATCGAAGGCTTCGGGTACAGCCGTCTTTGCATTCGAGTCGGGTACAACACGCTCAAGTAAGCTTGGAGCGGCACCATAAAGACGAAGACCTTGGAGGAGTCCGTCACAAGAGAGATGGTGAATATTAAAACAACGCAAACCTTCTTTAACAAATGCACTTAAATAAGGAAGGTCCTGAAGGATGGAGATGTCGGGTAAGGTCCTGCAATCAGGAATGATCGCGTCCAACTCGGCCTGAAGCCTCCCTGAGATATTAGCACGGCGACTGAGTTCCCAGCAAAGGTACGAAATAGTTGTCGAAGTCGTATCACATGCACCGATACTACAGAAACACCTGCGATAAGCAATGAACAACCATAGAATAGAGGAGACGTACAGATGGCCCATATGTTCGGATATTATGTCCCGGTCGGAAGCTGTGGCACTCGACAGCCCAGCGTAGTAGCGGAGGAGGCGTTGGACGAGCGTGATCCTATCAGACGCCTCCGGTGCTCCGGAAACCATCTGTAACCTTGTCTCATATACTCTTGCGCTGACAAACTGGACAGTGGAGAATTATGAATATTAGCACAGCTTGAGTTCCTTATATATAATTGTATTTGCTTGCCTCGCTCATGGTCATATCCGAGTCGCAGAGCCGACGCCAGCGGCGGTTAGGAATGGAACACACTAATTTCCAAGCCCAGGCTGGGACAGCACTCCGCTATGAACATAATTACTCGCGAGTCACCCAGAGACAGCTCGAAGCATACAAGAATTCCTCTCTTTGGAAAGTCTCCAATTGCGGTGACCAAAGGGTCCTCGACGCCGACGGTCCACCTGCTCAGAGCGCCAATGCAGTAGCCGAACGAGGAAGCGGTAACGACGTCGGCCATGAAGTGGCGAAAGAAAGAAAGGCAATCGATACCACCTCCACTAACAATCCCGCCAAGAATCTAAATGACAAATAGGGTTCAATCAATAAGAGAGGTAGGCAGTGCTGGTTGTATCATACATTGACTAGCTCAAGTGCGCTTTGATGTATTTCCGGCTGAAACTGAGCAAGGCTGGTCGGGGTATAGTGTGGGGCGTAGCCTTTCTTGCGGAATGCGTGAGATGCGTGAGGTAGGGTGGTCATGCTATAGAAAATAAGCTTAGGCCGCAGTCACGTGTGTGTACACAATCGAGATGGTCCGCACGCATGGTCATTGTCATTCCTGGAGCGCACGTAAGTTAGAAAAATCCACTCGATAATAGATAAAAAACGAACGTCAGGAGACTCTTGTAATACGTGCTCTTATCAAACTTGAGAATAGAGTAGACGTTCCTCGTGGTGGTGAGATCGTTGAAGACTACCTTGTTCGGACCGACGCGCACAACGGGACCATATTTTGTGAATAGCGAGTCGATGGTCTTACATTGTTGGAGACGGAGAACGTGTGTCGTGAGCCAAAAGTCAGATATTGCCGCATACCAAGGACCGGGGATATCGCAGAGTGGAGAAATGCAGAGCTGATATAATGCACAAAGAATGAAGTAGAGAGCGACGAAGGTGCCAGTAATGGCGAGCGTGTGATCCAAAATAAAATCTAAGAGGGGAGGCATCGCGAGGAGGAAGGAGGGTTGGGGGGCCTGGTTGAAGGGGGAGCGCAGGCTCGAGCGGAAAGAGAGAAGGAGGGACAAAGTTGGGATAGCAGGAGAAAGCTCTTGTTTATATGCGGCTACGAATGACCTCGATGAGGGGCTGAACGACTTCTACTCCTTTGCGCATGCCCAAAGAAGATAACAAGTTACCTGTTTCGTCCTCCGTGGTCAACGCTACATCTGACTTTCCCCCTCTCTGTCCTATCGGCATCCGAACTCTTTCACATGTCGTGACCCTTGTTTGTCGGAAAGTTTTAAGATAGTGGCGCAGTGGGGCATGTGTTGAACAGGGAAGTCAGAGTAAGGGCATCCTAAATCCGTCGAAGGTTCGGTGAAGGTTGGAGTCCAAAAGGCGCAGAATGCATCGATCGCGTCAGTACACTCGATCCTGTGATGTCATAGCAGGAAAACCTAAGACGAGTCTAGCACGATGTTCGCACGGAATTAGGGTATTCTGGGGAGATACGTGGCGCCAAGACCTTGTGTAACAAAAGGAATTGTAATGCAGCCACCAGTGACAAATAGCATGCGATCAAGACTGTATCACACCGAAAGCACAGATATAAGTGTATGAAAGAACAATGGTGTCGCGAACCAGCCAGTAGGGGAATGGAGACAAATTCGAGGCCCAAGTAGACCATGCGATCAAATCCAACATCTAGAGCAGGCGATAAACCAACCCTCTCGATCATGCGTTATTCCATTCACTCCACTTTTCCGACTATCGAGATCTCTTTGCTCAAGTCCAGCACGTGCTTCGTTGCACGGCGCTCGTCCTCATCGTGTACTAGTCCAACGCCTGCTAAAAAGCAGAGTCGGAGACTTGCACCCAGGTAGACAAACCCTACACTTCCCCAGGCCATCGCGTTCCACTTCGAGACGTTCCAGAAGATCTCAGTCCCTGCTGGGATCATAGTGGCAAGATGGCCGAAATCCGCAACAAGGAGACAGAACAAAAGGCGCCCCCATGTCTTCCGGGATGAGGTAGAGGATAGGACGAGGTGTTCAATTTAGGGCGAAGAGCAGATAGAGGTTCGAGAGTTGGAATAGGGTCATGCTAGTGGGGGTATCGAGCGCAGCTCGCTTGAAACCGCCTTGAATGGGACTAACCAGGTCGAGGAGGTAGTCGCTCGGATGAATTGCAGCATAGTACGCCCCCGCGAGTGCTGAAATGGGTTCAATATACAGGAAGAAAAGTCGGTAAGGGAAGGGAATAACGTCGCCCATCACGGTGTCTTTTGTGATGATTCCGAGTCTCGGCTTTATCCGGCGCAGAAAAGCTCATTCCATTCCTTAATGGGGTAGCAGCCTCTGATCCTCCGACTGATAGATTTACGCCGAGTTTTGTTTGATTCACGGGTCAACAACAGGGGCGAAAATGGGCCCTCGAATCTTGAACAAGCATGCGTTTCACCCGGTCATAAGGGACACATTGCAACAATGGAAGTTCCGCATACGTGCATGCCAAGCGAGCTCGAGTACAATTTTATACGTTGATCAGCTTAGCGCCGACCCTGTCTCCGAGAGATGCATTTCGCGACGTGGTGACATTTCATGGAAAGGCTATCGTCATCTAAGCTATTAACGTAGGCCTATATTTACCCCTAGGTAATGACCTCCGCGCCGTCTTTCATGATCAGAACCATGTGCTCCTTCTGTGCACTCCTAGCGCAGTTCTAGTTGCGAAGTAAGTGAATCATGTGTCAGGGCGGAACGATGGAAGACGAAGCGAACCGTACCTCAGTTGAAGCTGTCCAACCATCAGGGAAGATCCAACTCCTTGGATTGCTGCCCTGAACAAGGCAGGGCTTACTGGACGTCAGCATTACTACAAAATCATACCCCGCGACTTGCCCACCTCAATGGTGAAACAATGTCCTGGTGACATCACCTCGGGCTCCTCGTTGCCTGGGATTTCACGATCAGCACTTGAACCTCATAGACAGCTCCCACTCACGATGGTGCAATATCCATGGTGGACGATGGAATAGCTCGCCGATACCATGGCCCGTGAATTGACTTGATACAGAATACCCTCGTTGGTCTGCAACGTCGTGGATGGCCTGTCCGATAGATTTAAAGGGTTTTCCAGGTCCACAGACCGCGACTCCAGCGTTGAGGGCTTCGTTAGTCGCGGTAACTAGGTCACGCCCTGCCCTATCCTACGTGGTGTTAATACATGTCTGCTGTCGTACCGAGGCGATCGGCTCACCACATTACCAACTAGAAATGTTCGCGAGGTATCTCCGTGGTACCCGTCCAAGTACACGGTAATATCTATGTTCACGATATCGCCATCTTCGAGAGGCCGACTGAATGCGCCGTGAGCCAAGTCGCAAACTTCAGGTATCAGCCACGAACGCATCGGGGATCCCGTGAACTACGACGTTGTTCACGCTAGTACAGCATGATTTTGGGAAACCAGAATACCCAAGAGGTGATGGATATGCTGAATGCGATACGATATATTCATGAATCGCAGAGTCCAAGGCATCCGTGGTGCTGCCGACCTACCTGAATGTCAGCGTAGTTGGAAAACGACGATGCCAGCCTTGACCTTCACAAGTGTACCCGCATATTCCAGCACTTCCCGTGCTAACTGAGCAGCCCGTCGCAACCGCCATTCTCGGGGGCTACCCAGCTGTATGCGACCATCACCGGAAGATACACAAGGATCGGGTTGACCATGAGCGGAAAACGTGACGTAGGGAGGTCGCGAAATGTGCGAGGGGACGGGTCGTTGAGGGATGTGGGATACCCCAAAGATGAACGGCTCAGGTGGCAAAATGACTGAATACGTGCCAAAAAACTCGGCACCAAAGTCCGAAGTATCGTTTTCTTCATTGTGCGTGAGGTGCCTTGAAGCGAAAGAAACCGAACGCATCGTCATACCAGACTGTCTGAGATATTGAGAGGTGGCAAGACGACGAGGGTATAGCCTCAGAGAGACTGCACCAAGGGACCGCCATGAACTAATCATAGTCGGCCAGTTAGGTGGTGGTGGTGACGTCGTATTGAAATCGATCGAATTAAATTGGAAATATCAACAGATACGCCAAGCCAATCCTCATCGGAACCAACGTCTGAGTCTGGTGCCAGCCCTAGCTAGCTTATTGTGATCCAAAAGATTGTGTTACGTCGCACGCTTGAACATGATAGGGTATGGATAGGTATACAAGGATGCAGTAACCGCGAATAAAAAATAATGTTCCCGTGAACCGAAATTGAAACCATCCATCCAGCGCCACCGACTCAGTGAACTCGGTGAGTGATTCACTTGCCCCCCAGTTTTCGAATACTGCTTCGGGAGAAGTGTAGGGAGGACCGTTCCCGGTGCTCGCCTTGTGGGGGGTGATGAGACCGCGAAGGAGCCGGATGGTTAATGGGGTGTAGCCGAGTTTGATGGATAGCCTATACCTAACCAGCCTTGGAGGGCCGGATGATCACTGCTCGGTGAACAATTACATGCGGCGTAAAGTTCCAATAATTGCGTGAAATTGTCAGTTGGATTAAACAAGGGAAGTGCTGTGTACATCATTGATCATCAGTAAACTGTCAAGATGGCAGTGTCATTGAGTCATGACATACCGTCGTATAGGGTCTTGTAAGCCTGTTTGTAGGAAAAGTCCCGACTCCACATAACTTAGGAGCTATTAGTTGTGGCAAAGAGACCAACGATATGGCGACTTACGGTAAGCACATACGACGATAGCAGCGGTGGATTCCGTAAGGCTGTGGATGAGAATCCGGCCCCTATTGTCCAAGATATCTTGAATGTTTTTACAAATGGATGGTAATGCAAGAAGAAATCCCGCTTTGTTGCACTGGGGTATCTCAATGTGATTGCGCTTGAGAGCGATGTTAGTTGGGAAAGTAGCAGAAGGAGAGAGCGATATGCAGTGCGTGAAGCCCAAACACGAAACTAAGCTGGCAGCTCGTTCAGGATCTGACGGAAAGTCACTAGAGTGGGGTTCGTCAGACGTGCGTTAGCATAAGAATCTCGAATTTCGCTTTCCTACTGAGGGAAAGCTTTTCGGGTATAATAACGGTCGTGTCACTTAGACTGTTCAAAAAGCAAGTGACATCTTGACGGTGCCTGCGCTTCCACGTGCGATAGGTCGATTCTGTCGACGATACAGAATAATGACATGCTTCAAAGGCATGAAGCGTCTTCATGAAACCATAATTTGGCTGTATCTGTGGACGAGCTGTAATGAAAGGCGTAAGGGAGCGAGAGAGATGGATGGGGGAAACGAAAGACCTCTCTTGATGATGGCAATCGCCTTTTGCACAGGAATTTGGCGAGACGACATCACTAGTCATGATGAGTTTCTGTTGTCCCAAGGAACCACAATCTCACAATATGCTGCAATTACGGTGGCACTCCTCGAGATACCCATATGGCAGTGAACCAGCACGCGTCCTCCACCTTCCACGGTATTTTTTATGAAGCGACATGCACCAGGTAGGTGGATAAGAATGTCGTCGTATTCCGAGTCTTGCACGGATATAATCAGGTGGTTGGGACCTTCCAGAGGAAAGTCCTGGCACACAGACACGAGGTGCGTGATGCCAAATTGTCGGCGAAGGTCGATGGACTTGGCGGCAGCAAGACTGTAAGAAAGCGAGGGCGTATATCAATGAAAATGATGCAAAAAATTGCGCCCAAAAAGGAAAACACGCACTTTCCGATGTAGATCTGACCGTCTACGACGGGGTCGATGTTGTGAGTGGCGGTAATAGGCATGCCCGGGGGATGAGTGGGGTAGAGAAATGGGGAGGGGCGACAGAGGCAGGGTGAGAGTTTTAACGAGAGTGTGTGTTTGGTTCCGAAAGAAGCGCCGAGGGGAGGAGTCCTTATTGCGATACGGGAAACTCTTTCCCGGCGGTTAATTTCCCGTTCCGGTTCCCTCGGCCTTATCTTATCCCCAATCACTCCCATTGGGAACCCATTGCCACCTCATCAAGATCCTCCAGGTCGATGACATGTGGCGCAACGCTTTCTTACAGTAGTACCGTCATAACGGGTACACCGCAAGAGCGAATTGGGGGAATTGGGACTCAGCGCCCGTTATCGTGAGC
>WNFQ01001311.1_pt1 | contig 19664 bp, 25 predicted proteins | sample 5400171 | NCBI WGS metagenome assembly WNFQ01 (sample SAMN13153356, study PRJNA577476) | soil metagenome | isolation source: 20 cm soil under Madrone tree | place: USA:California | collected 2016-06-14 | reverse complement strand
CACCCAAGTATTCCATCTCCGGCCTCGGGGACCTTGTCTCCGTAAAGCTTAGCCACAGCATCGCCAGAAATGCCAATACTAGCATCGCTGTGCTGGCGAATGAAAGAAGCAAAAATCTCCGGCGACCGTTCACGCGTAGGATCGGACTGAGCTTTCTTAAGGGCTTCATCAAGGTTATCCAGGTCGAGTTTGTTTTGTTCGAACTTTAGCTTATCGATCTCTGGATCGAGTCCGCGTGGGGGTTCTTTAGAGTCATCGAGCCAAGGTTTGGCTTTATCAACTATACCATGGACTTTCGCTAACTGCTCTGGGGGAAGATGAATACTATGAAAGCCAGAAGTCCCTGTCAGGACGGTCTCTGCCATCCCTGCCATTTCTCTTGAGAACTTCTCAGCTCCCATCTCATCGCCGGTGATACTTTGATAGCCAGCCTTAGTTCCTTGCTTGATGGCTTCAACACCACCTTCTAAAACGGCTGCACCTAGGTCAACAGGGAATCTAGCAGATTGCATTATAGCAGTAAATAGTGGATATTTTCTTAGCTCTTCATCGGTGACATGCTGCGGGTTGGTGACATTGGACCATCCACGCTTAAAGCCTTCGATTGCTCCGCCAAAGATACCACCAGCGATTGCTGTTTGGGTTTTGTATTTTGGTAGAGCTAGCTTTTGAAGTGATTCGCTTATATCGTCAAGACTGGCATAGCCATCATTGGAGATTTTGGCATGCATCGGGTCGGCATCGACGTACTCACGAAGGTACTTATTCGAATTCAACAATGACGCAGTAAGAGTGGCCTTATGCTGTTCCTCATAATTCTCCAGATTCCCATAAATCAACGCAGGCTTATCACCAGTGGCATCGCCTAGCTCTACTGCCCGAGCGGCTTTCTCTGGATCATCCGCCAGTGACCCAAGCGCATACATTCTCGAAGCTTGTTGCTGTCGAGCTATATAGCTAGTTGGATCAAAATCCCCTTCGTCGAAGTCGGTATTGCTCATTTCCCAGTAGCCTTTCCGGGATAGAGTCTGAGTAGTTGAACTCGAGTATAGGCTCGTTCAAGTTGTGCATCGGTGGGTTCTGTACGGGTGCTGTCGATGGCCTTCTGCTTTTCACTCTTGGCGAAGTTCTGGTAATCCTTAGTACTAGTATCCGGCTTGAAGAATGGTTCTTTAGTGCCGCCGAAGAAATATCCGAAGGTGCCAGGGGCAGCATGCTCTTGTAGTAACTGCGGAGCGATTTGTTCAAGGAACTCTTTATTGCTAGGCGGCTTGTTGTTATTCTCTATCCAAATATCTAAGGCCGATTGAACCGCTCCAGTCAGGCGATCGTAGTCATCCTCATTACCCTTGCGGTGAAATAAGTTTAGAGCCTGCATTTCAGCACCCTTACCAGTACGCAGCCAGCCCATTGCCCGGTCGACCCTTGGGTCTTGTCTTGGGTCTTTCTTCATTCGTTCTTGCTGAGCAATTACTGCATTGATTTGACCTTGGCTGAGATGCTTATCAGCCCGAGGATTGTAACTAAGGAAGCCTTCAACATCATTGTTGGCATTGCCCATGATTTGATTAAAGCGATCTTGATCGGCCTTACGATCGCGAGCGGTGTTATAGTTATTGATCTCAGCCGGGAGATTAAGCTTCTTGCCTCTAGCGATCAACGCATCAGCCGCCTTGGCAGCTTGAGGATCGGCCCTAAGTTCTTGCTCATTCGCCACTCCGCTGACAATCTTTTTGTTGATAATAGACAGATCGAGTATGCTGAACCAAAAGCGGGTCATCAGGATCGTGCTCTTTAGCCTTAGCTACAGCCTCTTCTTCCATCTCGCCCAGAGATTTCCCTGGCTTATCGGGCCCTGCCTTTCCAGCATCGTAGACTTCGTTAGCAATATTTACCGAGTCGATAGCTCTAGATTGATTTCGTACGGTGTTGGATAGACTGTGATAATCGTCATCAGTTAATTCTGTCCTATGCTGCGATAGCCATCGGTTAGCAGTATATGGATCGGTCCTGGACTTACCATCAATTTTGCTGGACCAAAGATTGCTTGTGGCTTGTTGAATTAACAATTGCTCTTGCGCACTACCCGGTTCAAATCCCTTAGCTGCTGCTATTGTAATAGCATTATGACGAGCCTGTTGTATTTTATCTTGAAAGGTCTTTGTGAAGATAGTTCGTCCCATCGTGGAAAGTGATGATCGATCAAACATCTTCTGAGACATCGGCGAAGTAAGACCACCACGAATCTTCTGCCTAATATCTTGTAAATCTTGTTGATACTTAGGAAATGCTTGAACTCGCTCATTGCCTTCCTTGGCATTGAAGTCTGCATGAATCTTTCCAGCTTCAATCATGTATTTGGCATCGGCCTCAGTCGCTTCTGCTTCATTCTGGATATTTTGGAGAGCGATAGCACGAGAGAAGATTTCATCACCAGCACCAGCAACAGTATGACCGAGCCCAGAGACGGCTTGTGCTACCTCACCACCAAAGGCAGCCGAAGGAACACGCGGCTGCATCTCAGGAGTTGGAATATCAGCTAGGGTCTGGCTAGGGACGCCGGTGTATGGGACTTGGGCCAATTAGGTCTCCGCTAATGCATTCTTGCCAAAGGAGGATGAAGCTTGTAGCCACTTGGAGGAGACAGAGCCCGCGGTGCCGAGGATCGACGAGACAGCACCAATATCGCCAGCTTTCTTTGCTTGCTGCCCAGCAATTACATCAGCGCCGACCTCGGCGCCCTTGGTTGCCGCTTCGACTTCGAACCCGTAGGCCTTCTTGGCGAAGTTGGTGCGGATTAGGTTTTGGTCATAGACGCCGAGCGCAGTAGTGGATTGCCGGACCCCGGCTGCTGATCCTCCAGCTACGTCAAAGCCTGATGCAGATTGATCTACTTTCTGTTGGGCTACAGTGGCTCCAGTCTTTAGGCCTGATTGGTAAGCTGACGATTCACCAGACTGGACTGCATAGGATGCGTTCTGTAAGGCGATTTTTTGATTAAGCTGGGCCACCCCAGCTTGGTAGTTGTACATCGCTTGGTCGGCAGCGCCCTTCTGGAGCGAACCATAGGCCGAGACGCCGCCGCCAATGAGCGATGACCCAGCCCCAATCGCAGCCCAGGTGAATGGATCAGCCATGCGCCTTCCTTATCTCGAACGGCCTGAACCAAGACTCTTTGCCCTTAATCGGCTCGCCAAACTTAGCCCCAAGCCACTTGAGCCAACGAATACTACGGGTCGAGTTAACCTCGCAATAGCCAGTGATGATTGACCATTCTTCAAGTATCTCAGCGATGGCCTTCTGGGAATAGCGAACGAAGAGGAATTTGTATTGTTCTACCACATCCGTCGAGAACAACCAGAGGTATGCTCTATCCGACATCAAACTCGGCGGGACCACTCCCCAAGCGCAGCACATCTTTCCATCCACCGATCCAATGTATAGCTTCGCGGAGAAGGTGAGGTATTGCTCTAAGACTTCCGTCTCTTCATCACTTAGTATTCCCTCCTTGGCTTCAAAAATCAACTTCCTTGTCTTGACCTTGTCGGCGAGTTCTATAAGTGCTGTCATTTGGCGGTATCCCCAGGTGTTACTTGTGGGATGACTCCTAAGATGGAGGCAGGGAAAGGGAATGGCTGTTCGATGCAGTACTGGCCTGGGACGGTCCAGCTTGGGTCCAAGCGAGTCATGGCGTCGCCAGTGACGAGATCGGTGACGCGGGTGTTGGTGGCTGAGCCAACGTTGCCTCGGACTAGGTCTTTCATTGGAGTAAGGGAGGTGAAGGTCTTACCGATTGATAGGCCTAGGGCTTGATGGACCCGAACGGTCACTGCTGGAATGGACTTCATCTTCCCTTGGATGGTGGGTTCGCCAGTGTCGAGTTGAAGGGTTTGGAGTTGTGGAGTATAGGCGAGGCCGATAGTGACGCGGGTGTAGCCAACAGCGGGTGAAGCCGGAGCAGGGAGGTTGAAGCTACCGGAGGTTGGCATAGCGAACGGAGTGATAACCGTGACATTCCCGAGATCGTCTGTGGCTAGGCCAGTGACGGTAGCTGCGGCCAAGTGCTGTGCACCCATGAAGGCCAAGGTGGCTACGCCATTGTATTGCAAACCGGAATCAACGGCCCAAGCATCAGTTAGGCCGGTGGGATAAAAGAGTTCGGCTATCCGCTCGACATATTGGACAACACGGTTATTGATAGTTCGCTGAACGACAGTGTAGACTGCATCAACCTTGCCAGCAGCGACTGTCTCGGTGATCGACGCTACGGACTTGAATGCTCCTTGAGTGTCTCTATGTGACCAGGCGATTAGGTCTTGTTCCTTAAGGAAGGTCAAGGTAAGCATGGTTCCGTCATTGCGGATTGCCCAGACAAGCTTATATGGCTCCTCAGCCCAAGCCCAATCGGTGACGGAGAAGCCATAGAAGAGATGAGAGGATAGGACAGAGATATCGGTTCCAGTATAGACTTGGGTATAGAAGTTGAAGACTAAATCTCTAACGATGGAGCCCTTGGACTGAACATAAAGAACGTTATCATTGGCGACGATCGGTGGTGGGAAGCTGGCGCCATTATAGGCTTGGGAATTGGCGACGATTTGAGTGGCAGAGATAGGTGCCCCAGGCGATCCGCCATTGATTAACCAAGCTTGCTTATCAGAAAAGACTATCAATCCTTGAGGCTGAGTGGTCATGGATTGAATCGTGTTTAGTTGACCTGAAGTCAAGGTGCCAGAGATGGCATTGTCTGGTTCAACTGGGGTACTAGTGTTGAAGTTGTAGTACGACCCAGGTTGGGAGAAGTTAAACTGTTGTGGTGAACCAACCGGCCCAGCAAGGACTAGCCTTTGTTGGAATATTCCAGGAACGGTCGGATTGCCTGCCGTCCCAGCACCAAGAGTGGCAAATGCTGATCCGCCACCGACGCCTGAAATGGTCACAATTGGTGGAACTGGATATCCACTACCTGGGTTGACTATATTTATCCGGCTGATTCCCCAAGTGAGTGTGAAGGTAGCACCTGTGCCAGCGCCACTGCTTGAGACCTGAGCTACAGGGTTTGCCGGTGTTGCACCAGCAGAGATGGAGCCGGGGTTGATAACGACTATAGCGGCGACAGTGCCTCCACCACCAGTGACGGTTACTTGGAGTATGACTCCATTGGATAGTGTTATCGTATCGCCTACGACATAGCCAGTACCTGCTGCGTTGATAGCAGTAACATTGGCCTGGAGTAGGGCTACAGCGGTAGCGGTGATGCCTGGAGAGGCTGTAAGAGTGACAGTTGGGACGGCTGTATAGACCCCAGGCGATGTCAAGGTAATTGTAGCAACCGTTCCACCACCAGAGAATGGATTTTGTATAACCGGCGGGCCAGCGGAGAAGTCAGGACCGATGTTGGAATCGGCTAGCGTAGTTCCAGTGACGTTGCCAACGAAACCAAATATTGACCCATCAGGAACCGGGCTGTTGTAATTTGGATTGGCTCGATAGACGTTGTAACTGACTGCGCCAGCGACTGGTGTCCAGCGGACGAAATTCGTCCCAGCGGTCAGGCGAATGTCCTTAATGGCCCCTATAGTTGCATAAGCCGAAGGTGCGCTTTCTTGCCCATTGGCATCGACGGAGGTTACAACGTAGGCATAGTAGACTACATCCGCAGCTAAAGTTGATTGGACTAGTAGTCCTGTTGGAGTAGCGATAGTTGTGCCAAAGGTGATTGGGGTTAAGGTCCAATTAGTCGCGGTAATTAGGATCAGTTGCTGTGGGGCGTGGTTTGGATGACATAGAATCATCGTGTCGACGTTCTGAGCGTATTTTATTAAGGACAGTTCGCCAGCAGCATAGGGGGAGGTAATGGTGTAGACTCGTGCTGTACCACCACCAATAGTGAATGGTGAAAGCGAAGCGAATGTAATTGCATTACCAACTAGGTCGGTAAGTCTAATATTAGCAGGGTCTTGAGCAGAGATGATGTAGTAATTACCGTTTAATTGTGTTGCCCCACCAACACCAGATATCAATATCCAATCGCCTACGGCGTAGCTATTTGTTACCTGTAAGTTAGCTTGGCCACCCACATTGGTGATTCCAGTTATGGCTATGGGTGTTTCTAAGACTGGCGCGCCGTTGTTGTAAAAACGGACGTAGAAATCGCCGAATTCGAGGATATAGGAGACGGATAGAGAGGCTTGAAAGGGGATTAGGCGAACGGCTGCGCTGCCTATAATCTTAGTCTGGAGAATATACTTCGTACCAGGACTGGCTGTGGCCCCTCCTCGATAGTCGACGAAGAAGTTCCGAAGGAGGGCGGCGCCGGAATGGTACTTGGCGATGTCGACACGAGCGTTAAGGGCTGGTGCCCATTCGCCAGAGTTGAAGGAGAATTGCATTACCGGTTGAGACATTAGCTTCGCCTACCAGCCGGAATGGGAAGAAGAGCAAGGCGAGAGGAGACTGGCACGTCAAGAAAAGCAGGGTCAGTTAGTCCTGTAACATTGACTGGATTTATAACTGAAGTCACTGAACCCATGTTATCCCCAGGTTGGGCTGCAGTCTTGGCGGCGTCGTAGGCGGCAGTTAGGGTCATAGGCGTACCAGAACTTGGTAGAGCGGCGATAGCAGCGAGGATTATAGATTCATCAGCGGGGTCGGTTGGAAGATTGTCGGTCTTGGCTTTGATTGAAGTAATACTTGTATTGTCTGGGGCGGTGTAGCCTGCCGAGGCTAAGCGAGAAGAGATGGTAGCATCGAGATTGGCGACTGTGAGTCCTACTACGCTACCTACTGATCCAGCCAGATTGCCGCCGATATTGCCTGTGACGGAGGCTACAGCACCTCCAGCGAAGGTAGATCTGGAAGAGATATCGGCATCGAGATGGGCAATGCGAGTATCGCCAAGATTGGTTAGACCCACCCCAGCAAGGCCGATGCGAGCAAAGGCATCACCAGTCTGTGGAGTGTTACCGGTATAGGTAGTGAGGGTATCGACAGTGAGGATATGGCCACCAGCACTAATACCAATAGAGGAGAAGTTAGCGGGGAATGCTTGGGTTAAGCTAAAGCCGGTCTTATCACTTACGGTTACTGATGGTGTTGCAGCGTTTAGGCTGGTTTTCATTGTTGCAGTGAAGTCGCCTGCGGTAGGCGCATTGGTTAGATTAGTAGTAGTTGTTATAGTTCCAGCTGTGATGTTAGTTGGGCTTGCAATAGATGCAGGGAATGTAGCAGCTAGGAAACCAGTTGGTTGGGTGTAGGTTGCCATACGACTGGATATTGCAGCATCCAGATTAGCGATTCGCGTGTCGCCAAGGGCGGTGAGTCCTGCTCCAGCTGCGCCCAAGCGAGCATACGCATCGCCGGTTTGGGAGACAGCTGAGACGCCGTTGACGGTGAGAGCGGCTGTGACTGTAAGGGAAGCATAGGTCGTAGCCGCATTCGCCCCACAGATTTGCAATCCATTGGCTGCGCCTGGAGTAGCAGTGGGAATCGGCTGTGGGTCCCAAGCTTCAAAGACAAAGCCACCCCAGGCGTTCGCTCCGGCGTTGGTGTTAGGGCCACCGTATTTGATATTAGTTAGAGCTACTATGACCTGCACTGCGTAAGCCGCATCGACATTCATCGCGCCAGGAGTTAGACCGGTGGCAGTGAACTCGGCGCGGAAAGGCGTTCCCTGAGTTGCGACATTCTGCGTCCCGGTGAAGATTTGAGGGGTCACTCGACCGAGGACTGTTGCGCCATTAAGCACACCGAGGAGGAGAGTGGGTATAGTAGTTGCACCGGTTAGGGTCCCAGCTAGGATGAATTTGACTTTACCGTGTGAGGGGACGGTGATAGCCAAGCGAAGGTTGCTTGTATCCAGCGCTGTCATTGCCAATAGTGCAGAAGTCGCTTTTGACACTGCTACTGCTGGATCGTAATTGGCTGAGCCTAAAAGGTTCATGTGGCCTCAGAAGAAGGTAGGGAGTAGGCCTCCCCAGTCGAATGCGTTGTAGGGTCCCGATTGAAAGCCGTCTGTCCACCAGATGCCTCTAGCGCGAATCCAATCAGGGGTGACATCGTTGACAGTCAGGCCCTCGTTGCCATCGACCTTACGGGCTTCGAGAAGGGACATGTTTGCCATTTGAATACAGGCATTGGCGAGGGGTTTGTCCCCAGTCAGGCCCATAACGATGTCAGCACCAAGCTTATTCGCCATTGCATCTTGGAACATCGGGTCCCAGACGTTAGGGTCAGCGATCTGGCGAATGTAGGTGAGGGTGGCGAACTCTTGATTACAGAGGATCACCCGTTGGTTACCCTTGGTGCCGAAGGTTAGGTTGAAAGTGGCACCAGACCCAAGACCGGTGGTTGAGCCTTGTGCAACTGGGTTGGTTTGGACTGCGAAGTAGGAGCCACCAAAGGGAGGCACAGCGTCGACGATTTGGGAAATCACCGAAACAGAAGTGATAACACCAGCCACCACACCGCTAACGAGAAGCTGAGCAGGAGCACCCAAAGGAGGAGCATCTGTCGGCCCCGAAGTAAGTGTAATAACATCACCAACAGCATAACCCACCCCACCAGAGACTACCGCTGCGGCGGTTACTGGAACGAATTGATCCGACTGAATTCTGAACCTGATCGGCGATCCTAGCCAAGTCGATGGGGCTCCGCCGGTGATGGCCGTGGTGATTGGGACGTTCCCGGCGAAGCCTGTTGGGGTTGAGGGAATAATCCAACAGGCACGGAGACAGTCGGCTGGGTATTGATATTCGTAGGCCCAAGGTGGTGGGGGTTGGCCTGGCTGCCAGAGATTGGTGGCTGGGGAGGTATTCTCTGGGGTGCCAGGGGTAGCAGAGATTAGGGACATATTTAGGGTAGCCGTGGCAAAGTCCCAAGGAGCCATACGAAGCAGGCTATCCCGAGTGTTTTCGTAAGTCAGGTTAGCCTGTATCGCTTCGTTGGTACCATTTGTCAGGAGTTCCGCATCGGTCACAGTGGTTCGCGAGCCAAAGGCTTGCAAGGCAAGGTTAACGATGTCGGTTTTGGTGGTCATTTAGTGGCGTCCTTGCGTTCCACAACAGCCATGGTTGGTTCCACCTAGGCCTGGACCTTGCCGCATTTGGCCAGCCGGGCCCTTAGGTGGAGAGTAAGGGATCGGCTTCGGCTCACAGTGGCCTCCATTGGTAGCTCGGGGAGCCTGACCAACGTAGTAATCAGAGCCATATTCGTCAAGGATGTCTTTAGGCATCGGCTTCCTCCTCAACTGCTTCCTCTTCCACAGGCTCAGGTGCAATCATGGCTTCAAGCTCAGCCACAGCTGCGTCGTGAATTGGTCTAAGCTTCGGGAAGCCTAAGGTCTTCTCAGCAACCATCAATAGGGTTGCTACATGATTAAAGTCCAGTCCTTCGCTCATTTATGTTCTCCTTGTGATCCGCAGTGATGAATGGTTGTGGCGACTGGCTTCGGAGCAGAGAAGCCCCGGCCAGCCTCTAATGGCGTTGGATTACTAATCACAGCCACGCCAAGCTGTGCAGCGCCACCGGGGTGGATGGCATGGGGAATGGGCTCTTGCTTTCGCCCTGAGTCGGTAGAATGTCCTGATCCTTGTTTCATATAGGCTCCTTTGGTTTGGCTAGTTGGCGGGTATGATCCCATCGATTGAGTGGGTCCTTAGCCATCTCACGTCGAACCTTTTCGAAGGTACCTCCATCCTTGTGCATCTCGTCGAGGATTTGACGATAGCGATCGTCACAGCGTTCCATCTCACGCAGAACCCATTGTGGTGGAGGCTGGCCATTTTCGTGGTAGAGATTGACGATGTCATGAACGTCGTGCATGTACATAATAAATCTACGCATGCGCTCAGGGATTTCACTCTCCGCATCTCGCATATATTTAATGACCTCAGTCATCATTGTCCGAACGAGTTTCATGTCGTCCGATATACGCTTGAGGTAAACAGAATCGGAATGCTCGGGCTCGGCCATTATTTAACATCATTCATCATTGCAGCATAGCAGAAGGTAGATGTTCGACAGTCATAATTCAAAATATCTACTGCCCCTGCGGTTGTGGTAAGAGTTGGCGTAGTCCCACCAGCGAATTTGAACTTTGAATCCCAAACTGTGGTGCGGCTACCAGTGCCATCTTGTATAAAAGTAATTGCACCAGACTTGCCTACTACGACATTAGAAACCGTCATAGTGGTGATATTACCAGTAAGGGTCACTACTGCATCACGGAAGGTGGACATATCGAAGGTGGTCGTGGTGCCATAGGTAACTGTAACTTCTGGTGGCCAGACGATGCTTGGGGTGACGATCTTGTTATTGGCGGTGCCTGCATACATATCAGGCACAGTGGCGAGAGCGTATTCGCCTACCTTACCTGCATTGTTGTAGAGGATATTGGTAGTGGCCCCTCCAGCGACGTTGGTTACGCCGACGGTTATAGAATCCCCAACCGCCGAGTCTGGCAAGGCCTTGATGATATAATCAATGGTGACGGCCGGTTGAATATTCGAGAATGGAGTTGAAGAGCCTCCTTGGGCTGCGCCAGCTAAAGTAGCACCAGAAAGAGAGGCGGTGATACTTGTAGTAGCTATTTCGGTATTTTGAACCGTACCGCCACCACCGCTCATGAGGGCTGGACCATCATTACCCACAGTGATGCCTATCGATCTTGTTTGATGGCTATGCCCTGGATCAGTGACCGAAACGCTGCCAGAAACTGTCCCGGATGGAGTATATGCAGGAAGGTTGGCTGTCCCTAAGGTAGAACTTTGTGCTCCACCATAAGCGAAGGCATCTGGATTTGCACCATAGTAAGTGGAGGTTATAACACCGGCGGTTGAACCAGACATATTGTCTCGGCCAACCATTGTCCGACCTACAAGATTGGGAACGTTGAATGTAGTTGAACCATCACCGTTACCCCAAGGGATGAAGACAATTGCGGTAGAGGTTGTGGCGCCTGCATTGTGATTAAGAGTTAAGGTCGTGCCAGACTTAGATGAAACTGTTGTACCAGCTACGAAGCAAGCAGAGCCTTCAATGGCACCACCAATAGGCATTCGATTAGCAATATCGGCTGAGACGGTAATGTTAGGCGATCCAGAGGAGCAGGAAATCGTGGCTGTGGCAGATAGCGCTGAGAACAAACTGGCATAGGTGGTTCGGCTAACGGCCTGACCATAAGTCAGCAGATAGGTATCCGGGACTGATGCACCAGCCCAAGGGAGTATCATACCAACGACTGCTGAACCGCCCGCGCCAGTTGGGGCGAAGGTACCATCGGCTCGGAGGAAGTTAACAGTGCCGCCACCTGAGGCAGGGGTGCAGCCTTTAGTAGAAGCGGTGAAGATTACACAGTTGATAAAGCCATTATGGACGAAGCGAGTATTCGCGCAGGCGTTGGAAACGTCAATACCTGGACGATCCGAGCAGGTGGTATTTTGGGCTAACGTTGGTTGTGTAGGCGCGAGGGTATAGGCAAGACCCGCACCTAAGCCAATGACTAAGAGTAGTTTCTTAAACATTGCTTTCCATCACAGTTAGAGGATTAGTCGCCCCTGCACTGGTCACAGCGAATGCTTGCCAAGCACCTTGGCATTCACCTTCGATGGCGAGGACGCCACCATTGCCGTAGACTCGCCAACAACCGCCTAAGGCAGCATTGGAAGGGGCCAAGGCGACGTTGGAAGGGGTAGCTGGGGCAGAGCCTAGGACATTCTGGACAAAGCTCGGTGCGATGAAGATATCACTAGCGCCAGGGTTGTGAAAGGTAATCTTCTGGCGAGAGGGGTTCGCTTGGGCTATGACGATGGCGGCGAACTCGGAGATGTTGTTGTATCCATAGACTTTACCTCCACTGGCCGCAGAGAAGGCAAGGGGAGAGCCTGGGCCAGTGGAGATAATACCCATGGGTTAGGTCCTACGTTCGATAGGCGAAGAGGGTTTGGAAGTAGCCAGTTGGGCTTTAAGGTCTTCCACTAGGGCCTTAAGTTCATTGTACTGTTCAACCGAGACCGAGGCGTTGGCTGCTGGCTTCGCCTGGCCCATAGCTTCTATAAGCTTCGCCATGAATGCAGATTCGCCATCGGACATGGTGGAAGGAAGGGACTCAATTGGATGTTCCCACTTCTGGCGAAGGGAGGCTGAGATGGCCTCGGCTTCTTCGTCGTAGGGTTCCATGTCCGGGGTCGGGTTGCCAACGAAGACGATGTCCTGACGTTCGCCTTTGTCTTCATGGCAAACGACGATTTCGCCTGGGTAGTTGCAATCGGCTGGGTCATTTGGGTCCATAAGCATGGGGACAGGGTAGACCTTGCGACCTTGCCTGCCTGTGGTGCGGTCTACCTCTTTATATTCCCATTCGGCAGGCGATCCGTCGATAAGGACGTTGAGGTAGTGACCAGTGATTAGTCTCCAACGAGCCATTATAGTTCTCCTTTGATTATGGGCAGCTTCCTACTGCCCCAACTGCAAGCATGTATGTGCAAACATCGTTGTGAAAATTGGTGTTATCGGTCCCATTAAGGGATGATCCTATACTAGCCATACCGACTATGTTCGGATCGCCGTTACCGGTTCCGTCGATATTGGCGCTAAGAGTATAGATGTTGTTTTGTACAACAGCACCAGAAGCGCCCGCACCGGTTACAACAGAACTTCCGTTAATATAACCAGTTAAAGAACTTACATTCTCTCTATTACCTAGATAGTGGCCAATTCGTGTAGACTGCGCGAAAGTATCTACACCGCCGTTAATAGTAAATCTAAAAACGGCCGCTGAACTCCTTGGAACTAGAAATGAAGACCTTGATCCAGCACCACTAGAGGCACCTATCAAACCGCCGTCACCAAAGCCGGGAGCGGCATTGGTCATAGTATAACCAGACAGGTGCGCTGAATTTTGCGTATAGTTTGGCGAGACCGCCGTTGATGGATTAAATCCGGTGTCAATATAGACGGTAGAGTTACCGGCCGATCCTCCGGTAAATCCTAGGTCAGACGTAAATGCTGGGGAACCGTGAGCCGTTCCGGCATAGTTGGTAGAAATTAAGTTTAGCAGCGCCACGGTACTATTTTGCGTTGCATAAACATGAAGCATATCTAGCTTGCAACTTAAAGCATGCCCATCTAAACTGTTAAGTAAGTTTGTGTAAGCGGTAGTGTGTGTGCCATCAAGTGTACCAGCACGAGCTAGAAACGCCGCAGCGTGACCAGAATTAATACAGACAACGACTTTATTGGCACAAAGTCCTGGTAAGCAACCACCAAACTGGGCAAGCGCAGGTGTTGGCCCGAGATAGGCGAAGGCAAGGAGTAAGAGGGCTGCTAGTCGCTTCATGGTACACCTACCGCAGTCATATAGGTGCGCAAGCGATTGTTTAAGTTAGTAACATCAGTTGAACCCAACGATCCGCCAATAGTTGCCCCTGCTATTTGGCAAGCACTGCCGATTGAACTTCCAGCAGTAGAATTAACTGCAAGAGTGTATACATCTCCATTTGCAGTAAAGCCAGAAGTTGCAGATTGCGTACCAATAGAAGCACCATTCCTATAGCTCTGCATCGTGCTAGAGGTATCTCGATTTACAAGAAAGTAACCATCCCGCGTAGAGACACTTGCAGAAATTGCACCTGCCGTAGAGTTTACTTCAAGAATGGCTAATGCGCTGCCATTTCTCGGAGTTATAAAACTGCCGTTACCACTAGGAGCTAGCCCTATGATACTGCCACTACCAAAGCCCGGTGCCGTATTTGATACAGACCACGCAGATACATGCGCTGAGTTCTGCACAAAGTTTGCTGAAATAGCAGTTAAGGGATTGAAACCAGTATCGATAAAAACCGTAGCGTTAGCTTCTGTCCCACCAGTGAATCCACGATCGGCGGTGAACGTTGGCGAACCATTCGCTATTCCAGTATAGCTAGTTGATACTAAGTTGAGTTTGGCAGTAGTGCTATCTTGTGCCGCATAGATATGAAGCACATCGAGTTTAGAAAACACACCGTCAGTAACCAGTCCACAGATTAAATTGGTGACGGCCGTAGTGTGGGCTGTATCAAGACCAGATGTGATAGGCTCTCCAACAGCGACTGTTTCTGAGGCACTTATATTATAAGTACCTGTACCTCCCGTGCCGGTCCCAAATGAAACTATAGTTGGGGCGCCAGTAATACCTGCTCCGGATATTGTTTGCCCGACTGCAATAGTACCCGAAGTAACTGCCGAAACAGTCATTACGGTTGTTGCAATCGTCCCAGTATAAACTGCTGGTGGTCGAGCTAAAAAAGCAGCTGCTTGTGTACAAGGACCGGATGCCCCACCCCCTGAAACACAAAAGCCATAGCGACACTCCCGTCCGAATTGGGCGGGTGCAGGTGTGGCTAGGAAGCCAAAAAGGGCTAATATGAGGAAGGCTAGGCGCTTCATGTTTACCAAACCGTACAGGAGAACTTATGCGAAGTGGTGGCAGCGATTACGGAGAGGGCGGTATTGATTCCCATACCTGGCGGGCTAGTGAAGGAAGTCAGGCTAGCAAAGGTGGTAGCAGTAGCCGGAGCCAAGGGATAGGAGCCAGTACCAGAGGCGGCGGCTGTGGTGGTAAATGACATCCATAAGACTTCGCTGGTGTCGATATTGGCGATGGTGAAGCCATGACGGGTGGCTGCTGCGGTGAAGGCATTTTGGGCCGCGCCACCAGTGGCAATAGTACCAGAGCAATCAGTTAGGGTGATATTGACTGGCTGTGTAGCGATGAAGCTGGTATTGGCTATTGAGGCCCCAGCTTGAAATGGTGAACCAAGGGTAGTGTTGATGGTTCCAAGCTGGGTTGTCATTAACCGAAGCTTGGCAGAGACAGTGCCAGTTCCGCCTGCGGTAGAGGCAGCATCAGCAGTGTTGCCTTCGGCTACATCGGCTCCATTGGCGATGGTGGCTGCACCGCCTCCTCCACCACCAGAGGCTGCGGTGCAGATGGCACCGGTGGTATCCATTGCGCCAAAGGCCAGATTACCGGCAGCTAGACCAGAGGCCGCTCCACAAGTGGTGACAACTTGGTACCCACCGAGGAAGACCCCAGATGGTGGAGGCATGGTAAACTTCGTCTGGGCTAGCGCCGGACTGGCTAGCCCAAGAAGGAGTAGAAACCCGGCACTAAGCTTTTTCATGATGCACTCGTACAGATGTATGCGATTTTAGAACTCGCATTGGAGGTTTGGGTAATAGTGAGGGCCGTAGTTGAGGTAGCCCAAGACATTGCAGCCAGTGGCCCAGATTGCCAAGAGACAACACAGTTTGGCGCTGTTACATAGGCTGTGCCGAAGGTTACAACGCAGGAAGTGGAGGCAGTGGTTCCTGCTGTGATAACTCCAGAGAAGTCGGTACCGACTAAGGTGGGAGTGCCTCCGGTGACACAGGCAGTTAGCGCCGGGGCTGGTTTGCCTGTAGAGAGGATATGGCCAGGGAAGTATACACCGTTGCTGGTATCAACGCCAAAGGCGCCAGTTGCGTCTTGGGAGAGTTGGAGGGCCTTAGTGATATTCTGAGCAACGGCAAGACCGAGACCTAGAGCCAGAATAAGCAAAGAAGGAAGGATATATTTGCGCATGTGGATATCTCCATTAGGTTTCATAGTAGCGCGTCAATTACATAATCTATCGTGACTTTAATTGTCCCATCACCACCTGTCGGTGCTCCACCTATTGCTGATGCAGTAATAGGTTGATTTACAAAGCTATCCTTCGGACCCTGCATAATAGGATTATTTTCTACGGTGTTAAGAACGACTTTGCTACTAGACTGCTCAGATAAAATTGATAGCCGTACACCATCAACAGTAAAGCCATTCGCGTCACCATAATAAAGGCCTGCGCTGCTAGACACATCAGAATATGGCGTGGTTCCGAATGTTAGGTCTTCTATAATGTTGAGAACTCGAATAAAATTACCGGCGCCTGGTGCAGGGACGATTAAAACAGGAGTCACATTGAGAGCCATGATTTGAGCGCTTGAAAGATTGACAGTAATTCGGTTCGGCTGAAAAACATTCAGCTTTGCACGAACACTTGCTCCGCTTTCACCGTTTGCAATCCAGTCTGTCATGTCAATCTATCCATACTGCGGAATCAATCCAGGTTCCTGTATCGTCCCAAAAGCCAGTTGTGAGTATCCAGACGCCTCCCCCACCACCCCCACCTTTGCCTAATATAAAACCAGCACTTGCAGGCGTAAGTAACTTCGTGGCGGCAAGTATGCTACCGCCACGAAGTAAGTGTCTACGAGAGGTGTCTAGCATTACATTAACCTGAACCACGTACGTGAGGAGAGTTGATATTGAAAGGTTACAGGGGTGAGGGCGGTAAGGGTCTGTGAGGTGTAGGTAGCATGGAGTGTATCGCCGGTGTTAGCGGCGACAGTTACCATAGTGGTGAGAGTTGTATCGGTGACAAGGGTTACCAACTCACCAGCAGTGGGGTTGAGTGGAAGTGTTACGGCCCAAGTTGTTGGAGCCGTGCCGATCCAATAGAGAGTACCGCCTGAGGCAGTAGATGTAGCTGCTCCGGTTTGTCCTGTAGTGGAAGTGAATCGAGCGCGGTTGCTGATAGTATCGACACCAAGCCAACTGTCCGAGCCACCAGGACCTTGTGCGGCTCGGACGACTGTGTTGGAATTGACCTGAGTTGAGATGACAGGTTGGGCCACCGCTGGGGCTAATAGAAGCCCCAGAAGCAGGAGTACCCAAGCTGGAAGAGCACGTTTCATCTGGCTCTCCCTCAATTCGCGATATTGATCCCGGCAGGGTATCCACCCATGACGGAATTATCAGTACCTTGGTAGGGCTGGTCATCTCGGTCGAGGACGATGTAGGACGAGACGTTGCCAGCGGTCATAGTGGCGGTGCCTACAGTGTAGAGTAGGCGCAGGAACCGAGGGATGGCGATTCCGTCAGGCGGACGGGGCATCGCCATGTCGTAGAGGCGAGCCCCGGCAACGAGAGTGGCAAGGGCATAGGCTGGCGATGACCACCAAGTGGAGAAGGCGGCTGGAGCGCCAGAGCCGTTGTCGATAGCGCCTTGTAGGGCCACGGCGAGGGTTCCAGCACCGCCAGAGGTAAAGGTCGTGGCGACCTGAACCAAAAGCTTCATTGCCGGATCGTCACCGATACCGATGTCACGGGCTCCACCTCCATTGGCGGAAGTGGGGATGCCAGAAGTGATTCCGAGGTCGATAACGTTGGTAGAAGCTTGCGTACCAGCCGCGATTGCTAAGCTGACCGCGTTGTCAAATTGAAGTAGTGCGTCGAGGATCATAGCGGTAGCTCCTTTCAGGTTACCTGAGCTTCGTTATTGAGGATTGCATCACAGGTACGGACTGGGATGCCTCGGAAGGTAGTGACGACCTTGCCATTGAACTCTTCGAGGCGAAGCAAGACGTTGGTCTTGTTCATCGCTTGGAGATCAAGGTAGGTACGGATCACGCGGTTGCAGTAGATGACCACTCGGCCCATGTTGGCCCGGACTTCGGGAGTGTCCGAGGTTTGGACGGCGGTGGCCATGGATGGGGCGGTGGGCATGCGGTATAGGCCACGAACGATCAGATTGATCAGGTTCGCAGCTGAGACGCCGGTGAGTTGGGTCACATCGATATTGGCGATGCGGACTGCGTAGCGCCAATCTCGGCCGACCATGCCGATCTCCCACTTGAAGTGGTCTCGGTAGGCTTGGTAGGTGTTGCCAGAGGCGTCGGTGACCGGCCACTCGCCCATATCGCGATGTTGAAGGCCAGTGATCTTGCCTTTGGGGAATGTTCCGTGCCAAGTGTCAGAGCCCCAGGTGACGATCCACATGGTGGTATTGGTATTGGAGGTTCCACCGCCGTCGAGGACGTTGTTGGCAGTTTGAGAATTGGCAGTGGTTTTGGTGGAGTAACGTGGGGCAAGCCCGGTGAAACGTTCGGGATTGATGTGCTGGTTGCCGTAGATGATGGTGGAGGCAACCTGCTGGGACATGCCTTCGAGGAAGGCTTTGACTTCGGAGAGGCGGAATTCAGCGGTGTTGCCGTTGAGATCGGCGATATCTTTGTCGATTACCGCGTAGGTTTCGAGGTTTCCGCAAGTGTCGGTGATCTGCGCGGTGGTGGATTTTGCGTTGGGGACGCCGTTGTTGAGGAGTCGCCAAGTGGCCTGGGGAAGGCCAATCCGGACGGTGGTTTTGTGTCCGGTGGGGAGGTTGCCTTCGACGACGAGCATATCGTCCAGGATTTCGTTGGTCTGAGAGAGGAGTTCTATGATAGATGCCACTCGGTACCCATCGTCCATCCTCTTGGCCCAGTCAGCGTAAGTTAACGCTGTGTTGCCAATAGTTGCCATTTTATTCTCCGTTAGGGGTTGGTCGATTATGAAGAGCGAATTCTCCATGTCGAATTTCAGCTGCCACTAAGTAAGCTTCGTAGGCTTCCTCAGCAGTATCAAACGGTCCTAGATACTCTCGGCAGTTTCCGAATGAGACCCTAGCCCTCCATGAAGAAGTATTTGGATCAAACTTAACCCCTCTGAGGCCGGATTCGCCAACTTCTCGCAACGAATTTGCAATGTTCTCGCTTCTGGTAGCTTCACGAAGGTTGGTTAGAATATTGTTATATCCATTACCATCTTTGTGATCGATTTCATCTGGCATATATCCACGAATATATAGCCAAATAACACGATGTTCTTTGAACTTCTGTCCACCAATCTGGACACAACGATATCCGTCTGCTCCAAACGATCCAGCACGTTCTCCGATCTTACCTCGACGGCCGCGCTGTGTGCGATTTACTAACCAGCCTGTTAAAGACTGATAAATGAATAATGCTTGAACTTGTTCTTGTGTTATATACATTATGGATTATTCGGATAAAGTGCGTGGGCAGTCGAAGGCCGTTCAGATTTACCTGGCTCGGTTTGGCCGAACTTTGAGGGTTGGGCGCCGGTGACGTGGCGTCCTTCGGTCACGAAGGAAGAGAGCTTGTTGAGGACCTTGATGAAGGCGGGGTTGTCGCCAGCGCCAGTTAGGTCCATGATTTGCTTGAATTCGCCTACTAGCTTGGCATCGCCGATGGCGTCGTATAGGCGACCGACGTTTTCTTTGATCTTGGTCATGTGGGGACCGACGTCCGGGTCGGCCTTGGCCGCAGTCTGCCAACCGACCCGCATGTCGTCGTAGGCCTTGGAAGAGGCCTCGGTTGCGGCTTTGATTTGGCCAAGGTGGAAATCGACGAGGCGCTGAGCGCCGTCTTGTGGGAGATTGAGGGCTTTGAAGAGTTCTTGGGCGGACTTGAGGGTTTCACCTTCTAGCTTCACGCCTTCGGGCAGGGCGAAGTCGGTATAGGCTTCGGGTGCACCAGTGGGGACTTCGGGCTTAGGCTCTGGGGATTCGCTCGTACTCGGTGTGGTCGGGTCGGTAGGGGTCGTAGTCGTCGTCGGTGCCGCGTCCTTCAACTCCCCCGTCAGGGTCCGGGCTTCCGGACTGTTGGGCATCGGCGGTTCGATCGTCACTGTTGTGTCTGACATTGGCTTCTCTCGCAGCGGTTATGTATTGATCGGGACAGGCGGACATTACATCGGCAAGGAGGGCTAGGCCTACGGCTCGACGGCCCTCGGAGAATGCGGTCATGAGGGGATCGGGGGAGAA
>WNFQ01001004.1_pt1 | contig 19670 bp, 18 predicted proteins | sample 5400171 | NCBI WGS metagenome assembly WNFQ01 (sample SAMN13153356, study PRJNA577476) | soil metagenome | isolation source: 20 cm soil under Madrone tree | place: USA:California | collected 2016-06-14 | reverse complement strand
GCTCACGGTCCTTCTGCTTCCCTAAAGAAGCAGGGACTGCCTGTGCGCCGCGAGCAATTTCAAGCTCTTCGAGTTTGGATCTTTTGAGCTCAACACGCTGATTGTGTAGTTGAGGCGCTACGCGATATAGGCGGTCGATGGCCGTGGTCACCTCGTCCAAGTCGAGACGCATCTTTTCATCCATAGACATACGATATGAGAGACTCGCTATTGTCTTGGTATCAGACGCGAATAATTCCAGGTCAGGATCGTAGTGCGGTGGAAGCTCCCCATCATGGCTTAGAAGATCATATTGTGGCGGATCAGAGGGGCTATGACGGGGCGGATCTTCTTCACGGTAATGGCAGAGATTAAGAACAGTTTCAAGGTTCTCGTCGATACGGACCCAGAGCAGTGCTTTTTCTACAGCGATGACAGGAGGTAAGGATCCTTCCGGATCCGACTGATCGTGGTGCTGTAATTGAAACTCGCTTAGCTGACGAGCAAGCGAGTCGAGGTTTCCTGTGTTGGGGATAGATGCATCATGGCTCCAAGCAGGCACGTCTTTGGAAAGTGGAGAGACGCCAAGCACTGACAGTCGGTTGAGATCGGCCAAGAGAGAAACGAGTGCGCGTACGAGCTGGGCGTCTTGGGCGTACATTGATGGTGTTAGAGCGTCGACATATCCGAAAAGCTCCCGTAAGAGGGCCGTGTCCTCGTCCGATGAGGAGACCTGGATCATTTCGGAATCTCGAGACTCGGACTGCCGCAGATTAGTGACGAGGCTACGCAAAGCCGCGGTTGGGCTGTGGCTGGAGGGTGCAGATGGTACGGCCCGGGACGAAGAGGGTTGTGTGAGAACAGAATAAACATGGTCCAGAATAACTGGGTGTTGTTGTGGACAAAGTGGAGAGAGAATGTTGCTAAGAGTGGTTAAGACAGACGCTTGGACGCGTGCTATTGACGGCATGACATCTTGATCCTGAATTGAAGACTCTAAATGAGACATAGGTCGAAGATGGCGTAAACTACTCACCTGGATTGCAGGTGAGATTCTGTCTGCATTTAGGAGATCTTCACCGACAACCTCCTGGGCGTGCGGTGGGAGTTGGTGTGTTATTGGTGATGGCGTGATGGGATGGTGCAGACCGTTTGGATGTGACGACTGAAGGATGTAATCACGGTCAGCAGAGGAGAAAGGAGCGGGGATTAAAGAAGAGAGAGCGATTCTGTCATTGTCGAGTGGTGCAGGTGTGGATTTTGTGAGGGTCGCCATGAGAGAAGGGATGTCGACGCCGGATCATCTCAGCGCTTCAATCCATCCATTTCCGTTTCCGTTTCGGTCACCGTAGCCCGTCATGCCTCTACACGTCTTATTCCAACCCTCGGATGTTCTCTCTACTGCCACCATATTACATAAACTCCTTCTCGACATCGTTTAGCTAGTGCAACCACCCTCGGACCCTCGCAGAGAACCAAGTTGTATCGACTTCACGACCTCAAGTTCGAATCACCTCAGTATCACCATGCCTACCCGTAGGACACATATTTCTTGCATTTCTGCCACTATCCTCTCTCATTTCTCCTAGCCATACCAGTCCCCAGTGTATCACCAAGCTTTAAACCCGAGCTAAATTCCGTGCCGACCCCGGGTTCCAAAACGATGCTCGCCGGAGATTCCAGGCGAAGACAAGCATTAATGACGCTCCTGGATGCCCTTGGGCTTACTACAGATGAGGTCCCCCTTGCTGTTGGTGTGTACTTCGGTGCATTTCGTGCCAGTGCGCTACGACAGGTGCTGCAGGCTGCCAAGACCATCGAACGAGCAGTGAGGATGGGCGACAAGTCTGTAAGTGTCAAGACAGATGCCATGGATGTCTCGTGCCAATTGCTTTTTGAGCAGCCAGTGCCGACGACCATCTTCAACAACTCGGTGCAGAGTCGTTCAGCCGATTTCAGAGGTGCGTTACCCCCAATTGGAAGAGTTCGAGTATCACGTGGTAATTTAATTACGCTTTGTAGGAGGGTCAACAACTTGGATAAAGAGGTACAGTATGCAAAGTTAGATGCCAGTGTGTGATACGATTCGATCGTCTTGCTTCAGCTCCGCAACTTTTCCAATGCCGCCCGCCAGCTCGCCAGCTCGGTTGCTATCCTGTCCTCTGCCTTCCATTTACGGGAACGCCTTGCCCAAATTGCATGGCTCTTTCGTGAAAATGCAGCTGACCTCTTTCCTCGAAAAGTTTCTCATCAATCTTTGGAGTCAACTGTAAAACCCGACATTCTTCCTAAGAGGAGACGAGCTCGCACCAAAGCGCCGCCCCACGTGCGCAGGCCTCTCGTCCTTGAAAAACTGGACCGCGAAGAATTTCCTGGCCAACTGGGGCTCTTCGCTAGAGACGTCATTACCTTCCTGCATTGCCTAAACGAGTTTCCGGAATTTACAGACGAGGCTCTTAATGCCTCTATCCTCGCTTTCGAGGGGGATCTCAAGGTTCGTGTTGGTCGCGATCTCCTTGCGGCTGTGCCATTGACTCTGTTCCTAGTACTGGGCTTCTTGCCTGAAGGTATACGAGGGCAAGTTTTCCCCTCATTCGCTGCGATTTTTTGCTCAGCTTTTACAGGCCAGTTCAGGTATCCATCTGTTCAGCGGTACCTACATGATCTCGTATCAGAAATTGGCGAACATATAGAGTCGATCACATCCTCTCTCTCAGTATTCATCGAGATCGGTTTGTTCTAATCTTCTGCTTTGTGTTTTTCACCCCAGTGAAGCCGAACCCTTTCAAATACAGGCGTCCCAACCATTCGGTTTGCACAAGAGCATGGTGCCGCCAACCTTCTCAATTTGTCGACTGTGGCAACATTCTTTTCTGCTGTCACTGCCACAACGTTGCAATACACCTTCGATAGCCATGGTACTCCACTCGAAGATGCCGTCAATGCCTTCTGGTTCACCTCGATGGTGTTCAGCATTGCTGCCGCCGTCAATAGTCTCTTGGGTTTGACATGGAAGCAGGCCATGTAGTATGCTATACTTTACCATACCTCCTCGGCCACTCACTAACATACTATTATATAGTCGCTCACCAGGTCATCGAGTTCCTTGGTGGGTCTTGATCTGGATTAAGCGCTCCCCCCTCGTGTTCCTTGTGCTTTCAGTGGCTTGCTTTTCCGTAGGATTAGTATTGTTTGCCTATTCGTCCAAGCAGGCAGGCTCCTCTCCTCATATATACGCATCCATACTTAACTCACACATCTTTTATCCTAGCACCCCATCGTATCCCACGTTACAACCGTCTTCACTGCGTTCAGTTCCTTCGGTTTGGTTGCTGTATCTACCTGGTTCGCATCAGAGCGTTGGATCTTCTCTCGACACAAAGGCAAGAAGTGGCTCCAAGATTTACTCGACGATTGGTGGGATGCAATGATGTCCATCCCGCCGTTTCAACATTTCCTTGATGGCCTACATGCCCTTGGAATATGGTCTTCATCAATACCGTGTCATATGCACGGCGCGGTGACACGCGTGAGCTCAGCCATAACCTCAATCTTTCAGCGTCGTTCCGCGTCATCATTTAACTTGTCATCTTCGGAGTCTCTTCCTGGCGTACCATCACCGGAGACTGTTGCTGCGATCCCGCAAAGCTCGCGTCGCGGCTCTGAAATCGCTTTATCTGCACCACGAGTTTCTACAACCCCCGAGGCTAAATTCATGCAAGGCTCCACTGCCTCCTTCACTCTTCCCTTAGAAAAATCGTCAGGGATGACAGGCACCGCTAACGCACCGTCACCCTCTCGAGGTCGGTTTGCTCAGGCTGTACGCAACGTAATCAAGATGCAACAGGCCACCCAACTTATACGTTCGCTGTCTCCCACCCTCATAATACCGGATAGAACGCGGCGGCAAGACACTCTGCCCATGCCCATGCAGAGCTCTAGAGTAGCAGGTCTCGTGTTAAAGTTGCGTGGACTCATGCCAACGCAGGTTCTTGAGGCACATCAGGCATTAGTTCGTCATTTGCAGTTCTCGCCTAGTGGCAAGTTTTTGGCCACATCAAGGTTTGTCTCCTCGCACTCAGGTGGGGAGAAGGTCATGCGGGAAATTGACGACACTGAATGACACAGTTGGGACCACACGTCGATTATATTCCAAATGGGGGTAAGCGCGTGTCTAGCCTCGAGGCTGATGGGTTACTGACCCCGTATTTGATAGGATCCCCTTACCCAGCACCGGGTGCTTGCTCACCCTTCTGGATTCGTCAGTCAAGTCGAATGGTAGGGCCTCCTGTCACTGTTTAATTTATACTGTTGTTTACCCATGCGGGTGCAGGTCACCGAGTGGAAACCTTGTTTTGACGAAGCTTACTCGCTCGATCAAAGTCTGGACGGAGGTTAGTCCGACATTACGTTACTCGTTAAGTCCGCCAACCTTTCCTGTGATCAGGAAGGCGTGTGTAACAAAACTATCGACCGATATCGCTCTGTGCAGTCCATCTGCTGGATGCCAGGTGGTGAAGGTAAGCCTCCGCAGTTCTCGCAGAGGTAAACTTCTGAAGCTGTCTCGTGCCCCAGCGTTCATGTCCGTAGAAAGCGGTGACGTCACCAAACTGGTAAGCTAACCCCCTTTATTCACCTTCTTTTCCTTACTCGTTCTTAATTTTTATCAGGACCTAACGGGCAAGATTCTAGACTCATATCACGTAGACCGCTTTATGATGCATGACGTCGCTGTTACACCGGATGGGGAACGACTAATTGGCGTAGGAACGCTGCTCTCTTCCAGTGACGGCCTGCAACCCAGCAGGTGTCGTTCGGAAAAGCGTATAATTGGCAAGTGTCTCCGAGCTCATGGGCGTTACGTTCTTCTGAAATAAGAACTTAGCATATAATTTGGATCGGAAGGAAATTAAAAAGTAAGATTTTGATTGGTACAACCACTGTGGGTTGTGCTAACGCCATGCGATAACTCTGATGATGCAGCCAAGCGCCAGTACTTCATGAAATCCGGCACATTACATTGTCACGGAGTGGGTACTTTGCTTTGGTCAGCTGCGAGTCCAAGGTGACCAAATCCACAGAAGGGATATCAAATGAGGGCGACTGACATTCTTTCATAGGCTCCGCCGCAGCTTTGGAGGCTAGAAATGGTGAAGGATAGAAACAAGCCCGAGTCACCAGCATCAAGTCGGCTGTCCCTTCGGCATACCTACGTATCCAAATCTTCCGTGGACGTCGCCGGACCTAGTAATTTTGGAGGCAAGGATGATCAACTCGTGCTCTGCGCCAGTAAAGGTGCGCTTATCAGATTTTATTCCGCATTTCCCTTCGCTTATTGTTGACATGCCTTTCTACAGGCGGAGATATTCATATTTGGGACCGTGAATCAGGAACACTGCTACATCATGTCCACGCACAATCTCTTGGGATTGGCGACGTGACATGCGTCGCTTGGAATCCAGCAGCTGACCCCTTCATGTTCGCAACAGGCTCCCACGATGGCGCAGTGCGCATTTGGACTGCTGTTTCAGTACCAGCACCGTCGCGGGATGGACGCGCTAGATCAGGCAGCGTGACGCCTCTTAGCGAGACTTCATCCCAGTTGCATCTTGACCTCGAACCGCGCACTGAGTCCTCGGCTGGGCAGCAGCAGTTCGGACAACTACTTCGCGCCGAGATCCCGCACGTAAGCGAGCCTACCAGTAACGAAGACGCTGCCGGCCCGTCTTCGCGACGTACAGTCGCGTTCTCGACCCCGCAAGGATTGAGCATCTCGTATCGACCCCCGACACCGTTGTGATACACGCTAACGCGGACAACACCGGAAGTTGGTGGAATTTAATATATGTCGTTTTCGAGACATACAATATTGATACACCGTGAAACACGCTTTGTTGGTGTGCGAACGCCTGAATAAAAATAAACCAGTTGAGCGCCCATAATTCTGTCCGTGACGGCGATAAAGCGACTCGTGTTAACAGTATCACGGTCTCAGGCTATCTCAGCTGAGACCGTAATCCGTTATCTCCAACTCTCATTGGCTACTGCTCTCGCTTTCCCCGGCCTCCTGCGTTATCAGTTCCCAGCTTCGAGTTTCCTCCTTTTGGAGAGAGAGTCTCTCTCACGAATGTCCAAACCGCACATCCTTTTGACGCGGAAAATAAAATTTATCGACTACAAGTCCTTTCGCTTGCGTCAGAGGACGTAACTCGGGCAAACACGAAGTGACCTCATGCGCGTTCCCGCATAATGAATACATCCCCTTTACGAAGGGACGAACGTGCCTGTTACTTACCCCCTTTGCATGAGTACGCTCGCACTGTGCTTAACCCCGTTCACGCTCGAGACCCCCTGCACGACTCGTACCCTGCCACCCGACAACGAAATACCACGAGACTACGCACACTCTTACACAGAATAGAAACCTCCGGTCCATCATAGTCGCTCAGGCTGGCTAGTTCGCTTCATACCTCTGGTCGTCGTCAGAGCACTTTGAATTGGAAGAAAGCTTTCCACTTTTGCAAGAATGTTATCCAGTCATCGCTCGGAGCCCATTCACATCGACGTGGGCAATGTCTTTGAGCCACCCGGAGAGCGGCATGTCCGACGGGAGCGTACGCTGTCGAAATTTCTGGATGCGCTCAACGAGGTGGGTAGGCATAATCCCGACGAAGTTGATCCCATCGGTTCGTAGTCACTGTCCTGTTTCCTGCACGAAAAACTCAACTTATCAACTGTTCATGAACCATAGACGTTGTACAGCATGCGAGTTTCGAAGACGACGGCGACGTCCGTAAGTTCAACGTTCATGTACCAGTCTGTATGCACCTCTTTAAAACAACATACTCGGGACAGCTGGCGTGAATGAGCAGCTCCAACAAGCGGGCGCAGATGCGTTCAACCGATTCCAAAGGTACGCTCGGTGCAGGATCATGACGTTGTCCAACGTCTCATGACCACACTCGCGGCTTTGCAGAAGAATCAATAACTTCGACAAAGAGGTAAGTTCCATAGTTTACTCTTCACCAACCATTTCACGCCAAATTTCACTCACATGATCATATCATGACGTCCTTTCCCATTCCGACCGACTAGCTGCGGACATGCGTTAACGCAGCCCGGCAACTCGGAAGTTCAGTCGCCATCCTAGCATCCGTGTTCCAACTCCGCGATCGCCTCACTCAACTATCTTCTCTTTTTCGTGAGAACGCGGCAGACTTGTACCCACGCAAGGTCTTACGTTTGCAGAGGGAGTCTTTGGTGGGCCGAAGCAAGTTTACCAGGCGCAGACTCGCAAGACTGCGCGCCGCCCCGTTGGAACGTTGTAGACTCGGACGTTCGGGCCAGGCGGGACGCATGGAACTCGATAAGCTCGACCTGGAGGATTTCCCGCAACAGCTCGAGCTGTTCGCGTCGGACCTCTCGACATTTCTGTACAGTCTCAATGAATTCCCGGAATTTACGGACAAGGCTGTAGATGCTCCCATCATCGCGTTCGAAGACGACCTCAAGGTAAGCGCTACTCTAGTTTTGTATTAGTAATTTCCTTAATTCATTTTTAGTATTGGGCTTCATGCTTGATAGCATACGAAGGCGAGTTATTTTCATCTCAATGAGTAGGGTGCGATGTTTACGTTCATCGTCGCAAAGGCAAACTCAAGTCCGTTGCGGTTCGAAGATACCTACATGAGTTGATGGCAGATATGGGCGAACATCTCAACTCAGTCAGTACAGCACTGTCTATGTTTATCGAAGTTGGTCAGTCGCTACTCTCCCCACTCGTTACGTTGGTTATCAAAACTGACCCTTGATTTACGATGCAGGTATTCCGACTATCCGTTTCGCGCAACAGCACGGAGCGAGTAATTTTCTAAATCTCTCGACGATCGCGACATTTTTCTCCGCCGTCGCGGCGACAACCCTACAATACTCCTACCAAAATGTCGGAACAGGAGCTGCAGATGCCGTCAATGGGTTTTGGTTTACATCCCTGGTGTTCAGCATTGCGGCGGCCGTCAATAGCCTCCTCGGAATGACGTGGAAGCAATCTGTATAGTGTGTTTATTAATAATGAGAGACTAAGAGCGACATCCTCTTCTGACTACTTCTTTATAGTCGTTCACCAGGGCACCACGTCCCTTGGTGGGTTCTAATCTGGCTCAAACGCTCACCCCTAGTGTTCCTCGTGCTCTCAGTATCATGCTTCTCTATCGGTCTAGTCTTCTTCAGCTACTCCTCACGACAGGTATGTTTTATCCTTTTGTTCTCCCGTAGTACTTACTGTGATGCGACATCAGAATTCTGTTGTCTCTACGATAACGACGGTTTTCACTGCATTCAGCAGCTTTGGCCTCATCGCCGTTTCGACGTGGTTCACATTTGAGCGCTGGGTCTTTATTCGACACCGAGGCTCAAAATGGCTCCGGGATTCATTGGACGATTGCTGGTCCGTCATCGCCGATCTCTTTTCTCGTCGTCGACTATTGTCAGCCATGCATCGCGCAAGTGACGCTTTCACTAGAGCGAAAGTCTTTCTATTCGAGTTCGCTCGACCTCGACCTCGACCTACCACCGAAATAATACCACCGTCTGACTCATGGAGCTCATTAACCCACGCACCCTCTTCAACAATGAGAACATCACAGTGCAATTCTTCTGGATCTCTCAGAACTCGCTCCCCATCACCAATGACGGCCCCTCCGAACCCCGAGGTACTACTTCCCATCCATAACCTTCCTGAAGAAGTAACGACCAGCGGGCCTGCACAAACGACTACCATGCCAACTAGACGGGCACGCTTTGTACAGGCCATTCGTTCCGTGATCATAGCGCAGCAAGGTCCCACTGGTTTACCGCGTGCACCACCGAGCATATTCAGCCCCGAAGGCGTGCGTCAGGAGGAGCTTCGGGGCCTTATACGGAGCTCGCGTGTGGCTAGGATTGCCCCAATACTGAGGGATTTTGAACCCACCCAGGAATTTGCTGCGCATCAAGCTTTGGTGCGTCATCTGCAATTCTCGCCTAACGGAAATTTTTTGGCCACGTCGAGGTTGGTACTTTGTTCGGATTACCTGGAAGTTTTTCCTAACGTAAATGCAAATTCCCCCGAAGTTGGGATAATACCTCGGCCATTTTCCGCACAGGAGTGAGTTCTCGCTTGTTTCCCAAATCAATAGTTTCCTAACACATTGATTTGCAGGACCCATTTTCTCCGCATCGGACGCTCGCGCACTCAAGCTATGTGAGCCAAGTCGCATGGTCATCAAGCCACTTTTTCCACTTTCTCTCACTTCCGGCTGATTCGCTATTGCAGGTCGTCGTCGGGTGGTCTTCTCTTGACGAAGCTGGCGCGTTCGATCAAACTCTGGACTAACGTTCGTTCTTACTATTTTGGAAAGTGTTCAGTTGACACATAGGTTTGTAGACGGGTGTATGTCGTCAAACTTTAGATCGGAATAACCCAGTCCATTCTGTTATCTGGTTGCCGGGCAGCGAAGGTCAATTCCATCCATTATCAGGATAATTATTCGGAGAGTCATCACACCATCATGCAGCCTTTATGTCTGTCGAAGGCACTCAAATTGTGAAGCTGGTAAGAGCATTATTTAGAAATGTACTCACTGCTCTTCTGACATACTGTATGTCCTTAGGATCTGACTGGAAAAGTAAGTTTCTGACAAAATATTAAAACCAAGTCTTATGTTTTCAGGTACTGGACACTTATCATTTCGAACGCCTTACAATTCATGATGTGTGTATCACACCCGATGGCCAACGTCTCGTCGGATTTGGAATTCTCATCTCCTCTGGCGCGGGCTTAAAACCAAGTAAATGCCGTGCTGAAAAACAAATTTTTGGTGCGTGTGCTGCGTCCGGCCACATCTGTCTATCGCCTGACACTTTGTGATGTTAGTATACAACATAGACCATAGGGTTATAGAGACGTAAGTGTCGATCTGTTCTCGGAGCTTGCCCCCCGGTTGTATTGCCATCCCAGTCACATCCCACTGCTTCATATGGTCCGGGGCATCACCCTTTCAAGAAGTGGGCAGTTTGCCCTAATTAGCCATGAGCTGAAGGTCAGTGCTCCATTGTTTCATCGCAGCAAACCGACGCCCTGTGTTATGGGCAGGTCCCGCCTCAATTATGGAAACTGGTGGCGTTCTATGATTGGGAAAAGGCCGATCCAATCCAAACGATGACGCTGTCGCTTCGTCATACGTACATTCCTAAGACTGCGGTGGATTTCGCAGGGACCAGTTCCTTCGGAGGAAGAGATGATGAACTCGTACTCTGTGCAGGAAAAGGTCAGCCATAATTTGACCGATCATCCACCCGCCGTGCTGAAGGCGATCGCAAGCCGGGGACATACATATATGGGACCGCGAATCCGCATCCTACCTACACCATATCTGCGCGCCAGCTTTGGGAGGCGACATGACTTGCATCGCCTGGAATCCTGCTGCCGACCCATTCATGTTCGCGACGGGGAGCCACGACGGTTCGGTGCAGATCTGGACGACACCAGAGAAAGCGCCGGGCCATTCACGTCCAGCTTTCCCTATACCACGTACAGAGGCGTCGGCAGCGCAACCCGATGAGCGTGGCGTTGTCAATCTCTCTGTTCCTGTGCGAGAACCCTCTCATCGATATCTACCCATTCGCGAGAAAGATTCTACTGATACCATGGTAAATTTTGTCCCGCCCCGCGAGGTAGTTACGGTGTTACCTGAGATGTTGAACACCCTCGCGGCGAGGAGGCATTCATGGTACTAACTATACAACCTTTTTTTGTGACTCCAGGGTTACAACAACACGGTTTCCCATAAATTGAGGGTGTAGATTGCTTTCTTGATGGCCATATTGTTACTTTCATTGTAGTCATTTTGTGAAAAAAAAAAACATGTGGATTATTGAGATCTGTGTCGAAGAATATTTATATGAGAGTGGCCTGTACCGCCCAACCACACTCCTCGGTTCAGTCACTGCCCACAGAATTTTTGCTATTCCATCTACAACACTCGTGCCACCGGATGTATTGAATTGCATATCCAAGTTCTGACACAAGTTGTGTTGTAAAGAATTTCAAAAATGGCTTTGAACGTCTGACCGGAGGGCTGGCAGTCGCCACAATGAGAATCGCATCGCATAAAAGGCATGCGAATTGCCTTACAACATTCCCTGGGAAGCAGAAATCGATCCCCAAAAGACATTGTAAAGCATATCTGCAACATCTCTTGGGGCTTTTTTCTTTATTGAGCCTAGCTTTTCGGTGACCAACTGTCGTGGCCTAAAATGGGGGGGGACTCGGACTCGTAATCCCTATCAATCAAGATGGTGCGAATATCAGGTCTGTCGACGAGATTTTCACGATCACTCATTTCGACTCGCCATTTTCCTCTCATCCGATTCACCCGTACGACCATGTCCTCTTCTTCCTCCTCCTCCAAAAATCCCAAAACCATCGCCGTCGCCGTCGTGGGCGTCGGAGGAGTTGGTTCCGAATTCGTGCGCCAACTCCAGGCGCTCCCCTCTCCACACCCCTTCCGCCTCATCTCTCTCTCCTCCTCCAAAACAACCGTCTTCGACGCAGACGGTATCCCACCCTCGGCAGACTGGCGCGCCCTCCTCCTCCGTGCCTCCTCCACAACAACGAAGGAGGACCACGTGGCCGATCTCCGGCGCCGCCTCCCGACGCTCGTACGCGATGACAACGCGGTCGTGTTCGTCGACAATACTGCCTCTGCTTCCGTGGCTGAGACTTACCCGGCACTACTCCGCGCCGGCGTGCATGTCGTCACGCCGAATAAGAAGGCGTTCTCGGGTTCGCAGACTCTTTATGATCAGATCGTCGCTGCGAGTCGTGAAGGCGGCGCCAAGTTTCTTCATGAGGCTACTGTTGGTGCTGGGCTGCCTGTCCTCTCGACGCTCAAGGACCTCGTCGCGACGGGAGACAAGGTGCGTACATACGAATGTGTACGTGTTTCAAGCGTGCAGGTGGGCATGCGGACCGTCGCGTTGCCATGTTCGCATCACGAATGACCATCGCGTGCTCGCGATAGCCACATTCCTTTCTCTTTCCATCTTCTCATTATCTTTCTTGGGCACCGGGCTGATCTGATCGAAAATGAAACGCACTCGACATTAAAAAGGTCACTCGGATCGAGGGTGTCTTCTCCGGCACGCTCAGCTACATCTTCAATGAATACTCAACAGGTTCCGCCGACGGACCCTCGTTCTCTACAGTCGTGCGCACAGCACGCGACAAGGGGTACACCGTACGTTCTTCCGATCTCGAATCGATTTAATCTCATCCTGACCTAACGCCAAACATGCTTCAAATGTGTTGTCCTTTCATTCGATTAGGAACCTCACCCAGCAGATGACCTAAACGGTGCCGACGTAGCTCGTAAACTAACAATCCTCACTCGTCTCCTCACAACACCAACTCCGAACGAAAACGATCCGATCCCAACTTCTTCGATCCTCCCGGAAGGTTACGCTTCCGTACCAACAGTATCCCTAATCCCTCCAACCCTCTCGCTCTCCTCAGTTCCAACGGGCGACGCATTCCTCGACGCGCTCCAATTGCACGATTCACACTTTGGGACGCTCCGCGCCGAAGCAGCCCGCCAAGACGGCGGCGCGGTGCTGCGCTATGTCGGAGTGATCGACGTTGACTCTCGGAACCGTGGCATTTCTGTCAGGGCTAGCCTTGAACGGTGCGCCCCTGTCTTAGCTTTGCTTCGTATGGTCCATCCCGGTTCGGTAAAATTAACGAGGTCAATTACAGGTACCCGAAGGCGCATCCGTTCGCGACGTCACTTGGGGGTTCGGATAATATCATCATGTTTCACACGGTGCGCTACGGTGTCCGTCCGCTGATCGTTCAAGGTGCGGGGGCGGGGGCGGCAGTCACGGCCATGGGTGTTCTAAGCGATCTGCTCAAGCTCGTATAAGTAGCAATTGGGGACATCATCAATAGTATTTGTTGATGGGTTTGGGTGGACTAACTTTTTGTTTGCTGAATCACTACGCAACAACGGTGATACAAGTAATACTCAACGATCGTAACTGCAATATCCTATCTTCCCTTGTCTTCTTCCAAAGCACTGCACCGAAGCAATACACACTAAAGGTGAATGCATATGAACATGAACACAATAACCATATCGAGCAAGAAGATGAGTGGGATGTAGTGGGGTAATGATTAATCGGAGAGCGGTGTAAATGACCGAGAGGTCTACATTTAAGAAAAAAAAAGAAATGGCAAGGAATGTCTACGGACAACGGAGGAACCGGCGGGAGAGACAACGATGATGTTGGCGAGGATTGAGAAATGCTGAGCAGGGATTTACTGGGCTCTGAACGCGAGGAGAATTGCGGATGGGTACAACAATTTCACCACTCACGCTGGACGTAGTGGGAGAGGACGGAAGACGGTAGAAGTGGAGGTGAGTATGGGTGTACGCTTGGGGATGGGTCGGACAGCTACACAAGCTATTCAGTAAAATGGATCGAGGTGATAAAAAGAGCACTCACAATAACCACCAATAACATACATGGCCATCTGAAGAAAATAAAACATGCAAGCCAAATACCGGAGGGAGGCCACAAAAAATGAAAACCAAAGCACGGCCACCCTCGTCCCAATAGAGAAATCACAAGTACACACAAGAAACAAGAAAATAACTTGGTGAAAGGATAAGAATGCCGATAATAGGACGAGGATTGGGGCTATGCATTGGATTGGTGATAGAAAAGGATATCGATAGATGGTTGATACAAGGAAACGGAATAAAATCAGGGAACGTAACGTACAGTAAATAGTGAAGTTCCGCGCCTACACGAAGAGGCGCAAGAAAAAGTTCGGATGAAAGAATTTGTATACTAACCTAAGCTAGGATCGAGGATAACACCCCAGGAACCAAGAAATTGGCACATGGGGAGCAACATGAAATGGTGCTACGCGTTGTCCAAGACCAAAGGGGAAAAGGCAATAGAAGGGAGGATAAATAAGCAGGGTTGCCGATGACGGACAGACCGATGTAGTGTATAGATGCGAGGACGGTAGGAGAGATGGGCATTTGGGTTTTTCATAGATATGTCAACCGACCGTGGTCGCTCTTTTGTACAACTTGGAACTTCGCCTTTCTAATTTGTACGAAGTTCGAGAGTGAGACAATGCCAGTGCGAGATGCGAAAGCATGCGATGTGTCGTTGATGGAACAATAGAGAGCCAATAGACGAGGAAGAATTAACGGGGAGAAAAAGACGCGCGATCTTGAGCAAAGGATAGCGGCGGTCTTGATCGACAACTTGGAATGAATATGGATGTCGACCGCGAAACAAGAGACGTGGGAGAAATAAAGGAGAGTATGTTGATTGAGGGGAGGGGAAATTGCCACTGGAAATTGAGGTTGAAATCTAATCGGTTGCGATTGAGGCCCAAGAGTGAACGTTATTAACCACGGGAGGTCGGGAGCACAAGATCCAAACGTCGAGAAATAATGATATCGGAAAGAAGAAATCCTGACGCGTCAACGCCAAGGTCGTAGAGAAATAAATTGATCGACGCCAGGCCAGGCTTTTAGAGAGAAAGACACCCCGTTGGAGTGGAGCTCAAGACAACCGACAGTCTTCGAACTAAATCATGAATGAGACGATGAGCAAATCAGGTAGCACAAACAACCTACCACAAAGGTGACGCCGCTCAGTGCAAGGCAGCCTGGGCCTTAAAGGCCGGGATAGGCAGAACATCTGGACTAGGCGAGTTCTGGAACTTGGAACTAGCCCAGAAGTCCCTCTTGACGCCCATGGGAGTGGAGGTTGCCGAAGCAATGCGGCGATGAGGACCGGGGAAGTCTACCTTGGATTTGAGCTCGCCGGAGGCATCAGAAGTGGAAAAGAATGAGCTATCCTCATCCATGGAGAGATTGAAAACGCCCTCGCTTGGGAAACGGGTATGCTCGCGCTTGCGTTCCGGGGTGTGAGTCGGCGTCGGCTTGGAATCGAATAGGAACCCCGAGCGAGGATTAGTCAGCGGCGCGGTGCGAGGACCGTCATCATAAGCGAGAGAAGGGCCCTTAGAACGGACGGGAGTAGAAGGTGCAAATACGTCGTCATCCTCGGCATCTGTAAGATCATCACAGATGGGAAACTCATCCCTAGTCGCCTCACCAGACTTGATCGTCGAGAGCGAGGGTACGGAACGGGAGAGATTCATCGGGCGACTTTCCCAGGATGGCAACGGTCCGTGAGGGCGGGGGACAGCCAGGGCTTTGGCAGGTGTCGGGCTGGAAGGAGTGTCACGATCGTTCTGACGACGTCGGGCAAGCTTGCCAGTGGGACGCGACGCGAGCTTGGGAGCGGGGCGCACAGGAGGATTAGCCTTGGTGGGGGTGGAAGGGGGGTTATCGGATTCACTCTCTGAGGAAACGAAGAAGGGGTCGAAAGAGTTGTGCTGACGACGTTGAAGAGAATGTGAATGTGGAAGAGAATTGCGTTTGTTGGAAACCTCTGCCTGCGAGGGAAGGTTTGAAAGGTTGGGAGGAGAACCTTGATGGAGTTGAGCATGGTTTCGCCGATTGTTGTTTTTTCCCGCAGCGGACTGAGAGCCGCTCCTGATAACAAACGGGATAAGATATCATCATTTCACTGTTATGAACCGAACGGCGTTTACCTCGGCTTGGACTTGTCTTTGCTCTGCTTTGAGCCCTGACGACCACGTGGAGGCTTCTCCGGGGTCGGAGTCGAAGCAACGGGAAGAGGATGCGGCTTGGTGGTGGGACGTCCCGGCGTAGAAGGCTTGCTGAGGTCCTCCGAAAGCGGAGGCTGCGCAACGGTGATAGCAGGCGTCTGCTGGGACGGACGGGCGGCAGAGTTGGTCGGCTTTGGCTTGTTGTGAGATAAGCGGGATTGGCGATTATTGATATTCTGACGTTGTTGCTGAGAGCGAGGGGGTGTAACTGAATGAGGCTTTGATAACGAGAGCAGGCCGGGGATGTGAGTTGGCTGGACGAGTACGACGGGGGGAGCCGATGGATGCCGACGGTGGTAAGTGGAGGGAGAAGAGAGGAGATGAACAGGTTTCTGGACCATTATCATCGCGAGAGAGGAGAGTGAAAGAAGAGAAGAGTAGGGAGGGGACGAGGGTGGAAGAGTGGAAAGTAGGATTGTATGCGTTGCGGTAGAAGAGGGAATTGCTCGGGGGGCAATGCTGTCGATTACTAAAGAGACGAAAAAATAATAATAAAAAAAGGGCTGACAACTTACCGGGCCCGGCACGGTTCGCGCCGTCGACCAGTGCATCAGAAGGTGGCGCTCTTTTTACACTCCGACATGCACTCGCATTACGCCCAACACCAATTTGGGCATCATGCCGCCTGGATCTTGTCCCGTGCTCGCCATTCTCGGTATCTCCGTTCGCAGCTGCGCCCCCTTGTCCCCCTTACCCAGCCTCGCCCTTCCCTCGGTCCTCAGAGCGTTTCCGTTATCGCAACCCCACAAATCTCTCCGTCACAGGCGACGATCCCCTTAACCTCATGTCTCACTTTCTCACCGTAGCCGACGTCCTTTTCCTGCTGTCTAATTTTAAAATGCTATTTTGCTTCGCAGCCCCTATTCTATTAGCAGTACTCTTCTTCCGCCTTTTCGAGACTATTGGGCTGACTCGACAAAATCTTTTTTCGTAACATTGACAACCAGAACAAGTAGTCTGCACAACGTCAATTAATGGGGGTATCGCGAATCCCCTCAAGTGCACATGTACACTTGTGATAGCCGACCGCTGGAACCCGCTCTGCAACCGTATTACCGCATCTCTATATTGTTCTCACTAATTGATCATTGTAATGAGGATTGATGAATGAATGGGGAATACAAGAATACTTGTATGCATATTCGTTGCTAAAGTCGCGCGAAGAACAAAGTAGAACCAGGTCTGACAATTACTAGTGGCGACACGCCTCCAACACGCCTTTTTGCACAACCCGGCTTCTCGATTACGCTTTGTTGCCCTTCCTGTAGCAACAACAACAACAAAAAGCTGTGGCACGCATGCTTTGTTACGCCAGGAGCATCTTGCGAGGGTCCTCGATGTACTCCTTCACTCTCACTACATGTACCCACGACAACAAACAGTTGTTCGGGTCAAAGCACCAAGACAACAAATGGGTTTACACGTACCGAGGAACGTCACAGCCTCTCGCCCATCCAGTAACCTGTGGTCGTAGGTCAAAGCGACGATCATTATTGGCCTTATCACAATCTGTCCATCAACGACGACAGGTCGATCTTTGGTTGCATGCATCCCTATCATTTCCAATCAGATCGTGGGGTTCCCTCGAGGCACAACATAATCACGCACCAAGCACCGCTGATTGAGGCAAGTTAATGATAGGCGTGCCGTACAACGACCCAAACACGCCCCCATTAGAACTGTCAATAAAAACCCTATCAGCAACGCGCTAATTGCCACCCCAAACACAATGCACGCACATCGTAAACGATCCGCCGGTCATATCTTCGAGTGTCAGCTTATTATCCCTCGCCTATTGGTTGCGGAAAAAGAACGCGTGAATTTCTCGTAAAGCCTGACAGTGCACAAACCATGCCTTTTTCCCGAGGGTCGTAAGCTCCCGTTCAAATTCGACGAAAGAGAGCGACTCTGCGTTCCTGATCACCGGTGTGACCAGGCCTTTTGGAGTCGCGACCGCAACGCTGAGGTCCACGTAGTCGCGATAAACAATCTCGTCACCCTGCGCAGCACGTTAAATTAGATCACACAAACCCCCTCGGGGGTTCGAAAGAACAATCGAAGTAAAAAAAGACCCTGACCTCGATCGACGCGTTCGCACCCGGGATCTCCTTGAGGGCCAGTGTACATGCACGCGCAAACGCGCTCATGAAGCCAAGCTTGACCTCGTGCTGTTTCAGTATATCGTCCTTGTATCGCTTGCGCATCTCCATCAACGACGACATGTCGATCTCGTTGAATGTTGTCAGGAACGCCGCCGTGTTCTGTGACTCCTTCAACCGCTCCGCAATACGCAGTCGCATCCTGCTCATCTTCACCCGATTCTCGTTCCGCGATGGACCCTTAGCTGCTGCGGAAGTGGCTAGCGCAAAAGGGGATGCAGACGGCTTGCTCTCCTCCTTCGGCGTCTGCGCAGGTTTGCTCGTCTTCTTCTGCGCCGGTGGTGGCGGTGGTGGCGGTTCCTGCTTGGAGGAGTCAGCCTTTGACTCGACCACGTCACTCTTCTCTGCCTGCGGCGCAGCCTCGGACGATGTTGCTGCGGGAGGAGAAGATCCGTCGGCCTCGCCCGGCGCGAAACGGAAGAGGTCCTGCCCAACTGTTACCGTATCCTCCTCATTCACAAGCAACTCTGTGATCCTGCCGGCTGCGGTTGCGTTGACTGATACGTCAATCTGCGAGGGTAAACAAACGATCCTATGTTAGTTATGTGCTGTCTAGTTCCGATGTGACGAGACCATAAAAGTGAACGGAAAAATAAGAATCCGAAATTCCGGCGACGATGAACGGAGGCCAAAAAAAAAGTGATGTACATACCTTGTCGGTCTCGATAGTTGCAACCTCCTCGTCGGCCACAACTACGTCGCCGACCTTCTTTTGCCACGTTTTGAGCGTACCCTCTGAAATGGACTCGGCCATCTGGGGCACCTTGACCGTCTCATCTGAGCAGACACCCCCCACACACGATGTTAGTCACAACAGCATGAACGCCCCACCACCCACGCAGGGACACACCCTTAAGCAGTTTCGTTGTGTGGAACTGGGCACGGCGGGTGAGCTCCCTAGAACGTGTATACGGTCAGACAACACATTTAGAACCTCGGTGTAAATAAGCAAAAATGAAGAGGGCTAAGGGGAAGGGTGATAGACGCAGACAATGATTTCACGGACGGGTGAGAGCAGACATGACTAAGAGACACACCAATATTGGGGCGTGGCAAGCATCCCGACTGTGCTACGCGGGATCATCCCGCGGTTGCGGGCGAGAGCGAGGACGCGTTTCGATAACATAGCCTATCAGCACTATAGAATATGTCCAGGTCGAGTAGGGTCCAATATGAGTAGTGGAAGGAGAGTGTGTAAATAAGATCCGGCAAGGAAAGTGGTGCTGCTTCCGGCTTCCGGGCCCGCCCTAGATTTCGCGCTTATGATCCGACAGCGCAGCGTTCCACGTTCAGCATCCTTCGGGAGTGCCTCGTCACATTATTACAGACAAATAAGTGATACATCTACAATGTGTGGATTAGAGATGCGTGGGTACAGTACAGGTTAGTGTGTCAACTAGGATGCAGTACGATGAAACAAAAAAGTCCACGGGAAAAAAGTCGGGACACGTCAGGGGAATGTGAGAATGTACTGCTTCATCAACTTTTCCCAGCTACACTTTGGCAGCGCATCCTCATATTCTGATGGATGTCCACCGCATGCCTCTTCCAACAGAATCGGTACCTGTCTCATGATTTCCCCAAATCGTTTCTTCACACCCCCCTCCCGCTTCTGCGCATGCACATGTGAAAAATTCCTCCCTTGCGCCAGCTCTCCTCCCGCTCGTATAATCGCGTACTCGAACCACGGAACTCGGCGGCGCTCGGTTTCATGCCCGCGGTGTCCAGCTGCGGCCTGTACGACGGAGCGTTCAGCTCGCTCGTACGCGTCG
>WNFQ01001929.1_pt1 | contig 19682 bp, 13 predicted proteins | sample 5400171 | NCBI WGS metagenome assembly WNFQ01 (sample SAMN13153356, study PRJNA577476) | soil metagenome | isolation source: 20 cm soil under Madrone tree | place: USA:California | collected 2016-06-14 | reverse complement strand
GGCGGGACTCCGTCGGCCAGATCATCACCTTCGGGACACTCAAGGCACGCGCCGCGTTCCGCGACGTCGCCCGGACGCTGCGGGTCGAGCCGGGCGAAGTGGACCGCTTTACCAAGATGATCCCCGCGGGGCCGGGCATCTCGGTGACGCTCGCGGAGGCCTCGGAGAAGTCCCCCGAGCTCCGGCAGCTCGCACGCCAGGACGAGCGGGTGCGTAAGATCCTCGAGCTCGGGACCCGGATCGAGGGGCTCGCGCGCCACGCCTCGGTCCACGCCGCCGGCGTGGTGATCGCCCCCGGCCCGCTCACCGACTACGTCCCCGTGTGCCTCGCGCCGCAGGAGCCGGACGCGATCATCACGCAGTACGACATGGTGGCGCTCGAGCAGGTCGGGATGCTGAAGATCGACGTCCTCGGCCTCCGCACCCTGACGGTGATCCACGACGCGGTCGGGATGGTCGCGGAGCGGCACGGGGTCACGCTCGACATGAACGCGTTGGATCTCGAGGACCCGCAGGTCTACCAGCTGCTCGGCTCGGGCCGCACGGCCGGCGTGTTCCAGTTCGAGTCGGCGCTGGCCACCGACTGTCTCCGTAACATGAAGTGCGATCGCTTCGACGATCTGGTCGCGACCAACGCGCTGATGCGCCCCGGCCCGCTCGACACCGGGATGCATCTCGTGTTCATCAACCGCAAGCTCGGCCGGGAGCCGGTGCGCTACCCCCACCCCGCGCTGGCGCAGATCCTCCAGCCCACCTACGGCGTGATCACCTATCAGGAGCAGGTGATGCGCATCGCCAACGTGCTCGCCGGCTTCTCCCTCGCCGAGGCCGACGTGCTGCGCAAGGCGGTCGGGAAGAAGGACAGGGAGCTCATCCAGCAGGAGCTGGGCCGCTTTGTCGAACGGGCCGTCGCCCTGGGGCACGAGCGGCGGGGGATCGAGGACATCGCGGCCCAGATCGAGACCTTCGGCCGCTACGGATTCAACAAGTCGCACGCCGTCGCGTACTCGGTGCTGTCGTATCAGACCGCGTGGCTCAAGGCACACTACGCCCCCGAGTTCCTGTCGGCCCTGTTGTCGTCCGAGATCGGCGACACCGACAACGTGGTGCGCTACATCAACGAAGCGCGCGAGCTCGGCCTCGAGGTGCTGGCGCCGGACGTCAACGAGTCCGGGTTCAAGTTCACGGTGGTCGGCGACCGCCGGCTTCGCTTCGGCCTCGGCGCGATCAAGAACGTCGGCGCGGGCGCGATCGAGTCCATCCTCGCCGGGCGGACGGCGGGCGGGCCGTACCGCTCCCTCGTGGACCTGTGCGACCGGATCGACCTGCGCCTCTGCAACAAGCGGGTCCTCGAAGCTCTGATCGACGCCGGCGCCTGCGACTCGCTCGGGGGGCACCGCGCTCAGCTGGTGGCGACGCTCGACGCCGCGTTCGGCGAAGCCCAGGCGCGGCAGGAGGAGCGCAACGCGGGTCAGGTGGCCCTGTTCGGGGAGCACGCCGGGACCCCGCATCCCCCCTCCCGCATCCCGGAGGTCGCGCCATGGTCCGAGCACGACCGCCTGACACGCGAAAAGGCCGTGCTGGGCTTCTTCATCTCCGGCCACCCCCTCGCGCGATACCGCGTGGAGGTGGAGCTTTTCGGGACCCGCACGACCGCGACCCTGGGCCAGTGGAGCGACCAGCGAGTGCGGGTCGCCGCGGTGGTGACGGTGGTGAAGCGGCAAATCTCCAAGAAGACGGGCGCCGAATACGCGCGACTCACGCTCGAGGACTTTCACGGCACCGCGGAGGCGCTGGTGTTTCCAGAAGCCTGGGCCAAGCTGAACGACGTGATCCGTACCGACCGCGCGCTGCTGCTCGCGGGGAGCCACAGCGCGCGCGACCGGGACGAAGAGCAGGCGCCGTTCATCGTGGAGACCGCGCAGGCACTCGACGAGCTGAAGGCAAGCGGCGCGATCGGCATCGCGCTGCGCTGGTCGCCCGGCGCGCCGCCGCCGGCCGACGCGACCCGCGCCGCCGCCGCCCTGTGCGCGGCCCACCCCGGTCCCGCCCCGGTGCTGGTGGAGTGGATCGCCGAACAGGAGAACGGGGATGGCGCGGTCCCCGGGCTTGCGCCCGGGGGCAGTGCCACCCGGCTTCGCAGCCGTTCCCTGCGGGTCGAGGTGGAGGACGATCTGCTCGTGGCGCTGCGGGCCCTGCTGGGGCCCGACCACGTGCACCTGGTCCGGACGACCTGACGATGGCGACCGCGACGCTGGACTTCGAGCGTCCGTTGCTCGAGCTGGAGCGCCAGATCGACGAGTTGAAGCGCGTGGCGAGCGAGACGGCGGTGGACGCCACCAAGGAGCTCGCCCCGCTCGAGAAGCGGCTGGCCGAGCTCCGCACCGAGATCTACAAGAATCTGACGCCGATGCAGCGCGTCCAGGTGGCCCGCCACCCCAAGCGACCGTACTCGCTCGACTACCTGAGCACGGTGTTCACCGATTTCGTCGAGCTGCACGGCGACCGGCTGTTCCGCGACGACCCTGCGATCGTGGGTGGCTGGGCGCGGCTCGACGGGATGAGCGTGATGGTGGTCGGGCACCAGAAGGGCCGCGATACCAAGGAGAACCTGTACCGCAACTTCGGGATGGCCCACCCCGAGGGCTACCGCAAGGCGCTCCGCCTCATGCATCTGGCCGAGCAGTTCCGCGCCCCCGTCATCACCCTGGTGGATACGCCGGGCGCCTACCCCGGGCTCGGCGCCGAAGAGCGAGGCCAGGCCGAGGCGATCGCGCGCAATCTCGTGGAGATGGCGACCCTGCGCACGCCGATCATCACCGCCGTGATCGGTGAGGGAGGATCAGGCGGCGCGCTCGCCGTCGGGCTCGCCGACCGCGTGCTGATGCTCGAGAACTCGGTGTACTCCGTCATCTCTCCCGAGGGCTGCGCCGCCATCCTCTGGAAGGATGCCAGCCAGCGGGAGCGCGCCGCCGAGGCGCTGAAGATCACCGCCGAGGACCTGCTGGAGCTCGGGGTCATCGACGAGATCATTGGCGAGCCGCCGGGCGGGGCGCACGCCGACCCTGAAGCGGCGGCGGCGGCGCTGGGCGACACGCTGCGACGCCACGTGCGGCAGCTGCGCAAGGTCAGGATCGAGAAGCTCCTCAAACGCCGGGAGGAGAAGTACCTTTCGATGGGTGCGTTGAGCGAGAAGTGAGTTGACCGACGTCATCGAGGTCCGGTTCAAAGGGAACCGGAAAGAATTTTTCTCCTGGCCGTCCGCGGAGCCGCTCACCCTGCACGATTGCGTGATCGTGGAGGTGGACCGGGGGCAGGATCTCGGCCGGGTGTCGGCTGTGGGCCCGGTCGCCGCAAAGAAGTGCGCCAGCAGCTGTAGCGGCTGCAGCCTGGCCGAGGCCGCGGGCACCCCTGCCCCGGCCGACCCCGTCCATCGCATCCTCCGCCGCGCCACTGCCGACGACGCCGCCGTCGCCGAGCAGCTGCACCGCGAGGAAGAGGACGTCCGGCGCCGCGTCATGGAACGGGCCCGCAGTCACACCCTCCCCATGAAGGTCTCTGATGCCGAGTGGCAGTGGGACAGGAAGAAGCTGACCGTGTACTTCACGGCCGAGCAACGGGTGGACTTCCGTGCGCTGGTGCGCGACCTCGCGAGCCTGTTCCACGCGCGGATCGAGCTGCGCCAGATCGGCGCGCGCGACGAGGCGAAGCGGCTCGACGGCGTGGGCCGCTGCGGCCGCCAGTACTGCTGCTCGAGCTGGCTGCCGGAGCTGCGGCCGGTGAGCCTGGCGCTCGCCAAGGATCAACACCTGTCGCTCAACCCGTCGCAGATCTCCGGCGGGTGCGGGCGCCTGCTGTGCTGCCTCCGCTACGAGCACGATTTCTACGTGCAGACGCGCAAGCGGTTCCCCAAAGAGGGGCGAGTCCTGCGCACCGCCGTGGGGGCCGAGCGCGTGCTGGCGGTGGATGTGTTCCGCGAAACGGTCACGCTCCGCACCGACGGAGGCGACACGCGCGTGGTGTCGCTCGAGAAGCTGAAGGGCGAAGCCTCCGGAGCGGATGCCTAAGTTCTACCTGACGACCGCGATCGACTACTCGAACGGCGAGCCGCACCTGGGGCACGCGCTCGAGAAGATCGGCGCCGACTGCATCGCGCGCTATCACCGGCTGCGCGGGGACGACGTCCACTTCCTGATGGGGATGGACGAGCACAGCCAGTCGGTGATTCAGGCGGCAGCGCGTGCTGGGGTCAGCCCACAGCAGTGGGTCGACCGCATGGCGGGCAGCTTCGCCGACTACTGGCGCCGCCTCCACTGCACGAACGACGACTGGATTCGTACCACGGAGCCGCGGCACGGCCGTGCGGTGGCGGCGCTGCTGGAGCGGATCCAGCAGCGCCACCCGGGGGATCTGTTCGAGGCGGAGTACGAAGGGCTGTACTGCACCGGGTGCGAGGAGTTCAAGACGGGTGCGCAGATCGTTGACGGGCATTGCGTGGAGCATCCCACACTCGAGCTGATCCCGACCAAGGAGCGGAATCACTTCTTCCGCCTGAGCGGGTATCGCGACGCCGTCCTCGACCGCATCCGCTCGGGCGCGCTGAGCGTGCAGCCCGAGATCCGCCGCAACGAGGTGCTGCGCCTGCTCGAGGCCGGCCTCCAGGACATCTCGATCTCGCGCCAGCGCCAGCCGTGGGGCATCCCGTTTCCCGGCGACCCACAGCAGACCGTATACGTCTGGTTCGACGCGCTGATCAACTATCTCTCTGCGACCGGCTTTCCGGAGGCCGGGTACGACCGCCTCTGGCCCGCCGATCTGCACGTCGTGGGCAAAGGAATCACGCGCTTCCACTGCGTGATCTGGCCCGCGATGCTGCTCGCGGCCGAGCTCCCGCCCCCCCGCGCCGTGTGGGCGCACGGCTACGTGCAGTGGTCGGGCGCCAAGATGAGCAAGACCGCCGGCACCGCCGTCACGCTCGGCGAGGCGATCGATCGGCACGGCGCCGATGCGCTGCGCTACTTCCTGCTCCGCGAAGTCGGCTTCGACAACGACGGCGACTTCACGTGGGAGCGCTTCGACGCGCGCTACATCTCGGAGCTCGCCGATACGATCGGCAACCTGGTGTCGCGCGCGCTCACGATGATCATGAACTACCGCGGAGGCACGGTACCGAGCGACCCACGCAACTACGACACGCCGCTGGAGGCCGCGGCCCGGGGCGCCCTCGCGGCCTACGCGCGCGCCATGGACGCGAACCGCCTGCAGGAGGGCGCGGCGCAGCTCGTCGCGCTCGCGAGCGCCGCGAACCGCTACGTCGAAGAGACGGCGCCCTACAAACTCGCGAAGCAGACGGGGAAGACGGCCGAGCTCGACTCGGTGCTCGCGAACTTGGCCCGCACCGTCGCCCGGATCGCCGTGCTGGCACAACCGTTCCTCCCCGGCACCGCCGAGACCGTGTGGGCCACGGTAGGGTCGCCCCCTCCAGGCCCCTTGGAGCGCGTCCGGCTGCGTGATCTGGATACCTTGGATCTGGCCGGGCGATCGGTCCAAAAGCCGCCCATCCTGTTTCCCAAGCCCCGCCTGGCCCCGGCCTAATGCCCGAAGGACGGTGATCTTCGTCACCATCCGCCGTGTTGACGCCTTTCCTGGCAAGCCGTACTTTTGACTTCCACTCGGGGACCGGACCCCACGCCCTGTCCGGGTTCTCCATTCGGCAGGTCCATGCAGGACCGGCGCGCGGTGTGCGCCGGGTCGAACCGTTTTCACGCGAGGTCGTCCGAGAAGAGATGCGCAAGGAAGCGGAGCGCCGCTGGACCCTCATGGTCGTGCCTCACGGCTCGGGCTCGTCCCGCGCCGTGGAGGTCTCGCAGACGTTCGTCAAAGCGCTGGTCGGCATCGGCAGCGTGGTGGCGCTGATCTTCCTGGTGCTGGGCGTCGCCGCCATTTCGCGCGGCGTGAACATCACGCACAGCCGCGCGCTGGAGAATGAGAACCGGCTGCTCGCCGACGAGATCCAGCGGATGCGCGAGCGCATGACGGGGCTGCGCGACACCCTCAATCGGTTCGGCGAGCGCGAGCAGGAGCTGCGGCTGCTCGCGGGCCTCACGCCCACTGACACGAGCGTGCAACGGGCGGGGATCGGTGGCCCGGCGGGCACCTGGTCGGAGCGCGACAGCCTCAAGGCACTCGGCCCGGGCGGCCAGCAGGCACTCGCCGCGCGGCTCGACGTCGATGCGCTCGCCCGGCGCGCCAATATTCTCGTGCGGTCGCTTAATGAGGCGTACGACACGCTCTCCAAGAACCGGGAGCGTCTCGCCGCGACGCCGTCGATCATGCCCACCAAGGGCTGGCTCACTAGCGCATTCATGCGCGAGCGCATCCACCCGATTCTCCACCTGGCGCGCCCGCACGAGGGGATCGACGTGACGGCGCCGATGGGAGCGGAGATCGAGGCGCCGGCCGCGGGGATCGTGACGGAAGTCCGGTGGGAAGAGGGTTACGGCAACATCGTCACGATGGACCACGGCTTCGGGCTGGTGACCCGCTTCGCCCATTGCTCGAAGATTCTGGTGGTGCGTGGCCAGCGCGTGAAGCGCGGGCAGAAGATCGCGCTGGTCGGCTCGACCGGGCTCTCCACCGGACCGCACCTGCACTACGAGGTGTGGGTGAACCGCAGGCCGGTGGATCCCATGAAGTACGTCATGCCCGATGCCATCGTGGATTGACCGGCAGCCGAGTGATCGTGGTGACGGGGGGCGCAGGGTGCTGCGCCCCTTGCGTTTTTTGCCGGGTTGGGCCCTGTTCGTGTGGGTCGCGCTCGCGCACGGTGGGGCACGCGCGGGGCTGGCGCAGTCGCACGCGCCCAGCGCCGGGCGGGTGATCACCGCCGAGGCGATCGCCAAGTCCGGTGCCAAGACCGCGTGGGACGCGCTCCGGCTGACGGTTCCGAACGTGCAGCTGCGTGAGGTCCACGGCCAGCCCGCCCGGATCCAGCGGCGCGGGCGGGCGAGCATCTACCAGGACGATCAGGTACGCGTGATCCTCGACCACCTCACGGTCGATGACCTCCAGGTCCTGAAGCAGGTGGCTGCCGCCGACATCCAAACCATCGAGATCCTCACGGGACTGGACGCGACGACCCAGTACGGCGCCGTCTCGACCTCCGGCGCGATCGTGATTACGACCAAGAGCGGCCACCCCTGAAGACACGACGGGGGCGCCGTCCAGGTCACCCCCGCCCATCACGCCACTTTACCGCAATCGTCACGGATCGCGATCGATGCATCCGTGGAAGTTTGGGTTGTTCAGCTCCTCCACGGGAATTGACATCTGGATCGCGTCGCCATAACTGCCCCCCTTGAACCACGCGCCGGTCGGATAGACCGAGCTGATCGCGCGACCATACCATCCGCCAGCGTTTGTCGCTCGCACCAGGCGCCGCATGTCGCCCAGCCGGTGACCGGTTGAAAACAACCAGAATCCGCGCTCGCGAAACAACAGGTCCACCCGCAGGCTGTCATTGAGCGACGGCCCTGGGTCCGTCAATGGGGCGAGCTTCGTTCCCTGCACCGGGCGGAAGCTCGTGTCCTGAGGGACCGGCAACAGTGTCGTGTCAGCCCGCAGCGCGTTCAGCTCGCTGAGCCATGTGGTCGGATCGCCTTCACGGAGCGCCACCTCCGCCACGATGAGTCGTGCCTCGATCCCGCTGGCAATCGTCACGGCGCTCGTCCGGCCCCAAATGCCTTGCCGGATGACCAGGATGGGGAAGGCGGTATCGAAGATCGGGTCGTCTTTGGAACTCGTCCCAATGCGTCTCGGAATCCGCGGGTCGTTCGCCGTCACGTACGGCAGGCCGTTCCCACCCTCCAGGTCGCCCATAGTGTAGCGACGGGCGCTCGCGTTGAGAGCCCACATCTGGTTGTCGTTGACGTTCACCGAGTGGGTCACGTCGTAGCGGAACGAGCGCGGCACACCCGCGACGGCGGTCCGAGCGCCCGCCGTGTCGCCGCGGTCCAGCAGGGCGCGGCCCCTAATCACCTTGGCGAAGTTCGCCACGCGAGCGGAGTCCGACCCCCGCACGATCCCGAGGGCGGAGTCCGCGTTGGCGATCGCCAGCTGGAACAGGGAGTCGTTCGTCAACGGGTCACCAAACACGACGGTCGTGCCCGAGAAGCCGCTCAGCGGGACACCGTTGCAATAGTGCTCGCCCATCAAGACCTGGGTGTAGGCGACGAAATCAAACATCCGCGCGATGTCCGCGAGCCCCGTCGGCACATAGGTTCGCAGGCCATCGACGGCGAGCGCGGCCTGCGTCCGAACCCGGTTCAAGTTGCGGTAGGGGCCGGCGTTGAAGGTGTTGGTGGGGTCCCAGATCCGCTGATCCTGCGTGTTGCGTTGGATGAACGTGTCGCCGGAGCGCCACTCGTCGGTGAGCAGGCCCCCGAACATGAACAGGGCATCCGGCCCTTGTGTGCCACTCACGGCCTGTGCCAGCCGCAACACGGCACCGTTCAAGAGGCCGGTGGCCGCCGACGCCGAATTGGCCCCCTGGACAATGTCGGGATCGGTGACATTCAGGAGCGTATCGGTACATGCGAGCATGGGCAGTGCGATCAGGCACGCCAGGGCAAGCGGCCTGCGCAGCTGCCGGTGCATGAGGTATAGAGTCATGGGTGAGAACTCCCTTTCACGGTCGTTTGTCGGTCTCGGGTCGCCACCGACTATCAGAAGCCCACGTTCAAGCGGAACGTCCAATAGGTTGGCGGTGGCGCCGTCTGGAAGTTGCTGACGATCCCTGTCGCACCCTCGAAGTAGTTCGCCTCGGGGTCGATGCCACTGAATCCGGTGGCCTTCCAGAGGTTTCGGACCGCGATCGTGAAGCTCGCGCGCGTGGCCCGGAAGGATCGAGCCCACGCGTCCGGCAGCTCGTACGTAGCGGAGGCCTCCCGCAGTCGGACAAACGTTGCCTTCTCGATGAACCCCCACTGCGTGCGCGATGGCGTCTCCCGCAGCGCCACCACCCGTGCCTGCTCCCACAGGGGTGCCTTCGGGTCCACCAAGCCCTCGCAGTTGAGGCGCGACTCGCAGCGGATCCGCTCGGTGCCGTTGAGCTGGTAATAGCCGCTCTTGTGATCGAACAGCCCCTGGATCCGCAGCCGCTTGTTGAACAAGTCGAATCCGGGGACATAGACCGCTTCCCAACGGGGGTTCGCATACCCGACGAACTGAGCGCTGTCCTGCACGGTGATCTCATTGGCAGTGATGATGCCGTCCCCGTTCGCGTCGCTAAACGTGTACGGCCGCTGCCACCAGCCGTTGATGGGATAGCCGGCGGTCTGTCGAGTGGTCGTGCCGATGATCGGCGGAAGGCCGCCCATGTCCGCGATGAAATTGGTGTTATAGGCGGCGTTGACGGTCAAATCGAAGCCAAAGCTCGGCTTGTCGACGATGCGCAGATTGGCCAACGCCTCGATGCCACGATTCACCACCGCACCCAGGTTCTCGAACCGGTTGATCGGCCCGCCGGCGGACGGCGGCAGCTGCCTGGCAATGAGCGCATTCGACGTCCGCTTGTCGTAGTACGTGAAGTCCAGATAGGCCCTGCTGTTGAACAGGGTCGCCTCCCCCCCGATCTCGTATTCCCGCGCCCGCTCAGGCTTCAACGCACTGTTCCCGACGGCGCTGTAGACCAGCGACGGAATGTCGGCGCCGTTGACGCTCGCGGTCTGCGGCAGGAAGAAGCGGGTCGCATCGGTCGTTCCCGGCTGGACTCCCGACGCACCGACCGCAGCGCGCAGCCGCACGCTGTTGATCCAGCTCCACTTGGGGAAGAACGGCTCTTCCGAGATCACGTACGACACGCTCAGTTTCGGATAGTAGACCGTCTTGAAATCCTTGCCGAAGGCGCTGTTGTCGTCCGCGCGCAAGCCGCCATTGACGAAGAGCCGGTCTTTGTACCCGAATTGTTGTTCGATAAATGCACCCACCGTCGCGGATACCGTAGTGCTCTCGCGCACCGTGGGGATGGCGGCGCCGCTCACGGTCGAGGCGCCCCCGGCCAGGTTTTCGCCGAGCGCCACGCTCAGGTCGTTCTTGGTCTTGAAGTACTGCCCGCCGAGGGTGGTGCGCGACGTGAGCTTCGGGCTCAGGGTAAATGATGCCGTCGCGTTGACATCGAGCGTGTACTGGAAGTAGCTCGTGCGATCGTCCTGCTTGAAGCCGTCTTTGATCGTGGCGAAGTTCACGCAGTCCGTGCGCATGCAGAGATCGGTATCCAACCGGCTGGCGTAGTCGACGCCCCCGACCGCGCGGAACGCCAGCCAACTCGTCGGGCGCCAGCGGCCCGTGCCGCTCCCAATGAAGCGGTTGACGTCCTGGCCGAGCGCCTCGGAGAACATCTCGTTGGGCGTAAACGCCCGGTAACCGTACCGGCCGTTGTTCTCGTTGCCTGGCCCCCCCAACGCGTTCGACAACAGGCCTGTGGTGTTGTTGTCCGTGGGGGGAATGCGCAGCTTGCTCGTGATGAACGTCGTGGCGGCCTCGAGATCAATCCGGGAGGTCGGGTTCGTGGCCACGTTGGCTCGAATGCTGGTCCGCCGCAGGGCGTTGGGTCGCAGCTGGTTGTCGGGCACAGCGCTGATCTGACGGAGCGCGGTGAGCGAGTCCGCCGCGAACTGCGGCATCTTCGTCTGGCCCAGCTCGTCCTCCCACTCCCCCGACACGTAGTACCGCACCGCGTCCGACCCGCCCGACACCTGCAGCCCGTATTGCTGCCGATGGCCCGTCCCGAGCGGCGTGGTCTGAGGGTTGTTGAAGAGGTTGAAGCGAGTGACGCTGTCCTGCACGCATGCCCCGGACGCGACCTGCGTGAGAATGCACTGTACGGTGTTGGTGGGGGTCGACGTGGTCGCCGTGGTGGTGCCGGTCCTCCATCCCCGCACGGCATCGGGGTAGTCGTTGTTGTCGTTGATGGCGCCCTGCTCCGCGTACACCGTCCAGCGCGCCTTCCCGGGCTGGCCGTGCTTGGTCTTGATCACCACCACGCCGTTCGCGGCATCCGTCCCGTACAGCGCGGACGCCGCGGGCCCCTTCACGACCTCAATCGACTCGAAATCCTCCGGGTTCAGGTCGTTGATGCGGCTCGGCGGTGCGCAGCCGACGTCGCACACGCCGGATGAGCGATTCTGACTGGTGACGCGGATCCCGTCCAGGAAGTACACCGGTTCGTTGCTGAGCGAAAGGCTGTTCGTCCCGCGAATGCGCACGCGCGACGGAGCGCCCGTCACCGTGCCCGGCAGGACGTCGACGCCGGCGGCCTTGGCGATCAGGAGGTCGGTCACGTTGGTGATGGGAGCGGTCTCGACGAGCTTCGCGGCATCGATCCGCGCGATCGAGTTGCCCACTTGGCGCTTGGCCTGATCGCCGGTGGACGTGATCACTACCTCGTCCAGCGAGTACGGCGACAGCGCCAACGCGAGGTCGACGACCGCGGTGTCGCCGGGACTCACGGTCACCACGCGCGACGCCGCTCCGAAGCCGACGGCGCTGGCACGCACCGTGAGCTGTCCGCCGGGAACGCGCGACAGCGTATAGCCACCGTCGGCATTGGTTTGCGCGATGAGCGACGTCCCCATGACGGTGACGCGCGCGCCTGCCAGCGGTTGCCCGTTGGCCTGATCGGTGACGCGGCCCGCGACCGTGGCGTGCTGGGCTCGCGCGACGGCGCTCACGCCGCCGACGAGACCGCCCAGCACCAGCAGCGCGCGCAGCGTGGAGCGAATGACAATGCGCATACGCAGTCCTCCCTTCGAGAGGGTTATCACACATCGCACGAGCAAAAGGCCCCTCGGCCGCGGTAAGGCGCGGCGAAGTGGCCGGTCTTCTCGAATCAGCGAATGCGCACCCGTGCCCAACGGCAGACAGGACACGATCGGTGCGGGATGGGACGCGCCCTACGAATTCCTATGCACGTTCCATGTAGGGACTATTGTGCAGCGTGTATCACAACGTCGCAAGAGGCCTAAAACAAGCGCGCTTAGAATAAATTCAGCCTCGCCAAGCCCTCTTCACACGTTTCTGACAATCACTTAGAGAAATCCACCTTCGGGGCCTGTGCCGCGCCCGGTGTCTCCAGCTCGAAGTACGGGCGTGGCCCCTTCCCGAGCAGCTTCGCCGTCAGCACCTGCGGGAAGCGCCGGATGTAGGCGTTGTACCGGTTGACCGCCTCGTTGTAGTCCTGGCGCGCAACGGCGATGCGGTTCTCCGTCCCCTCGAGCTGGTCCTGCAACGCGCGGAAGTTCTCATTGGACTTGAGCTGCGGATAGTTCTCCGCGATGGCCAGCAGGCGGCCGAGCGGGGCCGTCAACTGCCGGTTGGCGTCCGCCATCTGCTCCAGGTTGCCGCTCTGGACCGCCCCGGCGAGCTTGGCCCGGGCCTCCGCCACCTCGGTGAAGACCGTCAGCTCCTGCTTTGCATACGCCTTGACCGTCTCGACCAAGTTGGGGATGAGGTCGGCGCGCCGCTGCAGCTGCACCTTGATCTGCGACGCCGCGGCGTTCACCTGCTCGTCGTAGGTCTGGATCGTGTTGTAGCCGCAGCCCGTCGCGAACACCAAGCCGACGATGGGAACGAAGCGTTTGAGCGCGTGCACTGGTGTCATCCTCTTTCTATTCGAGACGGTTCACATAGGCGGCGGTAGCTGCCACCGCCGCGAGATACGCGGTCGCGAGCGGATCGCTCTTCCCGAGCCGCGGGATCGGGCCGCCCATCGCGTGCTGTACCAACGGTGCCAGCCCGTCGGCCGGGAAGCCGATCAGCGCGCCCCCGCTCCGTACCAGCTCGGCGGGCGAAGTGGGCGCGGGCCGGCCGGCGAGACGCAACACCGCGCGCAGCATGGTGAAGAAGCCGCCGGCGCTCCCTACGACGACCCGCGCCAGCTGTTTCGGGTCCTCGCGCAGCGCCGCGTACGCCTGGCGCAGTCGGACCAGTTTGCCCATCAGCTCATGCTCGAGCTGGCGCCGCAGGTGGCCGCGGTCTATCAGGATACCGGGCCACGGATCGCGGCCCGCGAGCAGCCGGTGCGCATCACGGATGTCCTCGTACTCGATGGGGAAGGCGTCCGCCGACTCCCGCCACTCCCGCTCGGTCAGGATGAGGGGCGCGGGCTGGCCCGCGCGGTTCCAGTCGCGCATCGCCGGAGTGAGCGCTGCGAACAAGGCGTCGTCCACCGCGTCACAGATCAGCAAGGTATTCACGTCGGAGCGGTCGGGTACGTGCGTCCCGCGCGCCCACGATCCGTAGAGGAGCAGCGCCACCAGACGCTCGCCGAGCGCGCGGGCTACCTCGCTCGCGAACCGCTCGATTGGTACGGTCTTGGCCATGGTCAGAAGCGCCCTCCCGCTCCGCCGCCTGAGAAGCCACCCCCACCACCGAACCCGCCGAAGCCCCCTCCACCCCCACCCCCACCCCCGCCGCCTCCGCCCCAGCCTCCCCCGCCCCAGCCCCCACCGGCCCACCAGATGCCCCGGCCCCATCGCCGGCGGCGCCGCGCCAGCCGGGACAGGAGCACGATTGCGAAAATGATCCAGAACAAGGTGGCGCCGCTCGGGAACGAGACGTCGCGTTGCGCGGGACGAGGGCTGGGAGGGGGCGCCGCGTTCAGCGTCACGCCGAACTCCTGCGCGAACGCTTGAGCGATCAAGTCCACCCCGTACGCCAGGCCCGCCCCGTATTCTTGCCGCGCGAAATAGGGCGTCATGGCGTCCCGAATCCGGCCCACGCGCGCGTCCGGGAGGAATCCCTCGGCCCCGCGACCGGTGGCGATGAAGAGCTGACCCGTGCCCGGGCGGTGATCCTTCTGAGGAACGAGCAGCACCACGATGCCGAGGTTCTTCGCTGGATCGCCCGCCTGGCCCTTGGCCCCGACGCCCCATTGCCGACCGATCTGAAGCGCGACCTCCGACGCCGGTCGGTCGCCGATGTCGGGGAGGGTCACCACGGTGATCTCGCCGCGCGTTTTGTCGCGCACCTCGGCGATCACCGCTTCCATGTGGGCGACCGACGCAGTGTCGAGCACACCGGCGAAGTCGTTCACGTAGCCCCGGGGAAGCGGCAGCTGGACCTGGGCAACAAGCAGCAGGGCCGTGAGTTGGAGCATCGCGCGCAAGATACACAGGGCCGAGCGCGCGCGATACCTTGACGCTCGCGCCGGGGGGCGTGAGTATAGGGTTGCAACGGACGCGCCGTCGCACTCGAAACGCGAGGCCTTCCATGAAGCCACTTCCCGCGTCACTGATGCTCGCGCTACTGGGCTGCGGCCCCGCGCTCAGCCAAAATGATTCCAACCTCGCGGCTCCGGGCACGTACCTGATCACCGCCGAACAAATCGAGAAGTCCGGCGCACACAGCGCCTGGCAGGTCCTCCGGGAGAAGGCGCCGATGCTGACGATGCGCGAGGACCGCAACGGCCGCCCGGCGAGCATGAGTCGGCGCGGGCAGTCGAGCTTCGTGCTCGACGAAGCGCCCATGATCATGCTCGACGGCGTGCGGGTCCCCGACTTCCACGCGCTCGAGAGCATCGACGCGAGGTCAATCTTCACGATTCTCATTTACGACGGCGTGGAAGGAACGACCTACTACGGGACCAATGCGGCGAGCGGCGTGGTTGTGATCAAGACGAAGGACGGGCGCCAGTCCTGAGCACAACGGGGAGGGAGTCTGTCGCTCCCTCCCCCGTTTTCTACATCCTGCATCCCAACCTCTGCTACGGATTGCGGTCCAGGCAGGCCGTAAAGTTCGGGTTCTGCTTCTCGGTAATGGGAATCGGGAAGTTCACGTCGGTGCCGTAGGTCGCGAAATTCACCTTGAAATACGGCCCTGCGCGACCGGCCGAACCAACCGGCGCATGTCGCCCAGGCGGTGCGCCGTGAACCACAGCCAGCGGGCGCGCTCGGCGAACAGCAGCTTCACGGCACCACCCGCCGGGGCGATGTCCGCAACCGTCAGAGCTGGCAGCGCACCGATCGGCTGCGTGGTCGGGTCCGTCGGGACGAATGGGTTGGGATCGAAATACCCCCGATTGCCGTTCGTCCGCGGATCGTTCAACTGGGCGAGGAACTGACCACCGGCCAGGGTATCCCCGGCTTTCAGCGCCACCTCGGCCTGTATGAGCCTCGCCTCAACGCCGGTGGCCACGGTAATCGGCGTCTTGCGGCTGCCGTAACGCTGTTGGGTCCACAGCGTCGTCGCGCCGTCGAAGCCAGTGAGTGTATCGCCGGTTGTCGGATCCTTCGGCGCTATGAATGACGTCCGGCGGTCCGCGACCGACCGGAACGGAAATCCGTTCACCCCCTCGGAATCGGCCACGGCGTACCGCTGGTCAGGGAAGTTGCCGTTGAACACCCCGTTGTTCTGGCGATCGGTGTTTTCGGAGTGCTCTTGTATGTACGCGAAGCTGGTGGGCACGGTCGCCGCCAGCGCACCGGCCGCTGCGAAGCCACCGCTGTCGATCAGAGCACGCGCCTTCGCCACGGCCGCGAACGCAGTCATGTCCGGGTCGGTCGTGGCCGCGATCGCGGCGTCGAACCGGGCGATCGCTGTATCGAGAATCTGATGCGTCGTGAGCGGCATGCCGTAGGCGATGCTGCCGTCCGCATTCAGGTGACTGATGGTAACCCCGGCGCACCACGTCTCGGCAAGGAACACATACGTGAGCCCCGCCAGGGTGAGCATCTCCGCATGACCGGGGTCCGTGGCTGAGAACTGCGCGAACTGCGCGGCGGCCTTCTCGGCACTGTTCCGGGCCTGGTGCATGCGGCGGTACCAGAGGTCCACGTCCGCGTTGGTCACCTGGATGGTGCGCGCGTCGACCTCGATGCGCGTCGGAAACGTCTCCGAGTTGATCCATTCGTCCGCCAGCAAGCCGCCGTACATGATCACGCCTTCGCTGGCATTCGTCCCCGACCCATCCGGGTGATCCCCGGTGTACGCGATGCTGAAGTCGCCGAGCACGCCGGCGCGAACCGTCCCCAGAGAGGCCGAATCGCCCAGCTGACCCGGCTGCACGATGTCCGGTATGCTGACCTGCAGGGGGTCGTTGCAGCTGGCCAGCGGCACCAGTAACGCGACCCCTACGAGCGCGAGCAGCTTCGTTGTATGCCTCATGGTGTTATCCTCGGGCTCAGAAGGTCACGTTGACGCGAGCCATGAACTGCCGGACCGGCGGCTGCGTCAGGAAGTCGGCGACACTGAAGTTGAACTGCCCGATGTCGTTGACCTCGGGATCCGGGCCGCGGTAATTGGTCCAGGTCACGAGGTTGCGTCCCGTGGCCGTGAAGCTCAGCGAGCTCGCGCCGAACTTCGACGCCCATTCCGCCGGGGCGAAGTAGGTCAGCGACACTTCCCGCAGCTTGATGAATCCGCCGTCCTCGAAAAATCCGGTTTCCACCGAGGGCGCCGTGATCGCCGCGGCCTGATCGGCCAGCGACGACCCCGGGGCCCGGGCAGCGCGGCAGATGCCGAAGATGCAGCGGAACGACTCCGTCGAGTTGTCCAGCTTGTTCCCCCACCGGCCGTCGAACTGCCCGAACAGCCGGAAATGCGTCAGGAAGTTGACCTCGGTGGACAGCGAAGCGCCGTGGGTCGGGACCGAGGATCCCTGGAACGTGTCCGCGGAGCCGAACGTGATCTCGGCAGGCTTGATCAAGCCGTCGCCGCTGGTGTCCGCGAACGTGTACGGCGTGCCCCAGTATCCGCCCGCCGGGTACCCGACCTGATGGCGTTGCGTGGAGCCGCCCAACCCGAAGATGATGGGAGTCCCGATCGAGTCCGTCTTGAGAACGCGGTTCTTGTTTCCCCAGGCGCTGGCCGTCACGTTCCACTGCAAGTTCGGTCGATTGAGCACTTGAGCGGTCAGCAGCAGCTCGTACCCCTTGTTGCTGACTTCGCCCAGGTTGTCGAACCGCGTGAAACTCTCGCCGATGGATGGCGCGAGCTGGACGGCGATGAGGCCGTCCCTCGAGTCCTTGTTGTAGTACGTGGCCTCGAGGTGAAACCGCTGTTGAATGAAGTCGGCGTCGAACCCGGTCTCGAACTCCCGCGTCTGCTCCGGCTTCAGGTTGGCGTTGCCCGCCCCTCCGATGGTAATCCCGGGAACGTCGGTCCCGTTCGCCGCTACAGCGACCGGACGGAAGAAGTGCAAAGCGTCGAGCGTGCCCGGCGCGCGGCCCGACTTGCCCCACGCTGCGCGCAGCCGCAGGCTCGAGAGCCAGCCCATGCGGGGGAAGAACGGCTCCTCCGAGATCACCCACGAGCCGGACAGCTTCGGGTACAAGATGTTGCTGAAATTCGTGCCGAACGACGAATTCTTGTCGGCTCGCACGGCGGCCGTGAAGTACAGCCGGTCGCGCACGCCGACCTGCTCTTCGACGTAGCCGCCCAGGGTGACGAACGGTGCCGTCGTATCGCCGACCGCCGGCACCACGATGCCGCCGAGGCCGCTGGTACCGGCGACGACCTTCCGCCCCGAGGCCTGCACCTGCTGGAACACGCTCTTGAAGTATTGGAGACCGACGGTCGTGTTGGAATTGATGACCGGCGAAAGGCGGAACGACGCTTTGGTTGCGAACGTCGCGGTGTAGGCGAAGCTCTGCGCGCGGTTCGCGTTCGCGTTCCCGTCCAACCGGTTCTGATCGAGCGGAATCACGCCCGGCGGGGTGAGCTGGTTGTCCCCTTGATTGGTCACGTCGTAGCCGGCCGTCCCGATCATGGTGAGGAAGCTCGCCGGCCGGAAGTTGATGTTGAGGTTGCCCGTGAAACGCTCGATCCGCTGGGAAACCCCGATCTGGAAGGCTTGCGCAGGCGTGAGGAAGCGGTACCCGCCGTTGGCGTCCGGGACGCCCACCGCCGGCGCCGCGGTATCGAACGGATAGCCCAGCAACCCGCTCGCCACGATCCCCTGATCGTTGTTGTCGTTCTGGGGCAACGCCAGCACGCTCGACACGTAGCCCGCCCCCACTGTGATGTCCATCAACCGGCTGACCTGGTTGCGCATGTTGGCGCGCAGGGTGGTCTTGTGGAGGTCGTTCGACTGGAAGATGCCGCGCTCGCGCTCAAAGCCGCCCGAGACGAAGAACGTGGTGGCCTCGTTGCCGCCTGACGCGCTCAAGTCATACTGCTGGCGCACTCCTTGGCGGAACGGCGTGTTCTGCACCAGCGGGTTGAAGCTGTCGACCGCGACGATCGTGCAAATGGGGAGTCCTGTGGCGGGGTTCGTCTGGGCTTGCGACGACAGCCGGCACGACGTGCCGTTGGCCCGCCGCGAGAAGTAGTTCGCGGGCCAGTCACCCCGGTCGTTCAGGGTGCCGCCCCCGAGGGAGGCGGTCCACTTGGTCGGCCCAGGGCGCCCCTGCTTCGTGCGGATCTGGATGACGCCGTTCGCCGCATCGGTGCCGTATAGCGCCGCGGCGGATGGGCCTTTCACCACCTCAATGGACTCGATGTCGTCCGGGTTCAAGTCGTTCAGACGTGACGCCGCCTGGCCGCCCGTGAAGTTCTCGAGGTTCCCGGCCTGAGGCGTGGCGTCGATGCGCACGCCGTCGACCACGATGATCGGCTCATTGCGCAGTGACAGACTCGTGGCGCCGCGGATCCGGATCCGGGATCCCGTGCCCGTGGTTCCGCCGCTCTGCATCACCTCGACACCTGGAATCCGCGAGTTGAGCAGGTCGGATGCGTTGGATGGCGCGGCATTCTGTACGAGCTTCGCCACGTCGGCGATCGACCCCACGGTATTCCCGAGCTCGCGCTTCAACTGCTCGACGCCCGTGGCCGAAATCGTCACCGCATCGAGCGGCACCGCCGCGGCCGTCATGGCGAAATCGACGGTCGCGGTCTCACCGCCGGCCACCGTCAACGGCTGTGTCGCCGTGGCGTATCCGATCAGCCGCACTTGCATGTTGTACCGGCCGGCGGGCACCTTGGTGATGGTGTAGCGCCCTTCACGGCTGGTGCGTGCCTGCAGGCTCGTACCGATGATGAGCACCGAAGCGCCCGCCACCGGCTGCTGATTCGACTTGTCCGTCACCTGCCCAGCCACTGTACCCTGCTGGGCCTGCAGCGGCTCGGCGACCACCGCCGCGAGCAGCAGGAGCGCTGCCGCGCTGCCGAGCAATTGGCGAATGCAAAGAAGGTTCATGGAGCGTGTCCTCATCCAAGGGGTCTTGGAACGGGATCCGGCCGGCGCGGACACACGCTGTGGCGCCCGCGAAGCGGCGCGGTGATTCGGTCAAGCAGGAATCCGGTAGGCCAGCTCCGACGGCCTACCGGCGACTACATCTGCATGGCACTCCGGGACAGACGACGGGGGGACCATATCGACGAGCGGCGGACCAGGTGTGACGCATGAAGCCACCCTCCTATGACGGTGATAGAGGGAAGTAAAAGGGCCCGGCTAAGTTGTCGGCGGTCGCGGAGGGTCGCAAGTTGAACGATGTTACAGGACGGAACGCTTCGTGCCGACTCCACCGGACATCTCTGTCCGGGAATCGTCATGACTGGGAGCGTCCACACTCGGCGTTCACCGGCAACTTTCGGAGGTGGGCGGACTCGCTCGGCCAGGGGCGTGAGATCCGCTTGTTTGGAGATCCAATCGGCGGCAGAGACCATGCTGAAACGGAGCAGATCGT
>WNFQ01003771.1_pt1 | contig 19688 bp, 23 predicted proteins | sample 5400171 | NCBI WGS metagenome assembly WNFQ01 (sample SAMN13153356, study PRJNA577476) | soil metagenome | isolation source: 20 cm soil under Madrone tree | place: USA:California | collected 2016-06-14 | reverse complement strand
GCTCACCGCATCGAACGCCGCCTCGGCGGCCGCGTGCAGGTCGCGGTAAAGCGGGGTCGGGTCCGCCTCCACCGTGAAGCTGCGCAGCACCTGCCCGGCGTAATCCCACCAAACTCCCGACAGCTCGCAGAACACCACGTCGCCGCGCTGTACTTTGCGCGCGGAATGAAACTGCGGCGGCACGAAGAGCTGCGGCTGCGCCATCGAGGTGACGCCGATGAAATGAATGAAGGTAGTGCCGCCCTCGCCCACATAGGCGCGCTCGACCAGGTTGCCGAGCTCGCGCTCGGTCATCCCCGGCTTGGTGCCGCGCAGAAGGCTCTCGAAACCGGCGTCGCTGAAAGCTGCGCCGATGCGCAGCCAGTCGATCTCCTCCTGCGACTTGATGCTGCGCAGCCGGACATATTCGGCGTCGAGCTCGACGACGGAGAAAGATCTTTCCAGTTCCTTCTGTTTACGGGTGAGCAGCGGCCCCATCAGCCCGACCCTTTTGGCGCCGCGGCGCTTGAGCTCGTCGATGGTCTTCTGCATGCCGCGGTGCTCCCCCCAGCGCACGTCGGCGTCGCGCGCCAGCTTCCTCGCCAGCGGGAAATGGTTGTACCACTCGACGTGCATCGTCATCTTCGCGCCGGGCCGGAACACGACGTAGGCCTCGATGGTCCCAGGCCAGCCGGTGACCCATTGCGGCGCGTTGCCCGTGCGGTGGTCGGTTACCACCAATAGATGATCCAGATCATGCTTGCCCATCACCGTCGCGAGCGCTCGATGCCGCCGGGCGTATTCCGCGTCCGAGAAGCGCGGGTACTCCTGCTCGACGATCGCCCGCAGGCGTGGCTCAAGCCGCAGCATTTTTCTCGCGCGCCAGCTTTTCGCCAATCGTCTTGCGCAGCTGCGCCTTGTCGAGCTTGCCGACCCGCGTCACCGGAAAGGCGTTGACGACCTCGATGCGCTCCGGAAACTTGAATTTTGCCAAGCCTAAAGCTTCTAGAAAGGCGCCAAGCGTACGCACATCGGGTGCCTTTTCTCCCGGGCGCGGAACGAGATAAGCACAGGCGCGCTCGATCAGCATCTCGTCAGGCATCGCCACCACCGCGACGTCGGCCACCGCCGGGTGCTGGCGGATGAAGTTCTCCACCTCCTCGGTGCCGAACTTCTCCCCGCCGCGGTTGATGTTGTCCTTCAGCCGGCCCTCGAACGAGTAGTACAGCCTGCCTTCGATGCGGTGCGCTTTCGCCAGGTCGCCGGTGCGCACGAACCCGTCGGCGGTCAGCGCTTCGCGCGTCTGCCCGGGGGCGTTGTAATAGCCGCGCAGGCTGGAAGGGCCGCGAAAGCAGAGCTCGCCGACCTCGCCTTCCGCGGCCTCCTCTTCAGTTCCCGCTTTCAGGATTCTTACCTCTTCGGCGGTGTATCCCGGGCGTCCCTGCGTCGTGTGCCGCGCGCGCGGCGGGTCGTCGGGATGCGAGATCAGCACCAGGCCCTCGGTGATGCCGTAGAGATTCGCGGCCTTGACGCCGAGGTGCGCCTCGATCGCATCGGCGCGGCTGAACGCCACGAAGTAGCGCAGCGACGAAAGATCGTGCTTCGCGAGGTCGCGGTACGCGAGCAGCTGCGGCGCGATCGGCCCGATGCTCATCGCGTTGGTGACGCGGTACTTCGCGATCATGTCGAGGACATGCGCGATGTCGATGCGTGAGGTCAGCACCGTGGTGCGGCCCCAGTGGATCGCCCCCATGTAGCCGAAGATCTGGCCGGCGTTGTGCACGATCGGCAGGCTCCAGATCGCCACCGAGCCTTCGTCCATGCCGTGCATCCTGTTCCACGAGTCGCAGTGCGCGAGGTACTCGCCGTGAAAGCGCGGGATGATCTTCGGCACGCCGGTCGAGCCGCCGGAGAGCTGGAACACGAAGCAGTCTTCCGGGGTGAGCTTCACCTGTGAGAGCCGCCGCCTCGCCGCCTCGAGACTGATGGATTGAATCAAGCGTTTTTGATCGTCGGTCCTTCCGCGAGCCACGATCAGATGCCTCAAGGACGGCAGCTTCTCCTGCATGCCACGCGCGAAACCGACGAGGTCGAACGAGCCGAAATCCGCCTGCACGAAATAAAGCGTGGCGCCGGAGAGCCGCGCGAGCTGGCCGATCTCGACCTCGCGGTACTGCGGCACCGAGCACACCGGGATGATGCCGGCCTTGTAGCAGGCCGAGAGCGCGACGACGGTGTCGAGCACCGTGCCCATCTGGAACATCGCGCGCTCGCCCGGCCGCGCTCCCAGGTCGAGCAGCGCCGCGCCCAGCCGCTCGGAGCGCTCGTCGAGCTGCCGGAAAGTGAGCTCGCCCTCCTCGGAGGCAAAGGCGATGCGCTCGGGCACGCGCGCGGCGGTGCGAGTCAAGGCCTGTCCGACCGTGAGGTTGATCCACAGCCCTTTGTCGAGGAAATTCCTTGCCGAGCCGGCCGGCGTGTAGGTCACGCCCTCAATCATTTGTTGCTCCGGAGGCCCGCACGATCGGGCCCCAGCGGCGCAGCTCGTCGGCGACGAAGGCGGTGAACGCCTTCGCATCGAGCCGGTTCGGCAGGATGCCGTCGTGCTTCACGCGCTCCCGGGTCTCGGGAAGCTCCAGCGCCCGGCGCACGTCCGCGTTGAGCCGGCTCACGACCTCGGGCGGCAGGCCCGCCGGTCCCGAAAGCGAGAACCACACGGTGGCGACGAGGTCGGGGTAGCCCATCTCGGCGAAGGTCGGCACGTCCGGATAGTCCGGCAGGCGCTGGGCCGCGCTGATCGCCAGCGCGCGCGCGCGGCCGGCGCGAATCTGCCCGGCGGCCGTCGAAAGCGTGGTGGATACCGCCGTGATCTGCCCGGCCATCAGATCGGTCACCGCTCCCGAGGCGCCCTTGTAGGGCACGTGCAGCAGGTCGATTCCCGCCAGCTGCTTGAACAGCTCGGCAACGAGCTGCCCCTGGGTTCCATTGCCGGGAGAGCCATACGACAGCGTGCCGGGCTTCTGCCTGGCGAGGGAGACGAATTCCTTGAGGTCCTTCGCCGGAACGGACGGGTTGACCGCGAAAACAGCGGGCGGCCCGCCGAACAGCGCGACATGAGTGAAGTCGCGCAGCGGATCGTAGGGCGTCCCCTGCGGCAGCAGGGGCGCAATGACGTGCGAGGCGATGCCGGAAACCACCAGCGTATAGCCGTCCGGATCGGCTTTCGCCGCGAGCTCCGAGCCGATGACGCCGCCCGCCCCGGGGCGGTTCTCGACGATGAAGTTCACTTTCAGCCGCTCAGTCAGGTGCGCCGCGACAAGGCGCCCGAGCGTGTCGGCGCTGCCGCCCGGCGCGAACGGCACGATGATCTTCACCGGCTTCGCCGGCCACGTCTGGGCGGAGGCGGGCGGCGCGGCGAGAAGCACGAGGGCAAGCAGAGTCTTCATCGAGGGGATTTTTAGCACACGCAGATCCGCGGCAGCACGTCGCTGATCGACCCGGGCAGCACCGCGTCAGCCATGTCGTCGAACGGCGTCGGCTGGGCATTGACGATGACGATCCTCGAGCCCGCGGCGCGCGCCACCTCGACGGTGCCGGCAATCGGGTAGACCTGCAGGCTCGAGCCGACGGCGAGGAACAGATCGCCCTGCCCGGCGGCCTGCATCGCGCGGTCGATCACCTCGGGCACGAGCTGCTGGCCGAAGCTGATGGTGTCGCTCTTCAGGATGCCGCCGCAGGTCCGGCAATGCGGGTCTTCCTCGCCCGCGCGCACGCGCTCGAGGAGCGCCTGCATCGGCCCGCGCATGCCGCAGCCCCAGCACATGAACCGGCGCATCGAGCCGTGGACCTCGATCACGCGCTCGGGCGAATTGCCGGCGATCTGGTGCAATTCGTCGATGTTCTGGGTGATCAGCGCGTGGAGCTTGCCCGCGCGCTCGAGCTCCACCAGCGAAAGATGCCCCGGGTTGGGCTGCGCGCTCCATGCCGGGCTGCCGAGGCGGTTCTGCCAGGACGCCTTGCGCACCTGCGCATCGGCGAGGTAGCAATGGATGTTCGACATCTTCTCGGCGAGCGGATTCCTGGTCCAGACGCCCTGCGGGCCGCGGAAGTCCGGGATGCCGGAGTCGGTGGAGATGCCGGCCCCGGTAAGCGCGACGATGCGCTGCGCCTCGCCCACCCAGGCGCCGACTTCGGCTATGATTTTCGAATCCACTTCCCCAATTTAACCCCATGACCACCGCCAATATCCAGCGCCTGATCGGCGTCGCCGCGCCGCTCTGGGCGGGCGAGGCCGAAGTGGTCCGCAGCTACTGGACCTCCCCGGGCCGCGGCCTGCCGACCGATCTCCTCTGGCTGCAGCGGCAATGCTTCAAGGAGTTCTGGGGATCCGGCGTCGGCAAGTACGACCGCGGCGGCGTGTTTCTGGGCCAGCTGCGCAACCTCGCCGACAAGGCGCTGGAGATCGATGTCTCGATCGACCGCCACGAGATCCTCGATGTCGTCGAGGGGCTGAAGGCGGAGTTCAGCCACTACTGCCACTTTGCCGACCTCTACGACTCGATCCGCCCGGCGGGAACGCCGAAGATGCATCCCAAGGGCCTCGACTCCTGGCCCGAGGAGGACGCCCTCACCGCGTTGCGCTACCGGCACCAGGACGAGCACGGCGCGCTCGGCATGCGCGCCTGCAAGCTGAGCGAAGGCGGCTACTGCACGCTGTTCTCCGAAGGGATGAAGCTGAAAGGCAGGCCCGGCGTCGACGGCAGGATCGCCGAGGCCTGCGCCAAGGTGTACGACGATGAATTCGAGCACATGCTCGGCGGTATCGCCGGCATCGCCCAGGAAGGGCTTGCCGACGCCGACTGGCGCCTGATGGAGAAGCTGATCGCCGAGCAGCTCCGGCACCGCATCCGCATGCGCAACGCGCAGTTCAGCCGCCCGCTGCCCGAGGAGCGCGTGCAGGCGATCTTTCGCGGCGAGATCCCGCCGATCGAGTTCGATTACCGCCGCGCGCGGCTCGCCGCCTAGATCAGGGGATCTGGATCTTGCCGGCGCCGGGGGCGCCGGGGACGACGATCGACGACGCCGCCTGGCGACGCAGCTCCTGCAGCTCCTTCACGGTGCGCTCGATCGCTTCCTTCGCGAGCGGGCCGAACTTCTCCGCCGCCTCCTCGAGCGAGCCGGCGCCGATCTCAAAGCCGATCGGCAGCGCGCCCGCCGGCGTGAGCACCTGCGTCTCGCCGACGTAGAGCACCGCCCGCGCGGTATCGCGCGTGCCGTCCTTCTTGATCGGGGTCAGGCGCCGGATGGTGCCGACGCGCCGGTCGGTGAAGATCTCCTCCTGGTACAGCGATGCAGGATCGACCTTCAGCTCGCTGGTCGTTTGCTCGGGTCTGGTAGCCATGTTCACCTAGCTCAAGGATAGCATTCCATCCTACTTTGACCTCAGCTTGAATCTCTGAATCTTGCCGGTGGCCGTCTTGGGCAATTCGCTCAGGAACTCGATCCACCGCGGGTACTTGTGGGGTGCGAGCTTTGCCTTGACGTGCTGCTGCAGCGCGGACTTCAGCGAGTCGCTCGGCGCATGACCCGCCTTCAGCACCACAAAAGCCTTCGGCTTTACCAGCTTGTTCTCGTCCTCGGCCCCCACCACCGCGGCTTCCAGCACGACCTCGTGCGTAATGAGCGCGGCCTCGACCTCGACCGGAGAGACGTAGATGCCGCTCACCTTCAGCATGTCGTCGGAGCGGCCGCCGTAGGTGTAGTAGCCCTGCTCGTCCACGGTGTACTTGTCACCGCTGCGGGTCCACGGGCCATGGAAGGTGTTCTTCGTGCGCTCGCGCTGGTTCCAGTACATGAGCGCGCTCGTCGGCCCGTTGATCTGCAGCTCGCCCAACTCTCCCGGCCGAGCGATCACGTTGCCCTGGTCGTCGACGAGCCGCAGCTGGTATCCCGGCACCGGCTTGCCGGTGGTGCCGTAGCGTACCTCGCCCGGCCGGTTGGAGAGAAAGATGTGCAGCATCTCGGTCGAGCCGATGCCGTCGAGGATCTCGACGCCGGTGCGCTCGGTCCAGCGCTTGCCGATCTCCGCCGGCAGCGCTTCGCCCGCCGACGTGCAGATGCGCAGTTGCAGTTGTTCCTTCTTTGGAAACGAGGAGCTCGCAAGAAGCGCTGCAAAAAGAGTCGGCACGGCGTAAAAGATGGTCGGTTGCTTCTCCACCAGCCGCTTGAAAACTGCGTCCGGCGTGGGCCGCTCGGCCATGAGAATCGCCGTCGCGCCGACCGCGAGCGGAAAGGTGAGCGCGTTCCCCAGGCCGTAGGCGAAGAACAGCTTCGCCGCCGAGAACACGACGTCGGATTCGCGGATACCCAGGATCGGCTTGGCATAGAGCTCTGCAGTGGCGATGAGGTGCGAATGCAGGTGCACGGTGCCCTTGGGCGCCCCGGTCGAGCCCGAGGAGTACAGCCAGAAGCACATGTCGTCGCGGCTGGTCGGAGCCGCCTCTGCCTTTCCCTTGCCCGACTCCAGGAAGTCTGAAACCCGTGAGACGACATGCTTCAAATCCGGGCAATGCTTGATGATCGGCTCGAAGCTCTTCAGCAGCGGATCCGAGACAAACAGCGCCCGCGCCCCGCTATCGCGCAGCTGGTATTCGTAATCGGCGGGGGTCAGGAGCGTGTTCATCGCCACCGGCACGATCCCGGCCTTGATCGCGCCGAGGAACAGCGCAACCCAGTCGGCCGAGTCGAGCATCGCGATCGCAACGCGTTCCTCCCTGTGGACACCCAGTGAATGCAACGCGTTAGCGGCACGATCAACCCGCTCGGCGAGCTGCGCGTAGGTGCAGCTGCCGGCGTCGTCGATGTAGGCAACCTTCCCGCCTCGCCCGGCGGCCAGGTTGCGGCCGAGCAGATCCACCGCGGCGTTGTATTCGCGGGGCGGTTCCAAAATCAGGATTTGATGAGATCGGAGGCCATCAGCCCGGGCTCCAGGCCCGCGGCCTCCTGCGCGGCGAAGTTGAGCTCGATCTTGACGCCGTTCGGATCGTAGAGAAACAGCTGGAACAGCGCCTGGCCGTTCGCCCGGCGCTGGCTGAAAGGGATCTTCTCCCTTTTCAGGTGCTCTAGCATCGGGCGCAGGCCGGTTGCGCGAAAAGCGATGTGATCGAGCGCGCCGGTGCCGGCCCCGGCGTCGCGCGAGGTGCGGCCGAGGTATTTCTTCTGGATCTCGCCTGCCGCTTTCGCGCTCGGCCCGATGTGCACGATGTCGGTCTCGCCGAGGTACATCCAGTGCACCGGGAAGCCGAAGTCCGGGTGCGGGCCGGGCTTCATGCCGAGGACCCGCGCGTACCAGTCGCGCGTCGCGTCGATATCGTCCGCCGCGACCAGGAAGTGCTCGATGTGCGAAAGAGGCATGCACTAATATATAACGAAGGAGGAGCGCATGGACTTCGCGGACAGCAAGCGGCTCACGGCGGCCGGGGCGAGGAAGATGATGGCCACCGCGATCGCCCGGGCGCAGGAGGCTGGCATCGCCGTGACGGTGGCCATCGCCGACGCGGGCGGCCACCTGCTGCTGCTCGAACGCATGGAGGGCGGCCGTTTCCACACCGTGCACTCGGCGACGACGAAGGCGGTTTGCGCCGCCTCAAACAAGAGAATCACCGGTGCAAAAGGAGCCCAGGGCCAATCGCTCGATGTCGCCCATGCGCTGGGGCTCGCGCTGGCCGCCGGGCCGGAGCGCTGGACGGCGATGGAGGGCGGCTGCCCGGTCATCGTCGGCGGCGAATGCGTCGGCGGCGTCGGCGTCGCCGGCGGCAGCTGGGAGCTCGACGAGCGCCTCGCGCGCGAAGCCGTGGAATCGATCGGCGCCTCCGCGCAGTGAAGGTCGCCTGCCTCGGCATGGGCTGGTGGTCGGACGTGCTCGCCGACGCCATCCAGCGCTCGAAGAAGCTGACGATTGCGGCCTGCTACAGCCGTTCAGTGGAGAAGCGGGAAAAGTTCGCTGCGAAGTACGGCTGTCGCGCGGCAGCTTCGTACGAGGCGATACTGAACGACCGCGCCATCGAGGCGATCATCAATACCACGCCGAACGGCGTTCACCGCGAAACCACGCTCGCCGCCGCCGCGGCGGGTAAGCACGTGTTCCTCGACAAGCCGATCGCCAACACGATTGCCGATGCGCGCGCGATCACCGACGCGTGCCGCCGGGCGAAGCTGGTGCTGGCGCTCGGCTACCAGCGGCGCCGGGAGAGCCATTTCCGCTGGATCAAGGAAAGAATTGGAGAGTTCGGCAAGCTGGTGAATGCGGAAGCGAACGTCAGCCGCGATCGCCTCGGCAAGATCGATCTCACCTCGTGGCGCTATACCGCCGAAGGCATGCCGGGTGGCGTGATGCTGCAGATCGGCATTCACTACACCGACGTGCTCGAGTATCTGCTCGGGCCGGTCAAGGCGGTGAGCGGCCGCTTCGTGCGGCTCGTGCTCCCCGGCGACAACCCGGACGTCGCGAGCCTGGTCCTCGAGCACGAGAACGGCGCGCTCTCGACGCTCAACGCGAGCTACGCCTCGGCCTCCGAGTACTACCTGCTGAACCTCTACGGCAAGGAAGCGAGCGCGTATTACGACTTCCATCAGGGATTGCGTTTCCTCAAGCGAGGGGCAGCGAAAGCAGATCCGGTGAACTGCCAGAAGAACGACCCCATAGTCGAGGAGCTCGAGGAGTTCGCTGCCGCGGTGCGAGGCGATGCCGAGCCGGAGATGGATGGAGAGCGCAGCACGGCGTCGCTGGCGGTGCTCCTCGCCGGAATACGCTCGGCGAAGGAGGGGCGAAGGGTGGAGGTCGAGGAGGTCCTTGCGTGAAGGCCTTTCTGTTCCTGCTTGGCCTGCTCTCCTCCACCCTCCATGCGCAGGAATTTCCTAAAAAAGGACCGCTTGAAATAACCGTCCTCTTCCCCGCGGGCACCTCGGCGGATGTCACCGCGCGCATGCTCGCCGAGGGCATGTCGAAGGCCCTCGGCCAGCGCGTGCTGGTCGTCAACCGCCAGGGCGCTGGCGGGGCTATCGGCTACAGGCACGTGGCAAGCCAGAAGGCCGACGGCTATTCGCTGGTGTGGAATTCCAACTCGATCTCGACCACCTACCACTCCGGCTTGCTGCCGTTCGACTACCAGGCGTTCGACGCGGTGGCGCGCGTGCTGGTCGAATCGCCCGTGATCGCGGTACGCGCCGACTCGAGGTGGAAATCCTTGAATGACCTCATCGTCGAGGCCAAAGCAAAGCCGAAAATCATCAGCGTCGGTCACTCGGGCATCGGCAGCCACACGCATATCTCGCTCGCCGCGCTGTTTTACGCGGCGGGTGCCGAAGTGAATGAAGTGCCGTTTGGCGCCGCGCAAGTCGTGCCCAGCCTGATCGGCGGCCACGTCGACGCGCTGGTGCAGTTGCCAGCCGCGCTCGCGGGTCCGGTCAGGCAGGGGCAGGTGCGGCTGCTCGCCGCGCTGATCCCGAACCGCGATCCTGCCCTGCCCGATATTCCGACCGCCAGGGAGCAGGGCTTCGACGTCTCGGTCGAGGCCTGGCGCGGCATCGCCGTGCCGCGCGGCACTCCAAGATCAACGGTATTGATGCTGGAGTCGGCGGTCCGTGAGACGGCGGAGTCGGTGGAATTCCAGAAGGCAAGCGAGAACCTGGGAGTGCGCCCTGCGTTCCTGCCGGCCGACACGTTCAGCGAGCTGATCGCAAAAGAGGACGTTGCACTGTCGCGCCTGATGCTGCTTATCGGCTTGAAGAAGTAGCTTCGGCGATCAACCCCAGCCATTGCTGGCACCATTCGAGCGCGGTTTCCTCGGGCAGCACGCCGCTCGAAGCGTCGTGCTTGTGCCGCTCGCCGATGCGCGTGGCGCCAAGCTCGGTCAGGATGTCGTCGAAGCGCTTGCCGCCGAAGTTGAAGGTCTCGGCATACGTCCGGTCGCCGAGGCCGAAGACGCCGTAGCGCACGCCCGACAGGTTCGGGCGCCTGGCTCGCAGGTCATCGTAGAGCGCCTTCGCGTTGTCCGGGACGTCGCCCTGGCCGTAGGTCGAGGTGCAGATCAGAAACACGCCTTCGCGCGAGAAGACCGAGCTGTCGAGCTGGTCCATCAGGAGCGTCTCGACCCGGTTGTCGCCGTCGTCGAGCGCCAGCTCCATTTCCTGCGCGCACAGCTGCGCCGTGCCGGTCATGGTGCCGACGAGAATGCTGATCTTCATTGACAGTCAATATATTGCATCATAAAATTCCAGTCAAGCACTATAGTTCATGAACGCTCCACTGACCGCTCCGCAACAGGAGCACGCCTACCTCTCCCGCCTCGGCGAGCGAGTGCGCGCCTGGCGCACGGAGCACGGCATGACGCGAAAAGCGCTCTCGCTCGCCTGCGGCGTGTCCGAGCGCTATCTCGCCCAGCTCGAGTCGGGCCGCGGCAACATCTCGGTGCTGCTGCTGCGCAAGGTAGCGCGCGCCATGGGCGTCGCGGTCGAGCACCTGGTGCGCGAAGAAGAGAGCGCCGCGCGCAGCGGGCGCATCGCGCTCATCGGCCTGCGCGGCGCAGGCAAGTCGACGCTGGGGCAGAAGCTCGCGCACGGCCTGGGCCTGCCGTTCGTGGAGCTCGACCGCGAAGTCGAGAAGGAAGCCGGCGCCAAGCTCGGCGAGGTGTTCGCGATGTACGGCCAGGACGCCTTCCGGCGCTTCGAGCGCCGCGCCCTGCAGCGCGTGCTGAACCAGAACGAGCGGGCGGTCATCGCCGCGGGCGGCAGCCTGGTCACCGATCCGGATACCTACAAGCTGCTGCTCGATCGCTGCCTGTGCGTGTGGCTGAAGACCTCCCCCGAAGAGCACATGGCGCGCGTCATCGCCCAGGGCGACATGCGGCCCTTCAAGGGCCGCTCGGCCGCGCTCGACGAGATCCGCAGGCTGCTCGCCGACCGCGAGCGCCTGTACGGGCGCGCCGACGTTACGCTCGATACCTCCGGCAAATCCCTGCGCCACAGCCTGGCCGAAATCAGAAAAGCCATCCAATGATCAGCTTCGAAACCCATCCCGGGCGCTACAGCCACTGGAAGCTCTCCTTCGAGGGGCCGGTGGCGAGCCTCATCCTCGACGTGGCCGAGGACAAGCCCCTGGTGCCCGGCTACAAGCTCAAGCTCAACAGCTACGACCTCGGCGTCGACATCGAGCTGCACGATGCGCTCAACCGCATCCGCTTCGAGCATCCCGAGGTGAAGGCAGTGGTGATCACGAGCGGCAAGAGCCGCATCTTCTGCTCCGGCGCCAATATCTACATGCTTGGCACCAGCAGCCATGCGTGGAAGGTGAACTTCTGCAAGTTCACCAACGAGACGCGCAACGGCATCGAGGACTCGAGCGCGCATTCCGGCCTCAAGTTCCTCGCCGCGCTCAACGGCGCCACCGCGGGCGGCGGCTACGAGCTCGCGCTCGCCTGCGACGAGATCGCCATGATCGACGACCGCTCCTCGACCGTCAGCCTGCCCGAGGTTCCGCTTCTGGGCGTACTGCCTGGCACGGGAGGATTGACCCGATTGGTCGATAAGAGAAAAGTGCGGCGCGACCTCGCCGACGTGTTCTGCACCACCGCGGAAGGCGTGCGCGCGGACCGCGCCAGGGAATGGAAGCTCGTCGATCATGTCTTCAAGCCACAGCAGTTCGCCGACCGGGTGAAGCACCGGGCGCTCGAGCTGGCCGGGCAATCGGACCGCCCCGGCGGGGCCGGAGTTGCGCTTACCCCTCTTGGGGAAAGCCGGCTGATCGAGGTCAAGCTGGACCCGGCAGCAAGGACCGCGGAAATCACGCTCAAGGGCCCCGAAAAAGCGGTTCTCGAGAGAAATGCCGACTGGTATCCGCTGCGCCTGGCGCGCGAGCTCGATCGCGCCATCCTCGACCTGCGCCACAACCAGCTCGACATCGGCTTGTGGGTTTTGAAAACAAGAGGAAACCCGGAGGAGGCCCTAAAGCTCGATGCCCTGCTCGAAAACCATGAAAGCGACTGGTTTGTCCGCGAGGTGATCGGCTATCTGCGGCGCACGCTGTCGCGCCTCGACGTTTCGTCGCGCTCGATGTTCGCGCTCATCGAGCCGGGCTCCTGCTTCGCCGGCACGCTCCTGGAGATCGCCCTCGCCGCCGACCGCAGCTACATGCTCGACGCGGAAGGCGGGCCGAAGATTGCGCTGTCGCCGCTCAACTTCGGCGCTTACCCGATGGCCAACGGCCGGTCCCGCATCGAGACCCATTTCTGCGGCGAGGTGCCGTCTGTTCCGCGAAACGAGATGCTGGATTCCGGGCGCGCGGGAAAGCTCGGCCTGGTCACCTCGACGCCCGACGAGATCGACTGGGAGGGCGAAGTGCGCATCGCGATCGAGGAGCGCGCGAGCCTGAGCCCCGACGCGCTGACCGGGATGGAAGCCTGCCTGCGCTTCGCCGGCCCGGAAACGATGTCCACCCGCGTCTTCGGCCGGCTCACCGCGTGGCAGAACTGGATCTTCAACCGGCCGAACGCGGTGGGTGAGCAAGGCGCGCTCAAGGTCTACGGCACCGGCTCGAAAGCGAAATTCAACTGGGAGCGGGTATGAGCGCGATCGATTACGCGGAAAAGATCCCGAACAACGTCGACCTCGTCGGCGACCGCACGCTGCAGCGCGCGCTCGAGCACTGGCAGCCGCAATTCCTGCAGTGGTGGCACGAGATGGGGCCGAGCGATTTCGAAGGCGCGGATGTCTATCTGCGCACCGCGACCTCGGTCGACGCGCAGGGCTGGGCGCACTATGGAAAAGTCAGAATGCCGGACTACCGCTGGGGCATCTTTCTCGCCGACCCGGTCGCCGAGCGCAAAATCGGCTTCGGCGACGCCATGGGCCAGCCGGCCTGGCAGCAGGTGCCGGGCGAGTACCGCTCGACGTTGCGGCGCCTGATCGTCACCCAGGGCGACACCGAGCCGGCGTCGGTCGAGCAGCAGCGCCTGCTCGGCCATACCTGCCCTTCGCTCTATGACCTGCGCAACCTGTTCCAGATCAACGTCGAGGAAGGCCGCCATCTCTGGGCGATGGTGTACCTGCTGCACGCCTACTTCGGCCGCGACGGCCGCGAAGAGGCCGAGGAGCTGCTCGCGCGCCATTCGGGCGACGCCGACAAGCCCCGCATCCTGACGACGTTCAACGAGCCGATCTCGGACTGGCTGTCGCTCTACTGCTTCACGTACTTCACCGACCGCGACGGCAAGTACCAGCTGAAGAGCCTCGCGGAGAGCGCCTTCGACCCGCTGGCGCGCACCTGCCGCTTCATGCTGACCGAGGAAGCGCACCACATGTTCGTCGGCGAGACCGGCCTTAGCCGCGTGGTGAAGCGCAGCCTCGAGGCGATGAAGGAACTGGGCAGCGACGACCCCGCGCGCATCCGTGCCGCGGGCGCGGTCGACCTGCCGCTGCTGCAGAAATATCTCAACTTCTGGTGCTCGTCCTCCCTCGACCTGTTCGGCTCGGAGATCTCGTCGAACTCGGCGGCCAATTTCGCCAACGGCCTCAAGGCACGCCCGGACGAGGGCCGGTATGAAGATCATGCATTGCGGGAAAAAACGCTCAGCCTGGTCACGCCGCAGGGGGCCTCCGACGTTCCCATGCTGAATGCGCTGAACGAAGTGATGCGCGAGTCGTATCTCAAGGACTGCGAGATCGGGCTCAAGCGCTGGAACCGCTCGATCGAGCGCGCCGGCTCGCAGTTGCGCCTGAGCCTGCCGTCAGCGCGCTTCCGGCGCTCCATCGGCGCCTGGGCGGGACAGCCGGTGGACCCTCAAGGAAACCTCATGCAGAGGGAGCTGTATGAAAAATCCCTTGCCAGCTGGATCCCGAGCGAGGCCGACAAGGCGTTCGTGCACTCGCTCATGCACAGGGTGATCGAGCCCGGCAGGATGGCCGGCTGGATCGCGCCGCCCGAGCGCGGCATCAACAACCTCCCGCTGGAGCACGAGTACGTCAAGCTTCATTGAGACCGACTTCCTGAACCGCATGCTCGAGGCCGAGCGCGCGGGCGCGAAAGCGCTCGTCGTGTTCATGGATTCGTATTCAAGAAATTCGGAAGAATGGAAGGTGTTGCGGCGCATCCAGGCCGGCGAGGCCCACAACTGCGTGCTCATCGGCGAGCTGCTGAAGCGCGCGGGCCAGGACTACAGCCATGCCACGGGCGAGTTCTACGACAAGGCGGTCGCGGTGAAAGGCAACCGGCAGCGGATCGAGTTCCTGATACGGGGATTGCGCTGGGCAGTGCAGCGCTTCGAGGAATCCCTGCCCAGGCTGAACCCCGCGGCGCGCGAGGTCCTTGCCCGGATGCGGGATTCGCACCTGCGCAGCATCGCCGCCTGCGAGAAGGTCGTCCAGTTGCTGCCGAAGTAATGCTCCAGTCGAGCCTGAGATTCGCGCCGGCGAAAGTCAACGTCGAAAAGCGGCCCGACGGCAGCATCGTGCTGCGCTCGCCTCAGAAGCTCGGCGCCCATGCGCGTTGCGTGACCGAATGGCTGGTGCATTGGTCCGACCGCCAGCCGGAGAGGATTTTCCTTGCCGAGCGCTCGGGCGACGGCTGGCGCAGGATCGGCTACCGGGAGAGCTACGGCGCCGTGCGCAGGATCGGGCAGGCGCTCCTCAACCTCGGGCTGAACCAGGAGCGGCCGGTCGCGATCCTCTCGGACAACAGCATCGATCACGCCCTGCTCGCGCTCGGCGCCATGCACGTCGGCGTGCCGGTGGCGCCGATCTCCCCGGCGTACTCGCTGATGTCCAGGGACTTCGGCAAGCTCAAGACCATCTTCGAGCTGGTGCAACCCGGGTTGGTCTACGCTTCAGACCCGCAGAAGTTCGCGCCTGCACTCGCTGCGGTGGGGGCCAAATCGGCGTCGGTCGCCGAGCTTCTCGAAACCAATCCCGGTTCGACGATGGAAAGGGAATTCTCAAAAGTAGATCCCGATTCCATCGCCAAGATCCTGTTCACCTCGGGCTCCACCGGGGCTCCGAAGGGCGTGATCAACACGCATCGCATGCTGTGCGCGAACCAGCAGATGCTGGCGCAGGCCTGGCCCTTCGTCGAGGACCGGCCGCCGGTGATCGTCGACTGGCTGCCGTGGAACCATACCTTCGGCGGCAATCACAACTTCAACCTGCTGCTGCGCAACGGCGGCACGCTGTATATCGACGGCGGCAGGCCGGCGCCCGGGCTGGCGGAGATCACGGCGCGCAACCTGAAGGAAATCGCGCCGACGATGTACTTCAACGTGCCGCGCGGCTACGACCTTCTGCTGCCCTTCCTAGAGAAGGACGCGGGGCTCAGGCGCAACTTTTTCAGCGAGCTCGACGTGCTGTTCTACGCCGCGGCAGCGCTGCCGCAGAACCTCTGGGAGCGCATCGAGCGGCTGGCGCAGAGCGAAAAAGGCGGTCGCCTGGCGATGCTCTCGGCGTGGGGCTCGACCGAGACCTCGCCGCTCGCCAGCTCGGTGCACTTCCTCATGCAGCCGACCTGACCGCGGCGGCCTTCGACGACGAAGGCTTCTACCGCATCGGCGACGCCGTGAAGTTCGCCGACCCGGCGGACGCGGCGAAAGGCATCGTCTTCGACGGCCGCGTCGCCGAGGACTTCAAGCTCTCCACCGGAACCTGGGTCCACGTGGGCGCATTGCGCCTCAAGCTGATCGCGGCCGGCGAGCCTGTCATCCAGGACGCAGTGATCACCGGGCATGACCGCAATGAAGTGGGCGCCCTAGTTTTTCTGAATGCGAATGTCGTCCAGAGCATGAGTGGAGACGCGATCCGCGCGCGCCTCGTGGAGGCGCTGAAGGCTCTTTCCCTCGAAACGGGCAGCTCCACCCATCCCACCCGGCTCATGGTCATGACCGAGCCGCCGTCGATCGACGCCAACGAGATCACCGACAAGGGCTACCTGAACCAGCGTGCGGTGCTCGAGCGGCGCGCCGCCTTCGTTGAAGCGCTCTATTCGGGCGATGAAAGCGTGATCAGTGCCTGAGAACCTAGGCCGACGAGGATTTCTGCTTCTGCTTTTCCTTCGCCATGGCTTCGAGCTGCGCGCGCACCTCGGCGATGTTGAAGGTGCCGGTGAAATCGAGGTCCTCTTCCTTGTGCGAGACTGACTCGATGAGAGCCAGCTCTTCCATATTGGCCAGCCACTCGTCCACGTGTGATTCGGGGTGGCCGCCAAGATTGGCTCGAAGCACGGCCGAATGGGTGCCGTTGCCGACCAGCTCCAGGATGCGGCGGTATTCGATTGGAACGTCGGGATCCTGCTTTTCCCAGGCTTTCTGGCCGGCTGCGGTGCGGCGGTAGTTCCGGTCCTTGGTCCCCATGTTCCCCCCTGAGGCGGTGCGCATAGTAGAGCACCAGCTAGAAAATACTTCAATCTTCCTTAAACTCTTTTGCATCGGCGTTTGTCTTTTATCGGCGCGTCCCGCCCTGGCTTGCGACTACCCCGACGAGGGCAACATGCCCCTGCGGCGGGCCGTGACAAAAGTCCGCATGCTGCCGGAAATCGAAGCCTGGAGCGCCGCCGTGCAGAGAGCCGGTGCCGCAGTGCAATACGCGCTGCTGCTCGAGCAGACGCGGCATTCCGGGGGGCATTGCTACTGGACCATCGAGGTGAGAGCCGACGGAAAGACGTGGCGGACTTTCTACGTCAGCCCGGACGGCAAGCTGCTCAGGCAATGAACTGCGGGTCGACCGGGACGCGCAATCCGTTCGCCAGCCGGTTGGTTTCGTTCGCCAGGCCGGCTACCGCCAGCAGCTCCATGAGCATCGCATCGGTCATGCCTTTCCTGCGCGCCGCCGCGGTATGCGAGTACGTGCAGTATTCGCAGCCATTGGTGGCGCTCACCGCCACGTAAACCATCTCCTTCACCAGCGGGTCGAGCGCTCCGGGCGCCATCACCTGCTTGACGTTGTCCCAGATGCGCCTGAGCTGCGCCGGGTCGTTCGCCAGCGCCTTCCAGAAATTGTTGACCCAGTCGACGCCGCGCGTGCGCATGATGTCGTCGTACACAGCCTTCACCTCGGCACTGGCGTCGGGGTATTCGATGAGTGTGACCAGCGACACGTTACCCTCCATTGGTTTTGGCTATATTAACAATGTGATCGAATGGCTTGCCGGTCTTGATCCCCAGGTCCTGCTGCTGGGCTTTGCGGTGCTCGGCATTGCGCTCGCGCTGCCGCTCGTGGTCGTCGCGCTCGGCCGCCTGCGGCGGCTGCGCCTTGCCGGCGGTGCGTTTTACCTGCTGCTCGGCGCCTTCCTCGCCCTGCTCGGCGTCGCGGCCGGGCTGACGGCGGCGTCCCTGCGCACGTATCAGCGCCTGACCCACGAGCAGCTCGCCGCCAGGGTTTCGATCCGCCAGCTCGGCGAGCGTCACTTCGCGCTGACCCTGCAACCGCCCGCGGAGACGCCACGCCAGTTCGAAGTGCGCGGCGACGAGTGGCAGATCGACGCGCGCGTGCTCAAATGGCGCGGCCTCGCGACGCTGGCCGGCTTCGATACCGTCTATCGGCTGGACCGCCTTTCGGGGCGCTATGCCGACACCGCGCACGAGCTCAGCGCGCCTCGCACCGTCTATGCGCTCTCGCCCGAGCCCGGGCTCGACCTGTGGACCGTCCTCAGGCGGTACAACCGCTTCGTGCCCTTCGCCGACGCCCTCTACGGCAGCGCCGCCTACGTGCCGCTCGCGCAAGACGCCAGCTACGCCGTCTCGGTATCGGCTTTCGGGCTGGTGGTGCGGCCCGAGAACAGCGCCGCGCGCCGCGCGGTCAGCGACTGGCGCTAGCCGCTGGTAGAATCCCGCGCCACATGAAGTTTCTTTTCGACCTCCTGCCGGTCGCGCTTTTCTTCGCCGCCTTCAAGCTGTGGGACATCTACGTCGCCACCGCGGTGGCGATCGCGGCGACGTTCGCGCAGGTCGGCTGGCTGAAGCTGACGGGGCGCCGCGTCGAGCCCATGCTGTGGGCGAGCCTGGGCATCATCGCGGTGTTCGGCGGCGCCACCCTGCTGCTGCAGGACGAGACCTTCATCAAGTGGAAGCCGACGGTGCTCTACTGGCTGCTTGGCGCGGTGCTTGCCGGCGCGGCGCTCCTGTTCCGCCGGAACCTGATCCGCTCGATGCTGTCGGAGCAGATGCAGCTGCCCGAGACGGTGTGGTCGCGGCTCAACTGGAGCTGGATCGGATTCTTCGCTTTCATGGGCGCCGCGAACCTGTACGTGGCTTACAACTATTCCACCGACCTGTGGGTCAATTTCAAGCTGTTCGGCGGGATGGGCCTGATGCTGGTATTCGTCGTCGCGCAGGCCATGTTCCTCGCCAAATACGTCGAACAGAAGCAATGAACGTGGCCGAGCGCATCCGGCAGCGCCTGGCGGCGCTCGAACCGATCTGTCTCGATCTCGTCGACGAGAGCGCGCAGCACGCCGGACATGCCGGCGCGCGCCCCGGCGGCGGCACGCACTGGCGGGTCCAGATCGTGTCGCCGCGTTTCACCGGCCAGCCGACCATCGCGCGTCACCGCATGGTGTACCATGCCCTCGGCGAGCTGATGCAGGATCCCATTCACGCGCTGGCCATCACGGCGCGCAGTCCCGAAGAACTGAAAGGAACCCGATGAAGATTCGAATGCTCGCAGTCGCCCTGCTCGCGGCGCCTGCCCTTGTCCTGGCTCAGGCCGAGCCGAATGACGGCGCCAAGCCGGCGGCGAAGCCTGCCGCGAAGCCCGCCGCCGCCAAGGCGGGGGCGGTCGCCAGCGTGAACGGCGTGGCGGTGCCGCGCTCGCGGATGGAGTTCATGATGCAGCAGCAGGCCGCGCGCGGCACGGCCGACAACGACCAGACGCGCGCCATGGTGCGCGAGGAGCTGGTGAACCGCGAGGTCGTGGCGCAGGAAGCGCAGCGCGCGGGGATGGCGAAGACCGCCGAGGTGCTGACCCAGCTCGACCTGGCGCGACAGGAAATCCTGGTCAGCGCGTATATCCGCGACTGGGTGCGCAAGCACCCGATCACCGACGACGACGTGCAGAAGGAATACGAGCGCGCGAAGGCGCAGACCGGCGACAAGGAGTACAAGGCGCGCCACATCCTGCTCGAGACCGAGGACCAGGCGAAGGGCATGATCGCCGAGCTGAAGAAAGGCGGGAAGTTCGACGAGCTGGCGACCAAGAATTCGAAGGACAACGGCACCAAGGACCGCGGCGGCGACCTCGACTGGAACGTGCCGAGCGTGTTCGACCCGCAGTTCGCCGAAGCCATGGTGAAGCTCGAGAAAGGCAAGTACACGGAGACGCCGGTGCGCACGCGCTACGGCTTCCATGTCATCCAGCTCGACGACGCGCGGCAGGTGAAGTTTCCGGCCCTCGCCGAGGTCCGGCCGCGCATCCAGCAGCAACTGGTGCAGGGCAAGGTCGAAGGGCTGGTGCGCGAGCTCAGGGCAAAAGCGAAGGTGGAGTAAAAGCGAGTAAAGCGCTCTTCCAGGAAGAAGTAGCCCCCGGCCGGGTCTTCGAGGTTGTGCGCGGCGACCTGCTGGAAGAGCCGGTCGAGGCCATCGTCAACGCCGCCAACGGCCACCTCGCGCACGGCGGCGGCGTCGCCGGGATCATTTCTCGCGCCGCGGGAGCGGCGCTGCAGGAGGAGTCCGATCGCATCG
>WNFQ01001001.1_pt1 | contig 19689 bp, 10 predicted proteins | sample 5400171 | NCBI WGS metagenome assembly WNFQ01 (sample SAMN13153356, study PRJNA577476) | soil metagenome | isolation source: 20 cm soil under Madrone tree | place: USA:California | collected 2016-06-14 | reverse complement strand
ACAATGAGGTCACCTATCTGGAAAGTTTGCGGAAGAAGGGTTCGTCGCTGCTTAAGTTCGCCGCTGACTTTCAACAGTGACACTTTGTTACTCGCTGAACCTTCTTTTTTTCTTGACTTGTCACCCTCAGTTGAGTTCGACCGCCGTTTGATTACACGATTCAACGAGCGCCTTAGCGTTTTCGGGACACCGAAACCAGCGCGACAATAACACCAAGTAAAGCGATAAGCGCACTAAGAACAGGAGTAACAATTCTAACCCCACTCGATTGATTTTTTCCTGTCGTCTTGAATCAATCTCGATACACCGCCTTGCCGGATTCGGTGAGATAGAATTTTCCTTCATAGACACCATTGAATGTTTCGCCTTCGAAGGTTTCGTCCTCCCACCACCAATTTTCGCTGGGTGGTATTTGGATTCCTCGGCGACGGGCCTTTCTAGTTAGCTGGTTAGTCTCTAGTTCCGCCAATTCTAGTTGCATTCTGGAGAGCCGAAATGAATGAACGCTAAGGTTCGGTTGGGGACCTTCCTAAGAGAATCGCCTTTTATCGCAGCAGAAGATGGAAAGTTCATAGAGGCGTTACATCAACTCCCTGCATTACCAGATGAAGGAGAATTGGGAACAGAGAGAAACATAAAGAGTCCGGAAATGAGGAATCACGGCATCCTAGCCCAGGTCTTCGGATAGCATATCGGCCTACTTCATTGCCAAGCTTATTACAGTCATAGGCTCTATTGCGGGAGGCACAAAATTAATTGCCGAATTCGCAAAACTATGGGTAGAGGATCGGAAGGGGCGTATCATAAAAATAAGAAAGGGTGATATTGAGTTAGAGCTACGCGGGGGAATGACCAAAAAGGAAATAGAAGAAAAGATCGGCCAATTTAAGGAAATGTCGAAAGATATTAAAGACGATATCAAGTTAATTGAGCCATAGAAACCTTACAACAACTCGCTGCCGGCGGGCTTCCCCGCCACTGAACTTCACGTCGGGCAGCACTGCACGTGTTGGCGACCTAGCCGGAATTCAGTAAATAGCTATCACGTTGCACAAACCCGAATGGCATACAGCCCAGGAAGAGTACTTACCAATTGTGCTATTGGGTGTTATGCGATAGTCTATACGCATCGTAAGACAAGTTTTCTCGCCCAAGTTTGTCCTCAACTATCGCCCCTATAGCGCGTATTTGTACTGACTCCGCGTCGGTGTTGGCAGGTTAGCCTGCGAACGACTCGACTTGAGTCGGCTGCTGGTACGCATGACGGGGCCGATGAGTGACCTGATGCAACTTGTTGTTTTTCGACTGGACGACCAGCGGTATGGATTACCGTTGGCGGTCGTCGAGCGGATCGTTCGGGCCGCCGAACTGACTCCTTTGCCGAAGGCGCCAGCTATCGTGCTTGGAGCCGTTGACGTCGCAGGCCAGGTTCTGCCGGTACTGAACGTTCGGCAGAGGTTCCGTCTGCCCAACCGCGACCTAAGTCCCGCTCACCAATTTCTAATCGCTCAGACAAGACAACGCCCAGTGGTCCTCGTCATCGATGAGGCTCAGGGAGTTATTGAAGCTCCTGACGTCGACATTGTGGATGCTGCTGAGATCGCTCCGTGCCTCGAGCAGATAACTGGTGTGGTCAAACTCACCGATGGTCTGGCGTTAATTCATGACCTCGACAAGTTTCTTTCGCTGGACGAAGGACGTGCTTTGGACCAGGCGCTGAAGGAGGAAGCTCCTCATGGACCTTAACGAAGTGTCTGACAATTTACAGATCCAATTGCGTGAACTGATTGCGCAACGAATCGGGTTGCATTTTCCACCGGGGCGCTGGAGGGACTTGCAACGCGGTTTGTCGGGCGCGTTCGAGGAATTGGGTTTCGCGGACCTAACCAGTGGAGCTGAGTGGCTGTTGTCGACGCCATTGACCAAAGCCCAGCTCGAGGTACTTGTGAGTCATCTCACCATTGGCGAAACATATTTCTTCCGGGAGACGAAAACCTTTCAGGCCCTGTCAGAGAAGATCATATCGGAGTTGGTCCACTTGCGGCGTAAGGGTAATCGTCGATTGCGCATTTGGAGTGCGGCCTGTTGCACGGGAGAAGAACCCTACTCGATCGCGATAATGTTACAGCAGGCAATCCCCGACCTGGGAGACTGGCATGTAACTATCCTCGCAACTGACATTAATGCACGCTTCCTCCAGCAAGCTGTCGCCGGCGTGTATGGCGAGTGGTCGTTCCGCGGGACCGCAGCCTCCCTTAGGGACCGCTACTTCAAGCGCACGAAAAATGGACGCTACGCAATTCTGCCGGAAATCAAAAACCGCGTGACCTTCGCGCAGGTAAATTTGGTACAAGACCTTTTCCCGTCGCTCACGTCTGAAACCAACGCCATGGATCTTATCTTCTGCCGCAATGTGCTGATGTATTTCTCACCATCACAGGCACAGAAAGTTGTCCATAATTTGCGGCGCGCATTGGTCCATGGTGGCTGGCTGGTCGTTAGCCCGACCGAAGCGTCACATACATTGTTCACCGAGTTTACCCCGGTGAACTTTCCGGGAGTAATTCTTTATCAGAAGGGCCATGTTGATCGCGCGAAAGTACCATCGTCGTTACCGTCGACGGTGACAGAAGGCGCGTCAGGTTTCGCCTCCACATTTGAATTGTCTTTACCTCAGATGCCGTTGGTCACATACCAGTGCGCGCAACCTATGACTGCCCCGGCGAAGAAAGAACCTGGCGTACATGAACAGCGCCATGCCATCGCCCAATCGCTCTACGAATGTGGGCAGTATGCCGAGGTGGTAGACACGCTGCTTTCGTCTACCGATACGAATCCGGCGCCGGATCTAAGGACGTTTTCCATCCTGACGCGTGCTCTGGCTAACCAAGGCAAACTGGCTGAGGCGCTAACGTGGTCCGAGCGATGGGTCAATGCAGACAAGCTTGACGCTTCCAGCCATTACCTGCGGGCGGTAATCCTGCAAGAACTCGGCGACGTCGAGCAGTCACGCCGTTCACTCCAGACGGCGACGTATCTTGACCCCCGGTTTGTCCTTGCCCATTTCGCGTTGGGCAACCTCGCCCGCAGTCTTGGCAACTTTCCTGACGCGAAAAGACACTTTGCCAACGCGTCACACCTGCTGCGTGACCACAAGACTGACGATGTCCTGCCCGAATCGGATGGCTTAACTGCGAACCGCCTTACCGAAATAATCACAACGATCACTGCCATGCAGGTGACGCCATAGCAACCGACGCGAAACAGATCCTTAGTGAGCGTGCCAGGAGTCTGGCGCGGAGAGCCGAGACGCCTATGGTCTTGCAGAATTCTGTTGAGGTGCTGGAGTTTCGTCTGGCTCAGGAAAAGTATGCGGTCGAGAGCCAATACGTACGGGAGATTCATCCGCTGAAGGAGTTGACACCATTGCCGTGCACACCGCCGTTTGTGGTTGGGATTGTCAATGTGCGGGGTCGCCTGGTGCCGGTACTCGATCTCAAGAAGTTTTTGGACTTACCCGAAAAAGGACTGACTGACCTGCACTTCATCATCCTGGTACGCGGCGAAGATTTTGAGGTGGGCGTACTGGCGGATGTCATCGTGGGCGTGCGTTCGATTGCAGTCGACACCTTGCAGCCAACGCTCGGCGCCCTGACGGGCGCTCGCAGTGAGTTCCTGAAAGGCGTGACAGCAGAACGGCTCGTGGTCCTGGACCTGGGCCGGGTCCTGTCCAATAAGAGAATCATCGTGCACGACGAGGTGGAATCGTGAAGCCAAATCAACGGAGGCTCTGATCATGAAATGGAGTGTCGGAACCAAGATGGGCGCGGGGTTCGGCGCGGTGCTGCTGATCTTTGTGATCGTAGGTCTACTTTCCTATCGCAGCACGACGCAACTGATCGGTGCGTCGGAATGGCGGCAGCATACCTATAAAGTGCTGGGCCAACTCGATGCAGTGCTTTCATCATTGCAGGATGTCGAGACCGGTCAACGGGGTTACCTCCTCACCGGAGATGAAAAATACCTCGAACCCTATCAAAACGGGTTGGGCAAGATCGACGCGAGCCTCAAGGAGGTTCGGCGGCTAACGGTGGACAATCCGCGACAACAGAGCCGGCTCGATGCACTAGAGCCGCTGGTTAAAAATCGGCTCGCGTTGGCAAAGGAGACGATCGATGTTCGTCGCGCAGGCTCAGCAGAAGGCGCCGTCCAGATCATCAAGAGTGGCAGGGGTAAGGCGTTTATGGATGAGGTCCGTAAGGTGATAAGCGAAATGAAGAGTGAAGAAGACGAATTACTTCAAACGCGGTCAGCCGAGACGCAAACCAATGCCAACCGAATGCAGTGGACCATCCTAGTGGGGATGCTGGTGGCGCTGATGTTGGGTGCTTTGGCCGGATTTGTCATTACACGCAATATCGCTCGGCCGCTCCAGGAACTCACAACCGTTGCGGAAAGGATCACAGTTGGTGATCTCCAGGCAAATATATCGTCAAACGGACGAGCCGATGAGGTGGGCGTGCTGGCGCAGACATTCGATCGTATGACGTTGTCTTTGCGAACGATGGCAGTCGCGGCGGAGGAGATCGCCGCCGGTGACTTGCGTACGAGCCTCAAGCCCCAATCCGCGAACGATGTGCTGGGCAATGCCTTTGCTAAAATGGTGCAGAATCTTCGCGAACAAACTCTGCAGCTGATCGAAGGCGCCAGTGTGTTGAGTACATCTGCCAGCGAAATTGTTGCCTCTACCACACAACTTGCTTCCAGCGCTACGGAGTCGGCTACGGCGGTGAGCGAGACGACTACCACCGTGGAAGAGGTCCGGCAAACCGCAGAGGTCACCAGCCAGAAAGCCAAAGGCGTTTCCGATAGTGCTCAGAAGGCGGCCGAGATCTCCGACAAGGGCCGTAGATCTGCTGACGCGGCCACCATCGGCATGAATCGGATTCGCCAACAGATGGCTGCGATTTCGGAGAGCATGACGCGCCTAAGCGAGCAGAGCCAAACCATCGGCCAGATCATCGCAACAGTTGAAGACCTGTCAGCCCAGTCGAATCTGTTGGCGGTTAACGCCGCCATTGAGGCGGCGAAGGCCGGCGAGCACGGCAAGGGCTTTGGCGTAGTGGCCCAGGAGGTCAAAAGTCTGTCCGAGCAATCACGCCAGGCAACCAACCAGGTGCGCACGATCTTAAGTGATATTCAAAAGGCCACCACGGCCGCTGTGTTGGCAACGGAGCAAGGCAGCAAGGCTGTGGAAGCGGGCGAAAAACAGACAGGAGATGCAGGTGAATCAATCCAGAAACTAGCCGGGAGTGTGGCTGAAGCGGCGCAGGCTGCTACGCAGATTGCGGCGTCGAGTCAACAGCAGTTGGTGGGGATGGAACAGGTGGCCGTAGCCATGGAAAGTGTCAAGCAGGCAAGCACTCAAAACGTCGCGAGCGCTAGACAACTGGAGACGGCGGCGCGAAACCTGGATGAGCTTGGCCAGCAGCTCAAACATATGGTCGAGCGCTATAAGGTGTGACGAGGGGAAAAGGAGCTGAGTGGTTTTCAGGATTTTTGAGACTGCGCAAATGGGCGAGAATTCAAAGGCATAGCTGAGTACGATGAGTACCAACGAAGACCAATTCCTCCAATCGCTGCGGGCGACGTTCAAGGTGGAAGCCAATGAGCATCTTGAAGCGATAGACGCGGGTCTGCTGGCGTTGGAGAAACCGATCACAGCAGAGGAACAACAACCACTGGTGGAAACTGTGTTCCGCGCTGCGCACAGCCTCAAGGGTGCCGCTCGCGCGGTAAACTTCGTCGAAGTCGAGTCCGTTTGTCAGGTGCTTGAGGACGTGTTCGCAGCCTGGAAGCGACGCGAGAGTATGCCGACTGCGCAAGGGCTGGACGTCGTGCAGCAGGCGCTCGATGCCGTGTCAGTGAATATCTCCGCTCCCCAATCCCAGTCGGATCGGTCGCTCTCCTCTCATGTTCAAGCGTTGCGCAATATAAACCTTACGTCGGTAGTTGCGGCGGAGGAAACCATCAGGGCTGAAACAACTGCGGCGGAATTGGCGCCAGTCTCGTCTTCGGTTGCGATCGACAAAACTCCCGTCATGGAGACGGTACGGATCGGCGTCGCCAAACTGGACGCGCGACTGTTGGAAGCTGAAGAGATGTTAGCCGCGAAATTAGCGACAACCCAGCGGGCCTCAGATCTCCGCCAGTTAGTGGATCGATTGGGCGAGTGGCAGAAAGAGTGGTCGAAAATTCAGCCGCAAGCTCGAGCGCTGCGGCAGTCGCTGGAGCGACCAGCATTACTGCCAGGAGCCGCGTCGAATGCATCACTGAAGGCGCTGGTCGAGTTCTCTGAATGGAACCACGACTACTTTCGATCGCTGGAGAGTAAGGTCGCAACCCTCAGCCGCACGGCCGCTCAGGACAACCTCCTCATTGGGAAGCTGGTGGACGATCTGCTGGAGGATTCCAAGAAGCTACTAATGCTCCCATTGTCGACTCTCAGCGGCTTCTTCCAAAAACTGGTGCGGGATCTCTGCCGTGATCAGGGCAAGCAGGCTGAGCTGGTAATTATTGGAGAGGAGGTCGAAATCGACAAGCGCATCCTCGAAGAAATGAAGGACCCGCTGATTCACATTTTCCGCAACTGCGTCGACCATGGACTGGAAACTCCTGAAAAGCGCGAGCAACAGGGAAAGGAGCCTCGGGCTAAGATCACTCTTGCAGTGTCGCCTTTGAACGGCGACAAAGTTGAACTCGTCATGACTGACGATGGTGCGGGTATTGACATAGAGAGGATCAAAGAGTTTGCCGTTAAGCAGGGAGTTATCTCATTGGAAGACGCCAAGGGATTCAATGACCACGACGCGTTGCAGTTGATCTTTCGCGCCGACGTCTCGACCAGCCCAATCATTACTCAGTTGTCGGGCCGGGGTCTGGGCCTTGCGATCGTTCGCGAGCAGACGGAAAAGCTTGGCGGGCTCGCTTGTGTTGAGAGTGTGCGCCATGGGGGAACAACAATTCGCATCGCCTTACCAATCGCTTTGCGGACCTTTAGAGGAATCCTCGTCGAAGCGGCGAAACAGCTGTTCGTTCTGCCAACTGCTCAGGTGGAACGAGTGATACGCTTCAAGCCAGAGGATGTTGAAACGGTCGAAGGTCGAGAAACCCTGGCCTGGAACGGGCGTGCGGTGTCACTAGCCCGTCTAGCTGACGTGCTGGAGTTGTCAAGTGTTGACCTGAACGGCGACGCGCCTGGAGCAACGCCAGTTGTGATCATTGGCGCAGGTGACAAACAAATAGCTTTCGCAGTGGATGCTGTGCTGGATGAACTAGAGGTGCTGGTTAAGCGATTGGGCAAGCCGCTAGAGCGGGTCCGTAACATCGCCGGCGCCACCGTGCTCGGGTCCGGACGTGTAGCACCAATCCTTAGCGTAGCGGATTTGCTTAAGTCCGCGAAACTGATCGCCGGCAAGGCAACTCGTTTCGCTGAAGCGAAGACGCCCGCGGAGGTGGAAGCTAAATCGATACTGGTGGTCGAAGACTCCATCACGTCACGAATGTTGTTGAAAGGCATCCTGGAGTCTGCCGGCTATCAAGTGAAAACGGCGGTCGATGGTGTCGAGGGATTTACCACACTGCGGACGGCAAGATGCGATCTGGTCGTCTCTGACGTCGAGATGCCACGCATGAACGGATTTGACCTCACGGCAAAGATCCGTGCAGATAAGAAACTTGCGGAACTGCCGGTCATACTAGTGACGGCACTGGAAACACGCGAGGACCGCGAGCGTGGCATCGATGTCGGTGCAAACGCTTATCTGATAAAGAGCAACTTCGATCAGAGCAATCTGCTCGAAGCCGTGCGCTTGCTGACGTGATTGCCGGTGAGCCTAACACGGAGGGGGCATTAGTGGATGACCGACAATAGGATCGACGTTCTAGTGGTGGATGATTCAAAAGTGGCACGGATGCTACTTGTCCAGCTGCTTGAGTCAGACCCCCGGATCCGCGTTATCGACGCTGTCGAAAGCGGTCAGGCTGCTTTGGAGTTCCTCGAAGAGCGGCGGCCCGACGTAGTGCTGATGGACATTCAGATGCCGCGTCTGGATGGTTTTGAAACCACGCGCCGCATCATGGAAACCCAACCGTTACCAATCATCATTTGCACGGCCGTTACTGACCCAAAAGAGGTGGCAACCACCTTTCGTTCAATGGAGGCTGGGGCGGTCGCCTGCCTGGAAAAGCCGGTCGCCCCTGAGCATCCTGAGCATAGAGAGCAGCTCCGCAGTCTACTTGAAACGATCAAATTGATGTCTGAAGTCAAAGTCGTGCGCCGTTGGCCACGATCACGGTCAAATCTGGCGGTGACCCCACCTCGGCCGGCGGTATTTGATCCCAGCCGCAAGGGGATCAGATTGATTGGCATTGGTGCATCCACCGGTGGCCCGCCTGTGCTTCAAACGATCCTGGCCGGTCTGCCGAAAGATTTTGCTGCGCCTATTCTCATCGTGCAGCACATCGCCCGCGGTTTTCTCTCAGGGTTGATCGAATGGTTGAACCAGACCACCGGTTGGCAGGTTCACACAGCGGCCCACAATTGTCTGCCGCTAGCGGGCCATGCCTATCTGGCTCCTGATGATCTTCATATGGGTGTCAGCCGAAGTGGCCGAATCCTGTTGACGCACGAAGAGCCCGAGAATAGCTTGCGACCTGCGGTTTCATTTCTGTTCCGCTCACTGGCGGAGGTCTGCGGACCGGATGCCTTAGGGGTATTGCTCAGCGGCATGGGCAGAGATGGAGCAGCCGAACTAAAACTGATGAAGGACAACGGGGCCACCACCATCGCGCAGGATCGCGAGAGTTCAGTGGTACACGGAATGCCCGGCGAGGCGATCGAATTGGGAGGCGCGACACACGTCCTGCCAGCGGACAAGATCGCGGACACTCTCATTACTCTAGTCAAGCGCAGACAAGCACAAGGGGGAGTTCAAACATGAGCACCGCTGAAAAATCCGGCAGCCCAAGAGTTGAAATACTGATTGTCGAAGACAGCCCCACCCAAGCTCAAAAGCTCCAGTACATTCTCGAGCAGAAGGGATATCCGGTGACCCTGGCGGCTAACGGTGTTTTGGCCCTGGCTGCGGCGCGTCAGAATAAGCCAACCCTAATAATTAGCGACGTGGTGATGCCGGAGATGGATGGCTACGAACTCTGTCGGCAGGTGAAATCGGACCCCGACTTGGCCGATGTTCCGGTGATCCTGGTTACCACGTTGTCCGATCCCCGGGACGTGATCCTCGGACTCGAGTGTCGTGCCGATAACTTTATCCTCAAGCCATACGATGAGCGCTACCTGCTCGGCCGGGTTCAGTTTGTTTTGATCAATCGTGAGATGCGCCAGACAGATCAACCAGGCATGGGCCTGGAGATCTATTTCGAGGGTCAAAGGCACTTCATCACAGCTGACCGGCTCCAGATTCTCAATCTGTTGCTCTCGACTTACGAAGCGGCGATGCGCCGAAATAGAGAATTGAGTCTGGCGCAGGACGCATTACAACAGACAAATTCTGAACTACTACAAAGGACCGCGGAACTAGAGGCCGCAAATAAGGATCTCGAGGCTTTCTCCTATTCTGTCTCACATGACTTGCGCGGGCCGCTCCGGGCTATCAATGGCTTCTCCGCCATACTTCTTGAAGATCACGCAGCGGAATTATCTCCCGATGCTCGTCAGCTCTTGACCACCGTAATAGATACGGCCAAGCAAATGAATGCGTTAATCGAAGATCTGCTTCGCTTCTCCCGGCTGGGCACGCAGTCGCTTTCGAAGAGGCCAGTAAACATCGCGAACCTTGTTCATGAGGTTTTGGACGAACTGGGCCGTGATCGAGAGGGCCGACAGATCGAAATTCAGCTCGGAGACTTGCCTGATTGCGTCGGCGACCACGCTCTAATTAAGCAGGTTTTCGTTAACCTCTTGTCGAACGCGTTCAAGTTCACTGGCCATCGTGAGAAAGCGATGATTGAAATAGGTTGTGCTGAGGATCACGGGTCGAACGTTTATTTCGTACGGGATAACGGCGCGGGATTCGACGTGAGTAAAGCCAGACAATTGTTCGGCGTCTTTCAGCGATTCCATAGTCAGCATGAATTCGAAGGGACAGGTGTCGGACTGTCTATCGTCCAGCGAATAGTCGTTCGTCACGGCGGACGCATCTGGGCTGAGGCGGAGGTAGAAAAAGGGGCCGTTTTCCATTTCATACTGAGCTGACGTGAGAACTTGAGGTTGAATACGATGGCCATCCGATGTAAGGCATACGCGAACCGGTAGTGACAATCTCGAAGCGTTCGCTTCCTGTCTTCGCCGCGCGGAAGATGGAGGTCATGGATCGAGACCTTTATCAGAGTTCCCTGTTGAGACCTACGACGCGGTTCCGAATCACCATTTTAATTGTGCCTCTGCTCAGGTTCAGTCTGTCATTCGATTGATGTAACGTGTACACGCTGTCAGGACAATTGCGTAATGCCCTCAGACTGAAACGGACATCTAATACCTGGTGGAGTGTAAGTTTGGGGGAGTCTCACAGGGGATTTAATGACTACAAGGTCTCTTGGACAGTTTACAAGTATGGCAATAACCGGTTCTGGGATATTCAACTCAAAAGGCTTTGCCTGGAACGCAGTCAGCTAATCTAATCGGTAAAGCTGCTCCTTACAACCTGGAGTTCGTTATAGGCGATTTAGATGAGAATGAATCTATGATTTTCGTAAGACAATTGCTTTTCTGGCAACTAATCTTTCTAAGCAAAGAAAACTATGACTGACACTCTTCACCATTCGAAACAGTTGGGAACAAATGGGTTGCATTGAGAATTCGTGGGGATCAGAGTGAGGCCGTGTTTATCTCACCTTCTCACGACGGCCTCAAGGCACCGGTCCTCCCGATACGCTCCGGCAGGAGGCCGTGCCTAATAGCTCGTCAGAACCGTGCTAGGGCTATTTTCACTCTTTACACATAAGGCCTCAGTCCGAGATCACCACCGTCCTGATATTGCGATTGCTCAGCGATGGCCCTAGCCTGCCAGGAGGGGCACGTTGAATTGGGGTTGAAGATGGGGCTAAGATGGTGGCGCGACGTATTGATACGTAGGCAGTCTAAGCGATGATGACCGCGAGCTTTCACCTACGTTCCTCCGGCGCGAGACGAATAAGCGAGGTACTAAACGAACGAGGAGGAACAAGGTTTGAGCGCTGGTGGTGTGGACTTCCCGGACACTGCGTTAGGTATGCGATTTGTGAAACGGTGCCTGGAGCGATTGCGAACTTCGTAGAGACGTTATGCGGAATGCGATTCCTGTCGAGAGCCCAGTGAAGCTTGACGACCCATTTCACTCTGGGGTTGTCGCCATGACCAAATGGATGTGACCGTGATAGCGGGTCTTTAATGCCTGTCAGAACTAAGGCACAATGGGGTGCTGAGGGTGTAGAGAGTGTAAACGGTGTAAAACCTCGGCCGGGCTGGATCTTCAACAAAATGCAGAATTGTGCGAAGACATTAGAGAAGTGTTGATCGCGTCCGAGTCCTACCTGCGGAGCCAATTTCCTGGGAAAAAACGCATACGGCTAGATTTCCCTCTATGTCCGCTGAAAGCAAGACAGTTTCAAAGGTGGTCCAGAGGGTTGCAAAGGCGCGCTCAGCCTTGGCTATGAGCGTCAATACACCACAAGATACGCTCGTTCAGTTGAGCCCAACAACCAGATCTCAAACAGATCTCCTACAATTAATCTAAGTCGTTTGGCGTTTAGTAGCCGAGACTTGCCTTAGCCATGACTCGTTTGTTATTGCTGATCGACGATTTACATTCTTCAGTAGGCTTAGACCGTTCATCGTTTCTGACTTGTTACATTTTCGTAGCCCTTCCGCCGGGCCACGATGCGATAGTCGAAGGTTATGTTCGATCTCCCGCCTGTCAACTCGCGAACTTCGAAACCAGTTGCCGTCTTGATGGCAACATATAATCCGTTACAGTTACCGTTCGGAGTAAGAAACACATGGTAAGTAGTGTTTGTGTTTACAGTCTGGGCAAACAAAGAATCCAATTGGACGCTTGCAACACCGTTATTGAGCTTAGCGCTGCCAAAGTCCTCAAACCAGTTACCGGTACTCTCGACCGCATAAAGCGCTACCTCGCGGTTGTCGGACAAAATCACCACCGCCGATTTTGTTCCCGTAGCAACGAAGTCGCCATCGATTCTCAGGTTGCCGTTAACTTCCAGCTTCTGTGTGGGAGTTGTGGTTCCTATGCCGACGTTGCCGGTTGACTCGACCACTAGACGTTCTGTACCGGCAGTAACGTCGTTCAAAGAGAGTCGTGGATTTGAGCCGGCTACGTTCAGAAGCGAAAACGACTTGGCACTTGTAGTGTTGTCGATCTGAATTCCGGGCGCGCCGGCGGCGCTGGACAGGTGGAGCAAATTGCCGGGTGCTGTTGTGCCGATTCCCACATTTCCGGAAGGGTTCAATGTCAGCACGGCCGGCCCTGGACCTTCCGCCGGTACGAAGTCCAAGCGGCTGTCCGGTTGAATGATCTGAGTCCACGCGGCCCCACTTAGATTCATTATGAAAGCCGGTCGGCCGCCATCATTACGGAAGAGCCGCAGATTGCCATTGTTGACCTCGAGCTTTTGAGTGGGCGTTTGCGTCCCAATGCCCACACTGCCCGGGTTGACGAGGACGTCACCGTTGCCGGCAATGATCAAACGATTGCGCAAATCGCCGGGTGAGATACTTTCGTCATCCTTGCGAAATACCAGAGCGCCCGGGTAAACGTTGCTGCCGTGAAAAATCCCGTATGAATAATTCTCCGCCGGATTCGTTGCTTTGAGCCTGATTCCCACGACGGTACCGGACACGCTGTCGAACGATACGTTCGATCCAAGTTCGAGGAAGCGATTCACGGTATTGGTCGCTACCACAGAACCTCCCGTTGTCGAGTTGCCGACGTTGACATTGTTGGTAAAGCTCTTGTTGCCCGAGACCGTTTGAATCGTAGAAAGATCTACAAAGTTTTGAGTCGACGAGCCGGTGCCGCCATTGGTTACGGGAACCACGCCGAGTCTGGCGTTATCGAGCGTACCGGTCGTGACGTTGCTCGCGTTGAGATTGGTTAGGTTCGCGCCGTTTGCGCTAAATGAATTTGCTACGCTGAGATTGCCCGGGACCTGAACCGTGATCGCGTTCGTTCCCAGAACCATAGTGTCGCTTGTAGTCACTTGAGCACCCGAACCGATGGCTGTGGCGTTAGTAATTCCCGGTGCGCCATTTGACGCGAAGCCGATGAAGGTGTTGTTGTTCTCGGTCGTGTTGGATTGACCTGCACCACTCCCTACCATCGTATTGTTGCTACCAGTAAGATTGTTAGCCGCCACCCCGAATCCCACGAAGGTATTATTATTGCCGGAGACATTAGAAATGCCGGCCTGAGTCCCGACGAATGAGTTCTGATTGCCGCCGTTGTTATCTTTGCCGGCCTGTCGCCCCAAGAAGGCGTTGTTTGAACCTGCCGAATTACTTCTCCCAGCTTCCAGGCCGACAAAGATATTGTAAGTGCCAATAGTTCCATTTCCCGCCGCAAGACCCACTCGCGTGTTGCCTAAGGTCGTGCTGAACGCGGAACTGCCGCCAATTGTGTATTCGGTATCAGCATTGATGTTGTTGGCTGACAGCGTACCGGCGGCAGTGCCGTTGCCGGAGATGTTGAAATTGCTCGACGCTTGTTGCGCCATGGTGTTCTGAATATAGTTGCTACTGCCGGCGGGGACCGAGCCGGTAAAAGTACCGCTGACATTCAGGTTGCCTGGAACTTGAACTGTTACGACATTGGTACCCAACACCATTGTGTCGCTCGTGTTCACGGTGGCGTTTGCTCCAATCGCGGTCGCGTTGGAGATGCCGGCCGCGCCGTTGGCTTGAGCGCCTATGAACGTGTTGCTGCTTTCGGTGGTGTTTGAAGTTCCCGCATTTTGTCCCACAAACGTATTAGCGTTCCCGGTTGTGTTTGCTGAACCTGCACCTTGTCCATAGAAAGCGTTGCCGCTACCAGTGCTGTTGTTAACGCCAGCGATACCTCCAAAGAAGGCGTTGAAGGTACCCGATCCATTACTCTGGCCCGCCCCGCTTCCAAAGAAGGAGTTATTGTCGCCTGTGCTGTTTCTTCCAGCCTGAAATCCGAAGAATGAATTGTGCTCGCCCGTGGAATTGCTGAGGCCGGCAAAAGTTCCGAAGATCGAATTGAAACGTGCCGTAGTATTGGCAGCACCGGCGCTGTTTCCGAAAAACGCATTATTGTTACCTATGGTATTCGCCTGCCCCGCGCTCTCCCCGAAAAACGAGTTGTTATTGCCAGAGGTGTTGCCATTGCCTGCTTGCTGTCCGAAGAAAGAGTTGGAAAAGCCTGTCGTATTCGACTTTCCGGCCACAGATCCGAAGAATGAGTTCCCTCCGCCTGTAGTATTCGCCTCGCCGGTCCTGTTTCCGAAGAAGGCGTTCTCGCCACCCGTCGTATTCGCGTTGCCGGTGTTGAAACCGAAGAACGAATTCGCGGTCCCGCTGGTATTCGATAGTCCCGACGTCCAGCCAAAGAAAGAATTCGTACTGCCTGAAGTGTTACTACGACCAGCAAGATTTCCAAAAAAGGAATTGCCGTCACCGGTCGTATTTGCCTCACCCGCAAACGCGCCAAAGAATGAGTTGCCGCTGCCAGTTGCATTTGCATTGCCCGCAGCAACACCTACAAACATGTTACTTGCACCCGCAGTGCTTAATACGCGCTGGCCGCCGAGGCGGTATTCGGTCGCCGCGTTCAAGAAGTTGGCAGAAACAGTCCCGCCTACCGTGCCGTCACCGCTAATATTGAAATTGCTCGCTGCCTGTTGAGTAGTTGTATTCTGAATGTAGTTTCCACTTCCGGCTGGGATAGATCCGGTAAATGTCCCGTTGACATTGAGATTGCCTGGCACCTGAACTGTAACGGCGTTCGTGCCCAGGACCATCGTGTTGCTGGTTGTTACCATCGCGTTCGCGCCGACCGCGGTTGCGTTCGAAATCCCGGCGGCGCCGTTGGCTTGAACTCCGATAAACGTATTTTGGTTTTCAGTCGTATTCGATGCGCCTGAGTTCTGTCCCACAAACGTGTTGCCGGCGCCGGTGGTATTGTTGAATCCTGCGTTATCTCCCACCAGCACGTTGCTGCTTCCAGTCGTGTTGGCTTGGCCCGACTGATTTCCTAAGAATGAATTACGAACTCCGGTTGTATTACTGAAGCCCGATTGTGTGCCGAAGAAAGAATTAAAGCCTCCTGCGGTATTGAAGGTGCCGGCCAGGGCGCCAACAAAAGAATTCCTCACTCCGGTCGAGTTGTTGGTGCCTGCCGCCGATCCAAAGAAGGCATTGATCTGTCCCGTTGTGTTTGCTTGGCCAGCTCCCTGACCAAAGAAAGCGTTGAGACTGCCAGTCGTGTTGGCGCTGCCCGCATTAAATCCAAAGAAGGCATTGTTTGATCCCGTGTTGACGTTTCCCGCAGCTATTCCCGCGAAGAGGTTTGATGCTCCGGTGTTGTGCAAGATCCGTAAGCCGCCGATGTTGTATTGCGTGTTTGTATTCACCGCGTTGCTGAAGGTCTTATTGCCCGCGATCGTTTGATTGCTGGAGAGGTCAACAAAGTTTTGAGTTGACGAACCCGTGCCGCCATTGGCAATTGGTACAACCCCCGAAAGAGAAACGTTGGGATTCTGTCCGCCGCTGGAATTTAGCGGGCCGTTCGCGCTAACCGATAGCACGCCGGTACTCGAGATCACATTTGACCCGTCTATGTTGATACCGTTGCCGGCGCTATATCCTGCCGCGGCGTTCGAAGGAACATTCTTAAGTTGAGTCCAATCTACCGGATTACTCGGAGCGTTCAGCGTACCCGCACTGCTCAACCGGTTCGCAAGATCCGCGTCGATCGTCTTCCAAGTGGTGCCATCATATTGCCTGAAAACATGTGAAGTTGTATTGAAGTAAATCTGGCCACCCGTCGGCGAGATGATGTCCGAATCCTGAGCCGCCGATACCACGCCTTTTGCAGCATCGGCGTTAACCGCGTTGGCAACGGCACTGGTCACTCTGTTACCTGCTATCGTTGCGTTTGCTAGATCACCATTAACCTGATTGCCGTTGATGGTTGCGCTATTGGCTAACGCATTCGCCGTAGAAGCGATCATGGCGTTCGCCGCGTTGACCGCATTAGTCGCTTGATCAGCAGTGGCGATATGATTGAGACTAATCTCAAGGATTGCTTCATGGCTGGTTGTCTGGTTCTCTTTGCTGTTGAAAACCACGTTGAGACCTGTCGGAGCAGCGACAAGCGCAACACCATTGTTGACGTGAACCCCATCGAGCCAGTCCTTTACCATCGAAGTTACGTCTATCGTTATCCATCGGTCTTGCTGAGTCGCATCGACGGAAACAGAAGTCAAAAGGCTCCCGATAGGGGGCGCCGTATTCTGCGTAATTGAGGCCTCGTCCCAAGCGCCGGACACTCGATACACTTCCAGATTGCCGGGCGTGTTGACCGCGCTTAAGTACAATTTGAGTGTTGCTTTTTCGATTTGGGCCCCAGTCGTGCCGGTGGGGAGATTCGGTGTTAACTTGAATTTGAAAAAACCGCGGAAGGTTGTCCCCGAAATCTGTACTGAGACCCGCGAACCAAAGTTTTGATTTGCCGCGTTAGCCGCAGTTTGAGCGTCATCCGTGAGCGTTGCTCGCTGTCCTGCCGTGACGATGGGCGACAGCAGCGCTAATAGTAATGAGCACAAGACAGTCGGAATGCGAATGCAGTGAACAGCAACTGATTGCAGCGAAGACCCTTCGAGGTCCTTAGATGTGGCAGTGAGAAACATGACGATCTCCTTTCAAATGAGAATGAGCGAGGATGGGTTTGTGCAGAGGGGTCTCTGCTGACTATTTAATGAGAAGCGAACGAACGAATAATCCACCCGTCGTCAATCTCTGTCAAGCTCTTTACGGAGAGAGAAAAAGCGTAGGTAATTAGTAGTCTGCCGGTCGCTTCAAACGGGCCTTGGCTTGTTATGCAACGATCTCGATTTACATCCGTAATATGCATCCTTGATCTGCGTGCTGCGCGAGCTTGAAGGGATAGCCGCTGTCCGCGGCTATCCCCTCAAGCTCAGAACAGACAACGGTCCGGAGTTCATCGCGCTGGCCCTGGCTGAATGGGCTGAGCAGCATGGCGTAGCGCTCGAGTTCATCAAACCGGGCAAACCGATGCAGAATGGTTTCATTGAAAGATTCAATCGCAGCTACCGCCAGGCGGTGCTCGACATGTATGTGTTCCAGACTTTGAATGAGGTGCGTGAACAAACCGAAATGTGGCTCAAGGAGTACAACGAGGAACGGCCACACGACTCTCTGGGAGACATGACGCCCAGAGAATTTCTATTAACCCAAAATCCGGAAGTCTCTACTTGTGGGTGGACATAAACGCGGGATACTTACAGGCACCGCCGCTCAAGGCGACGACACTCCGTCAACTCTAGCAGACTTTCTGCCTGCTCAAACCTACAAGCGGAAAGGGTGGGTTCGTAAACCCGGTGATCGATCCGTTTGGTTTTAGTTATCTTGGTTTCATAGCAATCTTCGAGTCACATCCTGAAGGACGGCCAAAACTAAGGAAAGAGTGTCATTTTGAAAAAATGACAGCCTTGGCCTTGTCATCCAAATAATTAAGGAGCCCTTCTCTATCCCCGTCTACGTGAAAGCTAATAAGGTTCATAATATCGTCATCGTCCAGAACTAAAATGAGTTTATCGGGGAATCTATCCTGTTGATCTTTTAGACATTTCTTTTTGTTCTCAATCGATCTACACACTATTATGCCCACTTGCCCGATCTTGTGTTGTAAGCGATCAGCGAGTTGCGCAAATTCACCATTCTTTAGGTCCTCCTTATAGTTCTTACATTCGAAAAGAATGTATGGACACTTGAGCTTGTGCCGCTCTGAAAGATGCCAAAAGAATCCCTCGGTGGCGCCGTTGGTCAACACGAAATCAACTCGTCTTCGTCCTTCATTGATTTCTTCTTGAGGTTTTAGGTTTCTCAGATCACCATTGAAGATCCGAGAAACGAGAAGCGCAATTACGGTCTCGTAATCATTAGCGTTTGAGCCGGCGTTTCCAGTCGCAATCCTCGTCAAGCACTGTTGAAGAAGTTGCTCGAAGGATAAAGAAGGAGGATTCGGAACACACTCCTTGTAATTACCATCAACGTGCAGCAGGGTTGGCTCACCTTGAATGACTCGTTTGGGAGTTGTTTCCAACGGGTCCGCCATCGTGGTATCGATAATCTCAGCAGCTTCAATTAGTCTTGCATTGAGTATTCTACTCAGCGGAACGTTCTTTCTTTTCTTAAAGAGCTTTGCCTGATTGCCAGGTGCTTTGATTGATTTGTAAAAATCAAATCCGCACGATAAAAACATGTCTTTCATCTCCGGCTCGTAGTACTCTCTATAAAATGTCTTAAACTTCTTGTTTTTCCCGATGTACCAACCGTCGGAGACTCTATTGTTGTCAGTACAGCGGGCACGTTGATCTGTGTCGCCGAATTGTGAGTACCAGAGGACGTACCCACTCGGCTTAAGGCGTTGGTGGCACTGCATGAGAACGAGCCATCTTTCTGCTGGCACTGGCATAACGGTTAGAACATTGACAAGAATAATAAGGTCAAATTCCTCTTTGGACTTAAGGAACTCTTGTGGAAATATATACTCCTTGAAATTCTTAGAATGCTCATCCGCTTGTGCAAAGAGTTTCTTGGCATGTCTTGACGAATTCTTTAAACCCTCATACTCAACTGCATAGACGATATGACCTCTATCTAAGAAGTAAATTGAGTTCCTCAACTTGCCAGCGCCGAAATCGAGAACTTTGATTTTCCTCGTCTTTGGAAACTCTTTAAGGACCTCTTCGAATACCTTGCTCAAAGTTGATTCCGGCGTGTCGAAAGATGGTGCAGACCCGGTAACATCAATATAGATTTCTGTTAGCAGACGCCTGTCATCGTCGTCTAGCCCCGATGGGACCCTAAACGGGTATAGCGGTTTTTCCCACACTCTGTGCTTCGCCCAGACTTGCTTTCGCATTGCTTCCCCTCCGAAGTATTGTCGATCTTGGAATTGAGAGTCCTTTAGGGACCTTCAATTGCTATGCTTCTCTGACCATCTCGTTCATGCGTTTCAGTCCTTAGTGAATAGGCATGCGCCTGCTGCCGTGTCAGCATCAACGACCGACATTCAACTTCCAACCTGGCATACCGCCGCAACATTCTTGCCTCGTTACGGTGTCAATATTTCGCGTCGTCGAGGTTGCCTTCTTTGAAACTGTGCGCGGCGAAGGTGGAAGCTTATCTGGACACCATTCTCAATTAGCGGTCAGAGATTAGACGAGCACTATTGGACGGCCGGTGCGTGATGATTCGTAAATGGCCTTTGCAAGTTCCAAAGATCGTCGGCCTTCATGTCCATCACAAAGGGGTCTGCCATTGGTTGCGATTGCGTGGAGGAAGTCTTCCAGAATCCGCTGATGGCCGCGCACATCTGAAACCACCGGCGAGGTGGCGCTTAGGTT
>WNFQ01007198.1_pt1 | contig 19697 bp, 22 predicted proteins | sample 5400171 | NCBI WGS metagenome assembly WNFQ01 (sample SAMN13153356, study PRJNA577476) | soil metagenome | isolation source: 20 cm soil under Madrone tree | place: USA:California | collected 2016-06-14 | reverse complement strand
CGAATCAGGAAAAGAGGATTTGATTTTCTCTCAAGTCTCAACCATCAACTATAAACTTTCTGCGCGGGGGGCATAGCTCAGTTGGTAGAGCGCCAGCTTTGCAAGCTGGAAGTCAGGGGTTCGAATCCCCTTGCCTCCATTTTTCGCTTTGCAAAAAATGTCACGCCGCAGCCTTAGCGAAGGCGGACGCCAAATCATGGCACGACAAAATTCTGAAACCTCGGTCCAAATTAAGCAGAAACAGTAGCAGATAGCCCCGTGATGTCGCTGTGTGTGAGTGGAAGAATTCACCGCACTCTCGACATTGGAATCGCTGCTTTCTGCTTCCGGAATAGAAGATCGATAGAGAAAACCGCCACAATGCCAAGCCAGCGGATGTACTGATCTCCTGTACTCTGGAGCAAGCGCGTGTCCTCCCATTGCCGTGCATCATGGGCAATAAACTTCAGCGACGGAATCCAACGGCTTCCGAAGCAGCAGGTACGCCCCGCAGAGGTACAGGCCGACGAACAACATCGCATTTAGATGGGATGCCATGTGGCTGCTAACCCTTCTCTAGCGAGGGAGTCCCCTCCTATTATTGTCAGCGTTGCGAGCAGCAAGAGACCAATAGCGATGGTCGCCTTAAAAATGCGCATCACAATGTTCATTGGCCACTCTCGATCGATTTTACGTTGCGCGAAGAAAGCCCCGTGCAATAGTGCCAGCTCTGTTTTTGCTTCAAGAATCGAATTCTGTGGCGAAGCCGCGCAACGGGCCTGTAGCTCAGTTGGTTAGAGCATGCGCTTGATAAGCGCAGGGTCACTGGTTCGAGCCCAGTCAGGCCCACCGTATTTTCGAATTTCGATTTCCGATTTTCGATTTAGGGCGTTGCCGTTTTTTCGGCGGCATTTCGAAATTTGAACCTCTGCACTGGCTGCGCATTTCTGCCGCGGGTCAAAACTGGAAATAGACAAAGGGTACCGGACCTGTTGCCGGAAAAAGTTCGAGCGCCAGAAACGCCAGTACGTATGCCGGGATTTGAACGCGCGCCGGTTGCAGCGCCAGGCGATCGATAAACTGATTGCGTTCCTGTGCAACCGCCAGGAACAGCGAAATGAAAAGCAGCACGATCGTTCCGGTTGTTAACAGAAATTCGCCAGTTACATGCTGGAAACCGAATAGCGCACTTAAAACATATCCGCTGGTCTGGAGAGTCTTCGGACGAAAGAAGGCCGCGCTTAAGACAAAGGCCGAAAACATTAAGCCAACGCTGAATGGCACAAACCAGCGCATTTTCATGACTCTGTCGATCGCCGTGCCGACTGTTGCCCGATCGAAAAGACGGTATCCGATTAGGAGCAGGCCATGGTATGCCCCCCACACGACAAATGTCCAGTTAGCTCCATGCCATAGACCCACGAGAACCATCACAACCACCATGTTGCTGTACAACACGAATCGCCCTTTTCTTCCGCGGCTGAATGGCATGAACAAGTAGTCGCGCACCCACGTTGAAAGCGTTATGTGCCATCGCTGCCACAGGTCGGGTGGATTTCTGGATAGGAATGGCCGCGCGAAATTGAGCGGAAATTCAAAGCCCAGTAGCTTGGCGCAACCGCGAGCTATATCAGTGTAGCCAGAGAAATCAAAGAACACCTGCATGAAAAATGCAAGACAGCCCGACCACGCAGCCAGGCAGCCCGGGTGCGCCATCGGGTCCCTGAAGTACAAATCGGACACCACGGCGAATCGATCGGCAAATACCATCTTCTTTAAAAGGCCGGAGAGGACAAGGATAATACCGCTCTGGACCACAATGGCCGCCGGCCGTTGCCAGCGCGGTATCTGAGAGATGAATTGCCGCGCGCGAATGATTGGACCTGCAATAAGATGCGGGAAAAATGCAATGAACAGCGCATAATCGATGAAGCTTCTGACCGCCTTCATTTTTCCCCAATAGACATCGAATGTGTACGAAAGACTGGCGAAGGTGTAGAAGCTGATTCCAACAGGAAGAATAATTTGTAACACAACCGATGACTTGGGTATGTGCAGTAGCGCAGCCAGCGAGCCAGCGAAAAAGTCGTAGTACTTGAAGAAGCCTAGAAGCCCGAGGTTAACGATGAGGCTGATCGCAAGTAAAAGCTTCTTGCGCGGGCCACTTGTGGCCTCCAGCCAAATTCCCAGGAAATAGTCAACTACGGTGGAAGTCAAAATAAGGACGATAAATCGTGGGTCCCACCACATGTAGAAGACGTAGCTTGCCAATACCAGGAGCACTTTCCCGACACGAAACGGCATGCTGTAGAACAGCACGACCACGATCAGAAAAAAGATCCAGTACTGGAAGCTATTGAATAACACGCGGGTACTTAGGTTAAGAAACTAATTCGCATCACTGCGTTCTAGCGGTCCATCCACAGCTAGTTTGGATTCGGAGCTGAAGTATGGCTTCGTATCAACTGATCGAAGACGTCCTACTAACTCACCCACCAGTGTTTCCGTGAATCTTTGCCGGCCTTTCGCGTTGAGGTGGAAGGCGTCAAAGTAATATTCGGGTTTTTCAAGAAACTCGAAGGTTTGTTCGGGCAACGAAAAAGGGGTTCTTTGAGTTATAGCATTTGGGAGAACAGAATGGTATGGCCTGGAAAATCCAGGAAGCTCTACAAATGGACCGCGAGGGACAGGCGTAAGCACAATTGCGGTGAGACTTTTCGAATAACGATTCATGATTTGTGGAATCCACTCGCGTTGTAGTTTGAGCGAATATTCTACGTCCGATTCAGACGGCTGTATCAAGCTTTTCCGGATCGCCTGTCTTTGAGTTTCGGTTAGCTTTGGCGCGAATGTTATCTCCCCCGACTCAGCATCATAAGACGTGCCCACAAGATCGTAGTCCCGACCTTGGTAAACCTCGCGGGAATGTGTTCTCTTGGGCCCTTGCTTTATACTTTTTAAACGCGCGACAGGCTGTTCAACAAAATCGGCAACATCGTCCTGATAGGCCGAGCCTCGCAGTATGCACGCGGTAAATGCCCTGAACCGGCCAGACCACCTTTGAAAACCAGACGCAAAGTGGAGGCAGTCTGCATATCGCAACAGCGGAGCTGTCATCGAGATTCGCAAAGCATCGGCGCTGTTTGGTTCATAGCCGACCCCGTAAGGGATGACGATCGCTGAATACCGTCGCCTGGTGGGATCGACATCCCGAACCATGTAGTACCACGTGTTAGCCGAAGCGGCTGGTTCGGCGAGGCTCACAAACTTGAGTCCGCTCGGAGAACCAAGCTCATCCGCAAGCGTGCTGGAGAATCCTTCAGCTATACGTGAATCCCCCAAGACCAGTACCTCTTTTAGACCTGATGGATCGCGCTGTTCTTCGGCTTTGGTAATTTCCGCGATACGTCCTGCGTATGAATTCGGAGCCAAGATGGAGACGTACAATCCGCTATGAAAAATGGCGCCATCCACGCAAAGGAACGCGGCTACACCAAACAATAGGTTTCGTGCAACATGCAGTCGGCCAGGCGACGTGGTTGGCTCCGCAGGAAACGTAGTGCGTAGTGTTCCGGTTGAGCTGAGATAAACTGCGAAGTATGAAATCGCCAAAAGTACCAGCAGTAGCAACCAACGGACTCTGCCTCGCCATAACATGGCTTGCGGAGCAGCTTCGGTTACAGCGTTTCCAGTAACGATTACGTTGGCGAGCAACGTCCGCCGGTCCTCGTCGCCATAAAGCTCGAATACATATTTGCCCGAGTGAATCCAAGGAGCGACCTGACTTCCTTTTGGGCCTGTAGCAAAGAGCACCGGTTTTTGGTCGGTTCCTGTTACAAAGACAAAACCGATCGATCCGTTTCCTGTATCCCACTGGATCTCCGTGCTACCACTTCCATCAGTGAGCGTAACGCTGTCGGGCCTTGCAGTGATAACAGACGCGCCTGAACCCTTTGCTCCTTCGGTTCCGGCTGCCACTTGTTCGCTAGCGCCTCCCAACATCCACACTGTTGCTAGAAAGACCGCGAGATACGGTATAACAGCAACCAGCGCGGACCGAGCTTTTGTGCGCGTCCGCGAGTCGTGCAGTTCAACCTGAGAATGTTTACTCACTTTGTTTTTCAACTGCGATGCCCCACTCACGCGTGATCATTTCGTTCAGTTTTAAACAGTCGCAACAAGGGAACTCCCAGCGTGTGCGAGAGTCATAATTACGCATCAACGAACTCGCTCTGCGTCGTGCGTCGGCTCTCTTTAGGATGCCGCGATGCGAAACTCGAGACAATTAACAGTCCGAGAAGCGCCCCAGTAACGTCCAGCAGGACATCGCGAACTGAGGGAGTTCGGGTCTTAACGAATGATTGGTGAAATTCATCGCTCGCAGCAAAAAGTGCGCACCCCAGTAAAACTGCGCCAAATAATATCGGTATTTTCATGTGAAGAGCTGGGCTGCTACGAAGCGCGCGCCACAGCAGAAGAGCTAGAACCGCGTATTCGCTCAAGTGCGCGCATTTGCGCACGAATACCAGAATGAACCAGATTGTCTTTGGCGACATCCCCGGTTTCAACCAGAGCAAGACTGGCACAATGAATCGTGACGTATGCTCGGCCGACATCAGGTCCGTCGAACCGAGAAAAATCACGGCGAGCCAAATCAGTACCGGCAACCAGTATTTCAGGAAAACTCGCATTCGTCTTGTAGGGCGTCTGTGTCAGACGCCAAAATAAATGGCGTTTCACAGAAACGCCCTACAAATTTACAAATCTGAAATCCGATATCCGAAATCCAAAATCCAAAATCAGCGGTCCCCTCACCTTCGAGCCAATCTTTATGGAGCGAATTTGGGGCGGGCGCAAACTTGCCGACCTGTTTGGCAAGGAATTGCCGGCCGGAAAACGAATCGGTGAATCGTGGGAGATTGTCGATCGTCCGGAAGCGCAAAGCATCGTCGCGCGTGGTCCACTCAAAGGCAAAACTCTGCACGAACTCTGGACGGAGGAGCGATCATCGATCTTCGGCAAGGTTCACGACGCTCCGCGATTTCCATTGCTCATCAAACTTCTCGATGCGCACGACAGACTTTCGCTGCAAGTGCATCCGCCGGTACGAATCGCCAGAAAACTAGGCGGCGAGCCGAAAACTGAATTTTGGTACGTTGCCGCTGCCGATACCGGCGCCGAACTTTTGCTCGGGCTTCACGACGCCATCACGCGGGATCAATTCGAAAACGCGCTACGTGAAGGGACAGCTGCTGATTACGCTCACAAAATTCGTGTGAAACCAGGTGACACCGCCTTTCTTCCGGCCGGACGCCTTCATGCAATCAGTCCAGGCAATCTGTTAATTGAGATCCAACAGAACAGCGACACTACTTACCGCGTATTCGACTGGAATCGCGTCGATCCAATGACTGACAAGCCGCGAGAGTTACACATCGAGCAAGCGCTCCAATCCATAGATTTCAATGACGTCCGGCCTCGACTGCTGCCTGCCGAAGGCGAACTTCTCCTGAGTTACAAGTTATTTGAAATTCAAAAATGGAATCTCGATTCTCCGCGCGAAGCCGCGTCGCCTGGTCAATTTGCGATTATCTGCTGCCTGCAGGGCTCGCTTCGCTGCGGGGATACTGATCTCTCACCCGGAGAATTCTGTCTTGTTCAAGCGTCGCTGCCAGATCGACGACTTCAACCTCAGCGTAAGCGAACAAGTTTGCTACGAATTACGATCCCGACGTACGGACAAAGCATTGATCGAGGGCGATAGCTGCCGGGAACAGAACCCGTCCCAACTGCGCGCCCGAAGCTCGCCACGCTAAGTCAAAATCCAGACGCGTCCGACTGCTTCGCGATTTTTCACCGGCATCACGTCGGTTTTTTGTGATGGATTCTCCTTTTGTGCCGTCGAAGCGATAAAACTGCCCGCGCCGCACAGCGAGAAACAAATAAAAACGATCGCAATCTTCGCCATCCAGTTCATATTGCTTGCAGCGTATCTGCCAAGTCTCAGCCCGAAGCCTGCCCGAGTCGGCGCAGGTAAGTAAAGCTATAAATTCCTGTGCTGTGTACGTCTGCCCAGCGCGGTTGCAATGCATAACCGCCGACCAGGTCGAAGCCGATCAGCTGGAAACTTTTGTCGGTGTAGGTCATATGTGGACGCAAGGTATTGCCGAGCACGTCCGGCTCGCCGCCGCATGCCGCGCAGGGGCACGCGCGCCGCAGCAGCTCAAGTTTCAAAAATGATTCCGTGCCATCGTTCCAGGCAATCGCCAGCTCGTCACCGACTTGTTGAATATTGATCGGCTCCAAACGCATATGATTTCAAGGAGCGGCGCTTTTGAAAGCGCCCTTCCTTTCACCGAAAATCGCTGTGCCCACGCGCACCAGTGTCGCGCCTTCCTCGATTGCAATCGGATAATCTTGTGTCATTCCCATCGACAGCTGCGAGAGATCGACCCGGAATTCGGTTTGCAGACGATCGCGCAACTCGTGCAACTGAACGAAATATTTTCGCGACGCTTCTGCTTCTTCGGCAAGCGGCGGAATTGCCATCAGGCCCAAGATCGATAATCGCGGCAGCGAGAGCAGCTCTTCCATTTGTTCGCACAGCTTATCTGGCTGAAAGCCAAACTTGCTCCCCTCGCCTGCTACATTGACTTCGAGTAACACGCGGGGGTGCATCGCCTCCTCTTGTGCGATTCGGTTCATGTCTTGCGCTAGCCCGAGTGAATCGACGCTGTGAATCATTTCAAACAGCGGTAAGGCCTGACGAATCTTGTTCTTTTGGAGATGTCCTACGAAATGCCAGCGCACATTTGAAGGTAGCTCAGGAATTTTTGCGCGGGCTTCCTGAATGCGACTTTCGCCGAATAAATTTTGCCCAGCCTCAATGGCATCGCGTACTTTCTCAGCAGGATGCGTCTTTGTGATGGCGACGAGCTCAACGTCGCTCGCGACGCGTCCAACCTTCGCCGCCGCCCGCGCGACCTGCTCGCGCACCCGCTCGAGATTCTCCGAGATCGAATTCATTGTAGAGGCGGCCACATTTTTTCGGTGGACGCCTATTATTTGTTTACTTCGGTGCTTGGCACAAGCACCGCTACAACAAAATCTTCGTCGCCGAAATTCCATCGCCCAAAGTGCGGCAATGGTGAGGATATCGCTGGTCACATGTGTGGCGCGGACGCTTCCGTAGGTCGCGGGCGTGAGCGTCGGCTCGAGAAGATCACGCGCCTGTTTCAAGCTCGCGGCGTTTGTTCCACTGGAATCAAATTGTTTGATTGCCTGGATCGTGGCGAAACGCTGCTGAGTCGTGTCGTACATCGCGTCCAGATTTTTGTAGGCGAACAAGGCGAACAGAACCGACACGATCAACGTGGTAATCGCGGCGGGTTGTTTGCGCAGCGATGAAAATGCGAGCAGTCCGCCAACGATCAGCACGTAAAGATTCCAATAAGCCTGCATCGCGGTCGAGCGCTCGAAATAAAGTTGAATAAGGTCGTTGTAGTTCATAAGGGCGAGTTGCGATTATTAGTCTCGGAACGATCTGGAAGCGAGCAGAAATCCGGTTCCCGAAAAAGCCCAAAACAGAGCGCAGCCAGAACGAAACCGCCAACGATGTCGATCACATGATGTTGATATGTGAGAAGTGGCGACAACGCGATCAGAACGAACCACATCATGATCGCAACCCGAACGAAACCGCGCGTGTGACGAAAATAAACATCCAGCAAAATTAGCATGAGTGCCGCGTGCAGCGATGGAAGCAGATTGTAGGGCGCGTCCATGCCGCGAAACCAATCGAAAAGCGCGCCGAGCCATCCATCAGTATGCGGTCGCGGAAACGCGAACCGCAGCGGAAGAAGCAGGAAGCAAATTCCAGCGACGATAATTGCCACCGCGATTCGTTTCGCCAAGACCGACAACTCGCGATCTGTCCGACAAAGAAATGGCGCGACAATGAAGAACAGATCGATGGACATGTAGGGGAGAATGAAAAACGAGACGAAGGGAATCTGGCGTTCCCATTCAAAATAGAATGTGCCGACGTTCGCGCGTCGCGCACTGATCCAGTTGCAACTGCCGTAAACGATCAGGAAAAGGATCGACAGTCCGGCCGAGAGGACGAGCGCTTTGCTCCGTTTAACGCCCACGTCGTGCAACTGACACGGTGAACATTCCCCATTGATCGATTTCCATCTCGATCTTCTCAAAGCCGGCGGTCTGTACGAGCTCGTCCATCTCGGCGGTCGTCCGGCGGCGCATGATCCAGCGTTCGCCTTCGCGATTGCGCAAAACGTGCGCAATGAACTCGAGCTGCGGATGCCACGGCTGATTCGTGTAAATCAAATAACCGCCGGGCTCGATCGCTTCCGCGAGCCCACGCAACGAATTCAAAACCAACGCATTTGACGGAAACAACTCGTAGAGACCAGAAACGATTCCGATTGTCGCACGCGGCTGAATCCGAGCGACGGCTTCGCGATCGAAAGCGTCGGCAACTTCCGCGCTAACCATTTTGAGCCCGAACTCTTTGGCGTCTTTTCGAATGATGTCGGCATTGGCCGGGGAATTGTCGCGAAGCAAAGCGCTAATCGAAACGTTCGGCAGCTCCTGCATTGTTTCGATGACATAACGTCCCGTACCGGCTGCGATGTCGATGATGTGCACGTTGCGGCCCGTTGCCGCAGCGCGCTTAATCATACGCTGCAGTGCCGCTTTCAAGTTCGCCTTGCGCTGGCGAATACCGCGCCAGCCAATGGCATTGAGATATGCTGCATCGATCAGCCGTCCGACAGGCGATAATCCCTGCGGAAGATTTTCATAGACGTAATCGAGAGAGATTCCCGAGTCGAAGCCGGTTTGGGAGCCGATTTCGATCCCCTTACTAAAGCGACTGGCGATCTTCAAACCGGCGCGCGCAATCGCGAACCCCAGGCTGCCATTTCTTTGTAAACGCATGAACTCGTCGTGTGTGTAGCCATTTTGATCAGCGTTCACTAGCGACCGCGGAATCGCGGCGTTGGCGAATTGCGCTCGGATGAAATCGTGGACTACCTCGACAACTTCACGTCGGTTCGTTTCGTGAAAGATCGCGTGATACGCGCCCGGGAAGACCTCGAAGCGCTTTTCCTGCGATGACAGTCGATCGAAGAATTCTCGCTGCGCTTTGAGACTGACAACCCAATCCTTGCCGGCGCCGATCATCAGAGTGGGCGTTCGAATCGCGCCGGCGTCGGCGACCAATCGTTTCGCGGTATCGTGTAGATCGAGCAGCACATTGACCGCGATTTGCCGGAAGATAAGCGGATCGCAATCGTAACGCGCCGCTTGCTCGCGATCGTGTGTCAGCATTTTCGATTTCACGTAGCTCTTCACGAAACGCGGCCGCAGCACTCGCAGAAACGGAATCGCGAACGGGATATAGAGCTTCACGTGAAATGCGGCCGTCGCCAGAATCATCGCGCGGATCGATGGCGCATAATCGTGGATCCAAGCACTGACGGTGACGGCGGCGAGACTGTGTGCGAGCACAATCATGTTTTCGAATGGAATGCCATGTTCCTTCGAAATGTGGCGCGCGAAGCAATCCACATCCTTGATCACGTCGAGAAGACTGTTTGCCGCGCCGCGGTTGCCGGGCGAATAGCCGTGGCCGCGCGCATCCCAGGCGAAAATCGCAACGTCATCCAAGTCTAACGAATCAACCATTTCCTGCCAGCGACCGGAATGCTCGTGACCGCGATGAAAAAGAACCAGCCCTTTGTCAGTCGGGTTATCGGGGAGCCAGCTGCGATAAAACAACTCGGCCCCGTCCCAACTGATGAATGTTCGCTCAGTCGCTTCCATTTCTTTGGCGTAGTTCGTTTACCGCTTCACGCAATTCGGCGGCAATCGCGCAGATCTCCATCTTGTCCCTGCTGCGCGCCCGGTAATTCAGCGGCGCACCCACATTTAACCGAAGTTTTCGCGGCCGCGGCAATCGCTTGCCTTTGGGCCACGCTCGAAAAGAACCGTCGATGAAACACGGCACCACCGGGACGTCCCGGCCGGCCACTAGCGCGCCGATTCCCGATTTGAATTCACGAAGCTCGCCTGTCGTTGATCGTGTTCCTTCGGGAAAAATTATCAGGATTGTTCCCGGGCTTGTGAGCAGTTGTTCGCAAAGGGATAAACTTTGCCGGACCCGCATTTGCCGTGCAAATGGCAACGCGTTCACGATCACGGCGGCGATCCAAAGACGCGGCACACTTTGGAAAAAATAATCGGACGCCGCCGCAGGAAACGCGCGATGCAATTTGCGCAGCGGCAACGCTGCGAGCAGACAAAGTGTATCGAGATGACTGCAATGGTTCGCCACGATAACAAGCGAGCGGTTGGTGCGCAGATCTTCGTGCCCGATAATTTCGAAACGATTGTAAATGCGCAGGAGTCCCCGAATAATCAACGCGACGATCGACCGCAATCCATACACGAGCATGTCCGGTTCGCGCGGAAATTGGCGGAGACGGTCGAGCGGTGTGCGTTCGAGATCGCGCGAGGAATCGTAGCGCCACTTCTTCATCGGAGCGGATAATAATACCCGGCCATGTGCATGAACAACGGCGCAGCGTAGATCAAACTGTCGATCCGATCCAGAATCCCGCCGTGACCGGGAATAGTTGCGGCCATGTCTTTGGTTCCGATGTCGCGTTTAATCACGCTGATGGAAAGATCACCCAGTTGTCCGCCGATTCCAACAATCAAGCCAGTCAGAATCAGTTGCCATACGCCGAAGAATGGAAACGAGAATCGAAGAATCCAGGGCAGAATCATGGCAACTGCGAACGCGCCAAGTGCGCCTTCCCAGGTTTTATTGGGACTGATTTCGCTCCGCAACGGATGGCGACCGAAGATTTTTCCGAAAGTGAAGGCCGCGACGTCGCTCAGCGCCGTTGCGAAAATAATGTAACAAATAAAGCCGTAGGCGTTGCTCGCGTTGGCGAGAAATCCGAGGTGACCGAACATCCAGCCGATGTAAATGAATCCGACGATGGCGAGCGACATCCGCTGCAGTTCGCCACGGGCGCGATTGCGCAAAATCGGAATGAACAAGATCAACGCGATCTCGAAGACCGGCACCGCGACAAAAAAACCGTACCAACCGGTGCCTGGTTCTTCGCCGCGCGGATGCGAAATTAGCGAAGAAATTCCGAGAGTGCCGATTCCGGCGTAAACTGCGCCGGTTATCCACCAGTCGCGATACAATCCGGAAGCGCGCGCGAATTCCTTGAAAGCGTAGATCGCGAGTAAGGTGACGCCGACGATGGTTGGAATGCGTCCCAGAAAAACGACAATCAAACCAATCCCCGCCATGAAGATCCACGACCAATAGGTCCTGAACATCGACCCGGTGTCTTTTTTTAAGACCACTCGCAGGAATCCGAGCGCCGCTCCACCGATGGCGAGCGAAATTAGAACGATCCAGAAGTAAGCCCGGAAAATTGGATCGTGCAGCGCGATCTGCGGCGACATCATCCCTTATTTTGCAGCGCAGCGGTGATTCGTTTCAAGCGAACAACGATCGTTTGCACACAGCCGGCGATCACGACCAAACACGTCCAGTCGAGAATCGTGAAACTCGTGAATGATCGCCCGCGGAGAAAAAACGTGAGCCACGCTCCGATGTGGAGGGCGACCATTCGCCACGGCTTCGACATGACTCCGCCAAACTCACGTCGAACGCCGAGCGCTTGTCCAAACAAACCGACATACGCAGTAAGCACTGCCAGGATCGCGGCCCAATATCCGAAAATCGGATTCATTAATCCGCTGTGTGCGACGCCGGCGAAAATGATCACGTCGGAAATGCGATCGGGCAGATCGTTCAGAATTTCGCCGCGCCGGCTCGCTTTGTTCGCCGCGACTGCCACCATGCCGTCAAGCATGTTGAACCAGAGCCGGAGATAACAAAACAACGGCGCAACGATCAGGAGCCAAGGAGTGTGCCCCGATTTCCAAAAACAAATCGCCGCCGCGAGAGCAGCCAGGACCGACAGATACGAGATCGCATCGGGATGAATTCCATGCCGCACACAAAATCGGGTTGTACCCTCCGCAGTCCGCTGAAATCCCGCGGCAATTGGTCTTCGCGAAATCGGCATGTAATCGGGCATGCGTTGCAGTTTGGAGGTCGTGCGCCGCGCCTGCGAATTCAAAATCAATATTTGCTCGTAAATCGCGCAGCAATCACGCAGAACCGATTGCATGAAACGCTACTTACCTCTTCTCATAATCGTCATTGCAACGCTGGCCTGTTCCAGTTTGCTCGCCCAAGAGAAAGCCGCGCTGCAACCTAATATGACCGTGCTCAGCGTCCTTCAAGGCAACGCCGGCAAAACGGTCGAGCTGCACTTGAGATCTGGAGAAAAAATGGGCGGCAAGATATCGCAAGTGAGTGAGAACACCGTCCATCTTTCGAATCTGACCGGCGCGGAATATTTCGACGCATACGTCGATGCGAAAGACATTTCGGCGGTAGTAGTTCGCGTCACCGGCAAATAGCAGATCCTACAGCTCACATTGGAATCGATGTTGGCGATAAAAGATTTCGCCACGGAGAAGATCGGTCTCTCAAGTGCCTTCAGGATTGTCAAATACAGGAATAATTGCCGATACTCACGCCATGATTACTAAAAACATCGGCATGCTTCTGCTCGCGATCTATCTGATCGCCGTGGGAATCCTCACGTTAACCGGACTCGGTATCGGCATCATCACTGGTGTACTGGCACTGGTGGCAGGAATCTTCATCCTGATCGGCCGTTAGGCGTTCAAGATTCACCGAGCAATTCAATCATCTGCCTGGCGAGCTTCGGGCCAGTGCCGCTTTCTTCGTGTTTGACCGCGTAAAGGCTACGCCTCACGCGGTGAGCAGCTGTAACATCTCGTTCGCCAGCTTTGGCCCAATTCCAGATTCTTCATGCTTAAAGTAGATGAAGGCGTCAGTCCAGTTTGTGTTCTGTTCGCGAACGAATTCGGACCAGCGTTTCACGTCTTCTTCGGTGTAATCTTCGCGGCGGAGTCGGAGATACCCGTAATCGGCAGTAATGTTCTTCGGAGTCGCAATTGTGTCCGTATCCGCAATGCAGAGCGCGATATCTCGCGAACGAAGCAGGTCAAAAATTTCGTCATCGAACCAAGACTCGTGACGAAATTCGAAGGCGGCGCGCATCGAAGGAAATTCGCGAAGAAATGAGCTCAACACATCGGCATCTTTCTTGAACGTCGGCGGCAATTGAAACAGCACTGGGCCGAGTCGTTCGCCGAGACCGCCTGCGATTTTGCAGAAATATTCCAGTGTGTCGGCGCAATCGCGCAGCTTCGACCAATGCGTGATTTTCTGCGGAGCTTTCAGTGCAAACCGGAATTTCTCCGGCGTTTGCGCTTTCCAGTTGTCGATTGTTTTGGGCGCAGGAATGCGGTGAAAAGTATAATTGATCTCTGTCGTAGAGAATCGCTCAGCGTAAAACGGCAGCATCTTCGCCACGGCCAAATCTCCCGGGTAAAAGTTTCCCTTCCACTCGGTGTATTGAAATCCAGAGGTTCCAATCCAGAGGTTCATGTCAGGTAGTTAAGGCAAAAAGTCCGCCAGGCAAAAGCAGGCTTCAAGCAACACAAATACGTTTGAAAAACATCCGCGGCCCGTCCTGCATCCGAATCCAATATAGCGGCAAGTTCTTTGGGCTCTGGAATTACTGGGAACAGGGGACGTTTAATAATTGCCGCATTTCAACAAAAGGGGGAAAAATGAAAAAATTGCTATTGAGTATTGCGTTGGCATGCGTTGCACCGTTTGCGTGGGGACAGGTATCGGAGACCACCACAACCACGACCACAACCGATGCCACCGGGACGATCACTGAGTACAGTCCTGGCAGCTCAATCGTGCTTAAAGAAAGCAGTGGACCGCGCCATTATCGCTTCGGCAAAACCGTTACTTACGTGACGCGCAGCGGTAAGGTCTTGGATGAAGATGTGGTGAGAACAAGGGTTAAAGTGGGTGTTCCCGTCCGAGTCCATTACAGCGGGACTGGCGACAGCATGATGGTTGATCGCGTGATCCTGGATGAAGATTAATCTTTAGTCTCGTTCGTCTCCAACGCGCCTTTCTGTTCGCAAGCGAACAGAAGGCGCGTTTTGTGTACAGCCGTAGCGGCTGCGGCTATAAGTCTGATGGCTCGCGTCGGGTCGGCCGAGTGGCGTCGCCTGTCAAGACAGCCGTCGTTCCCCGTTAGTCCGATCCATTTGAGTGAACGCGATTCTTCGCTTGGCACTAATCGCGGCATTCGTCGCAAGCAGTATTGCTCCAGCCTCTGCGAAGAGAAAGGGGACCCGGGAACGAACTCCGAGCAAGGCCGACGTTGAAGCAGCCACTCGTCTGCAGGTTTTTCTGGACCGCGCGAATTTTAGTCCGGGTAAGATCGACGGACGCCACAACGATCTTACCTGGAAGGCGGTCGCGCTATACCGCACGTCGCGCGGGGAACAACCACAAACTCCGCCCGCACACGCTCACGCAAAACACTCCAAGGCAAAATCGAATCCTGCGCCTGACGTCAATGGCCTTGATCTGGCCAGCGTGAATCCGGTGTTCGTACCCTACACCGTTACCGAAGCAGACCTCCAAAGTGTAGGACCGTCGCCCAAGGAGCCGCCTCAGCAGGCAAAATTAAAATTCCTGCCGTATCACGACCCTGCTGACGCGCTTGCTGAAAAATTTCACAGCGACATTCATTTCCTTGAACAACTCAATCCCGGTAAGTTGAAAGCAGTCAAGGCTGGCGACCAGCTAATAGTGCCAAATGTCGAGCCATTTGAACTTGCCTCGGTAAAAGACATTAAGCCCGGGAGTGAAGTTAGCTCGCAGGCTGCTAATGAGGTTGAAGACCAGGCTGACGCACAAAGTGGTACTCCGGCCGAAAACACAGGCACAGGCGCCGCTGTCGTCGTCAAGATCGACACCAAGAGCAACACGCTCGGAGTTTATCAGGGCGAAAAGTAGCCGCATACCCGGTCACTGTCGGTTCCACTCACACAGCTTCGCCAATCGGTGAGTGGAAGGTACGGCATATCAGCAAGATGCCGACCTTTCGCTACGACAAGGAGATGCTCCAACACGGCAAGCGGAGCGGCAATTTCCATTTGCTTCCGCCCGGACCGCGAAATCCTGTAGGGGTGATGTGGATTGCCCTCAACAAAAAAGGCATCGGCATCCACGGCACAAACGATCCCGGTTCAATTGGCCACGCTGCAAGCCATGGCTGCATTCGTCTGGCGAATTGGGATGTCGTCCGTCTCGCAACGAAAATAAAACCGGGCGACAACGTCTCTATTCATTAAAATTGAATAATGAATGAACCGCTTGGCGCTCGCGCGCTACAGATTCTCCAGGAGTGGGTGAAATCCGAAAGCCTGCGAAAACATTGCTACGCAGTCGCTGATTCAATGAAACATTTTGCAAAACTTCGCGGGGAAGACGCCGATCTTTGGGAAGCCGTAGGGCTGTTGCACGACATGGATTACGAACGCTATCCGAATGTCGAACAGAGCCCGACCGAAGGCCATCCCTTCGTCGGCGTTGCCTCGCTGCGCGAGAACGGCTGGAGCGAAGAAGTCTGCCGCGCGATTCTTTCGCACGCGGACTACGCAAACGTCTCGCGCGAGACGCCGCTGGAGAAAACGCTCTGTGCTGTCGATGAATTAAGCAGCTTCATCGTTGCAGTTGCACTCGTTCGCCCGACAAAAAGCATCCATGATGTCGACGTGCGGGCAGTGAAAAAGAAAATGAAAGACAAAGCATTCGCTCGCGCCGTTAACCGCGAAGACATCGTGCGCGGCGCAGAACAACTCGGTATGCCGCTAGACGACGTCATCACGGAAGTGATTGCTGCGCTCAAAGCGGACGCAGACCGGCTCGGTCTGGCCGGAACCGCGACTTGAAATTGTAAACCTGTGGGCGTCGCCACAGCGACGCGCCTACAGTTTTTCGGCGATAATTTCCAACACGAGTGGCGTAATCATCAACGCGTTGGGATTCTTCTCTGCGTTCACCAGAGCAGCGCGCACCTGATCGGCGAAGCTCTGATCAATGCGCCCCATTTGAATGAGACGGGGAAGATAAATTTCAATGAAAGTCACAGGCCATTGCCACATATAGTCGCGCGGTCGGAGGCAAAAGACGTGTGGCCGGGCCGACCGAATTGCAAACCCATTGTCTGCAAGCAGCTCCGATAATCTCGCGGCGCCATCAGGTTCGCCGCCCGATTCGCGCCAAGTCGCGATCACATGCTCGCGGAAACGCTCTTGCATCGGGAGGCGTGGAAGGAATCGCCAGGTCTCATAATGACCGTACTCGTGAAAGATGGACAAACTTCTCTTTGGCATCACGCGCGCCAGCTTGCGAATCAGCAACGCAGGATCGCTGACGAAGGAGACGACCCATCGGCACCAGGCGAAATCGTAATCGACTGCAGGCAGATCGTCCGTCATCAAATCGATCTCGTGAATTTTCACATTATTGAGTGAGCGCGCACGGCAGGCTGCCTCCATTGCACGGACAAAGTTCTGCGATCGTTCGAGGGCAATTACTTCACCTGTCGATCCGACAATCTCAGCGAGGTCGACTGTCGCGTAACCAGGACCGGCGCCCACGTCGAGTACGCGTTTGCCGACCGTAATCCCTGCTCGTTGCCAGCAATCCAAAACTACCGGACGCCAAACGCGGTGTTGCAACCCTAGCCTCGCTAACTCCTCGTCATGCGTGCCAAGAACATAGTCGCGATCGTGATTGATCGAGGACGGCAATTTCATTACAACGGCAATATCGCGCATTCCTCAAACCTCAACCCAAAATCCCAAGCCGTGGTCATTTCAAGATTCCGCATCCTATACATTGCCGGGCAGCACCCGAAGCAATCAAAGAAGAACACTTATCTCTTTTGCATATTGTATTTTGGCGCTTTCGTCTGCGTGGCGCTGGCTGGAGATGCCATTAAATACCGTTCTCCTGACGGAAAGTTTGCCATGCGTTTAGCCGGAGACGTCAGCGAAATCGTTGACATCAAATCGGGCAAGACAGTGCTAGAACTGGAGGAAGTTAGCGGGTCCTGGGCAAAGGACTCGAAATTACTCTGGTCGCCTGACTCGAAATACTTCGCTCACTTTTCGGCCGATCGCCGCGGCGGTTCGACCACGGTTTATCGACGAAAGGGAGACGCCGGATTTGACCAGGTAGCGCTGCCAGATTTTCCCGATTGCGAGAAGACAAACGTGGGAAAGCAATTTGAAGCGAGTCTGGAGCCGAGACGGTGGTTGAACGCGACTACCTTGGTTCTCCTGGCGCGCGAGGCATGGAGCAATGAGGACGATCCAGACAAAACGAGCGAGTGCGAACGAACAATCACGATCTCGTTTGATGCCGGCGGCAAGGCGTCGATCAAGAATATCAAAAAAGGAAAGAAGTAAGACTCAGAGGCGTCCGACAGATGAACAATGGTTGGCTGAAAGCTAGGAGCGTCGCGATGGGCGGAGCGATTTTGGGTTTAATTGGGTTCGCGACTGTCGCGAAGATTAGCGCAACCGAAGTAGTTATTCCTTTGCGATCTTCCCGCCCCAGCTCAGTATCTTTGCTTTCGCGCCAGCGGCTTCCGCTTCCTTGATGTTGCCAGTGCGATTGTAAAACAGTGACAGACTTGTCCACCCGATTTGATCGTTCGGGCGAAGCTGGACCGCTTGCTTACCGGCATCGATGGCTTCGTCGAAACGTCCGAGTTTCATTAGCGCCATGCCGAGTGCGTGCCACCCATCGAAAAAATCGGGCGCAATCTCAACACACCGCCGGTACTTTGCCACTGCGCTTTCGAGATCGCCGACGGCGAGATCGCCGCTCGCCTCGTCAAAGATCTCGTCAGGCGTTTGTTGCATTGACATCAGGTCCCCGAAAACGGCGACGCTATAAGATCAACCCTTGCGAGATCCCAGCCCGGCAGCCTGCTGGCGGTCGTGCAACCATTCGTACAAGACGATTCGCTGCTTGTTATCGAGAAGTTTTTTCTCAAACGCTGCCTTCTTCTCGCCGGCATTTGGGTCGTCAGATAATTCTCGCTTTTCTAAGATCGCAATGAATCCGTTCTCAGCCGAAGGAACAAAATCGCTGATTTCGCCGGCATTCAGGAATGCCACCGCCTGTTTAATCATGGGAAGATCGGGCGGTTCATTCTTCGGCTCGTTGCTTTGGGAGGGCGGCTCATTCTTTGGTTCCTTGCCTTGGGAAACCTGTTCGCTCTTTGGTTCCTTGCTTTGATTTGTTTCGTTGTCTTGGGGCTTGGTTGTTTCCTCCTCAAACAACGAAAACGGCGGGAGCTTCTCAGTCTTAACGCCAGCTTTTTGGATAGCCGCTTGAAGGTCCGATGCCGGGGAAGATTTTGCCGCTTCGCGTAGCTGATTCGCCACCTCCGCACCTTTTGTGGATATCAGCTCGCGAGTTCGCGACTTTTTGATCGCCTCCACGATTTTCGGTTTCGCTTCTTCCATTGCCAGAGGCCGCGCCTCCGTGACCCCGACCAGATGCAAGATATAAAATCCATCTGCGACTTGGACCGGATCGCTGTTCGGCTCCTGCGCCGATAGTTTAAAAGCGGCGGCACTGAGCTGAGGATCAGCTTTCAACTTCGAATCAGGCGCCGCTGCCGTAAATTCGCCGGTTTCATTCACCGGCAGTTGAAGTTTCGCAGCGGCTTGCCTGAAATCCGCGTCTTTCTCTAAGAGCGCTTGGGTGAAATCGGTTGCGCGGTCGGCCAGCTTTTGCAAGGCCTCGATCCGTTCTGTCCCCGTCAACGTCTTTTGCTCATTCCGCCGTTGCGCTGTCACGTCGCTTCCAACGAAAGACGAGGTAGGGGCGTAGGCATCGATCAGGCTTTGGATGAACCTGTCTGTAGAAGCCGAAGAATATGTTGGTTGCGACAGCGGCCCTGGAAGGTTGGTGTATTCGGCCGGCTCCTCCGTCAGTCCCAAATGGACAAATTCCACCTTCCTTTTTTCGTCGGTTTTCAGCTCGGACTTGTGCGCATCGTAATACTTTTGCACATCCTCATCTTTGATAGTGATGCCGTTCTCGAAATCAGCCGAACGAAATCGGATCACGCTCACGAAAAATTTGTCGTAGCCGCGCCGAAAATTTTCATCCAGCTCGTCTTTGGAAATGGTAACGCCGGCCGCAAGGAGTTCTTTGATTTCGTTCAGGCAAATCTCATCGCGCGCCAATTGTTCAATATGCTCCTCGCCCAGTCCCCTGGGCCCCAACCCGTTGCGCACGAAATCGCTGAACTTGGTAATATCGAAGCCCGACTCGCCCTGGAAAACCGGCAACTTCCGAACGACATCGGCAATTTCAGCACCGCTTGGGCGAAGACCGAGGCGCTCCGCCTCATGCCGCAAGATAATGAGGTCAACCGCAAATGTTCCATAACCACCATTGCCCGGCTGCCGAAGCGATAGTGTTTCCCAAAAATCCGACATTCCGAGAGCCTGTGCCAGACCGCCAAGGCGCGCGTTTGCATCAATCTCGATTTGACTAAGCTGGCGGCCGTAGATTTGGCCGAGATCGCCTTGTCCCCTCGAAGTATCCGGCATCTTGACGAAGTAGAAAATGAACGGGATCGTCAAAAGGGCGATGACGATCA
>WNFQ01000998.1_pt1 | contig 19707 bp, 11 predicted proteins | sample 5400171 | NCBI WGS metagenome assembly WNFQ01 (sample SAMN13153356, study PRJNA577476) | soil metagenome | isolation source: 20 cm soil under Madrone tree | place: USA:California | collected 2016-06-14 | reverse complement strand
GACGCTCACGGTAAGCTGAAGCGGCCGGAGCATTTCCGCAAAAACGGTTTCGACGCGGCGGGCGAGGGCCAGCGCTTGTGCGGCATCCGGTTGAGGGAGAATCAGCGCGAACTCGTCGCCGCCGATGCGGAAAGCATAGTCCGAGGTGCGCAACGCTTTTTTCAGGGTGGCCGCCGCCGCGCGCAAAACTTCATCGCCACGCGGATGGCCATGCTTGTCATTCACTTCCTTGAAGCGGTGCAAATCCAGCATGACGAGACCCAGGGGCTGAACATAGCGCCGCGCACGATTGAGTTCCTTTTCGAATGTTTCAGCGAAGAGCCTCCGGTTATAGAGATCGGTAAGCGGATCGGTGACGGCGTTGAGTTGGAGTTTTTTCAGGTCTTCGTATTCGATGAGGATGGGAACACGAAGAAGCCCCAATCTGGTGAGGACATCCAAAAGGGCGGTGTTCAGAGAGACTTGACGACCGGCGCGATCGCTGAGCTCGCGGCGGCGGGCGAGCATGTCATCCCAAATCTGCACACACTGGGCTTCGCGCAAATCCAGATGAGCGATCACTCGGAAGTATCGCTGGAGAAACTGGCCACGCGCAGGCAGATCAAGGGTATCGAGCGTATCGGCAAGCAGCTCGAGATAAGAATCCTCAATCGACACGCGCGGGGGCGCAGGGGCGCCGGGGCTGGGCATATCCGGTATAGACCTAACCTCTGCCTATCCCCGCGGGGTTTGGGGAAAGCTGAATAAGTTTTCTACATTTATGTGGAGCAACCAAGAGCCCATTCGTACTGGACCCGGGAGCCCACTCGGGAATTAGACCTCCCCAATTCGGGGGTATCCTATTACAAAAGCGTACGATAGGGTAAAGAAAAGTAGATTTTTTGAGTAGCTGCGCGGTCGCCACGGCACATAACTACCCAGGCTTTCCAGACGAGCGGAAGACTCATTCAATCGCGCGAAGAAATTCCAATCCAAAGAGGCGCATTTCCCCGGCTGCATCTTCGCGGAGAACCCTGGCTGAGATACGTGGGGTCTCACTGGGAACAAGACTCGAAGAGGCGGGTGACGGCGCTGGAATTGTTAAATGCACGATTTGATCGGGCCGAATGATGTGTGCTGACGTAATGCAAGCACCGGTGGCGCTGATATTAAGGGTTTTCGTGAGCTCTATGAATTCGGTGCCGGATGCGTCGACGCCGCGGACGAAAATAGGCACCTGCAAACGGATACGGGGCGAGCGTCTTGTTGAAGCCGACGCTACGAGCTGCCGCTTCTTAAGAATGTCAGTCTCCACGAGCTTCCACTTGGTACTAAGGACCTAGTACGGACGTTAGCATCTCGAATGCCACATAATCCTTGGCGCACCTTCCACTAAGGTCATTATTTATGAATAAGATAAAGGTAAGGGCCGCAGAAATAAATTGTTGCGTCGAGTGCTTTGCTCGGGTTATCCACTTCCCTTCCTCAAATGTGCAAACGGAACGCTTTTGCCATTGACACTGGAGGACCCCTTTGCAACGATTAAAAGCTCATTAGGGAAAATTTTTGCCACTTTGCCCGAGAGGCAGGTCTAAGTGATGTCTGGACGAATTGTGGTGCCCCCCCTATCGGAAGAGCGGAATCGCACGGTTCTTCCCCTGGGGTTTGTCAGCGGGCTGCTGGACAAGGTCGAGAAGGCGCTCCTTGTGGCGGAGCGGAACGGCGATCTGCTGCTGGTGAACTCGCGGGCAAAACAGTTGCTGGGATCTTACGGATTCACTGAAATTCCAGGGTTGAATCTTTTCAATGACGTGCTCCGGGCGAAATCGAAACAGATCTTTGACCAAATCGAAAGTGGCGCGAACGAAGTCGAGCTGCAAATCGAACGTGGGGGAACGAAGTCCACAGTGCAGGTTCAGTGGATGCCCGAGCCAGACTGGCTTGTTGTGGAACTTGAGAACAAATCCGAAACACAACAACCACAAGATCCCGCGACGCAACTGACGATACAGGAGCTGCTGCAAGAAAGGGAGATTACCTATCGAAATCTGCTAGCGGCTTACCTAAAACTGCAGGAAGTAAACCGGCAAAAAACAGTGTTCCTTGCCTCGGCGGCGCATGAGTTAAAAACGCCGCTGGCGGTGATCAAAGGCTATTACGACCTTCTGCTGGCGGGTTCGCTCGGGCGCTTGACGGACAAGCAACAAGATATTTTGGAGGAGTCGAAGGACAGTTGCGAACGGCTGGTGCGCCTGGTCTCGATGTTCCTGAATTATTCGGCGCTGGAAAGCGGCAAGCTGGTGCTGCAATTGCGCGAGAACGATTTGCGAGATTGTCTCGAGGAGCTTTCGAAAAGGTGGACGGAAGCGTTTCAGCGCAAGGGAGTGAAACTGGAAGTCAATATCGATCCGTCGATAGCGACGTTCCGGTTCGACTACCAAAAGGTGCAGCAGGCAGCGGCCAATCTTCTGGACAATTCCTTGAAACACACGCCAGCCGGCGGCAGCGTAACGCTGCGTGCGGCGCCGCATTTCTGGGAGCGGCGCGTGGCGGCCATGGCTCCCGCCGAAGAGCGCCGGAGATTTCGCTTGCCGCGACCGAACAGCGTGGAAGTGAGTGTGGCAGACTCCGGGCCGGGAATCGCCGCGGAGCATCACCAGGAGATATTCGAAGATTTTGTACGAGTGGACCGGAACACTTCGGGGATGGGGCTGGGGCTGGCGATTGCAAAGCGGCTCATCCAGGCGCATCGCGGAAAAATCTGGGTCGAGAGCGAAGCGCGAAGCGGGAGCAGGTTCACGTTTTTGTTACCGATGGATCAGGGGTAGGGCAAGCAAATATATCGATTGAGAGGGAACAGTCCATGGCCACAAAAGAAAAGATTCTCGTGATTGACGACGAACCGAGCATTCGAAAGTATCTGCAGACGCTGCTCGAAGTGGATGGATTTGAAGTAGAGACGGTGAGCTCAGGAAAAGAAGCGCTCTCGAAGGTGAAAGGAGGCGAACGTCCGGACTTCATTATCTTGGATGTCTTGATGCCGGAAATGAACGGCATCGAGACACTGAAAGAGCTGATGCAGATCGATCGCAGCCTGAACGTGATCATGCTCTCGTGTTCGAACGAGGTCGGCACGGTCGTTGAAGCCATCCGCATCGGGGCGCACGATTATTTGACGAAGCCTTTTGAGAAAACGGAACTGGACGCGGCGATGCTGAAATCGCGCCAGAAAAAAGAGCTCACGACGGAAAATCAGGCGTTGCGCGACTATTGCGATCAAATCACGGAAGACTTGAGCTTCCTGGCAGCGAGCCCGCAGATGGTGCGGATCCGGCAGCAAATCCTGCAAATTGCACCGGTGGATGTGCCCGTTTTTATTTGTGGGGAGAGCGGTGTCGGAAAAGAAGTTGTGGCGCGTATGATTCATCTGCGTTCAAAGCGCCGGAACCAGCCATTCGTGAAGGTAAATTGCGCGGCTTTGCCTGGAGAACTCCTGGAGTCGGAACTATTCGGTTTCGAACAGGGCGCTTTTACGGGTGCAGTGCGCAGCAAGCCGGGCAAGTTTGAAATGGCCAACAAAGGCACGATCTTCCTGGATGAAATCGCGGAAATGAGCACGCATCTGCAGGCGAAGCTTTTGCACGTTCTGCAGGACCATCAGTATTCACGGCTCGGCGGTCGCCACCTAGTGGAAACCGACGTGAGGGTGCTGGCGGCGACCAACATGGATGTTCAAGAAGCGATGAAGACGGGGCGTTTCCGTGAAGATCTCTATTACCGGTTGAATGTTTTGTCCATCAACGTCCCGCCGCTCCGGGAGCGGACTGCGGAGATCCCGCTACTTTTCCGGCATTTCCTCCAGAAATATAGCGAGAAGTTCGGCAAGACACCCTCGGGACCTTCGAAGTACCTTTTGGATGCAGCTGTGAATTATCCCTGGCCAGGTAACCTGCGTGAACTGGAGAATTTCGTAAAGCGCTATGTAATTCTTGAGGATGACGAAGGCAGTCTGCGCGAATTGGTCGAGATGTCCTCGACACGCCAGCGGACGTCGCCTCGCGAAGAACCGATGCTGCCTCGCGAACAAGGGCTGAAGGCACTTGTGCGTGGGTTGAAGGATGAGGCTGAAACAGAAGCCATCGCCGACGCACTGGAAAAGACGCGTTGGTGCCGAAAGGACGCTGCGAAAATGCTGGGTATCAGTTACAAGGCCTTGCTATACAAGATGCGGCAGTTCAATCTGGATACGCCGCGCACGCGGAAATCGGCTGAGGAGCCAACGGCTGAGGAGCCGGCGGCTTCAGGGATTGGAACGCGACGCAGTTAAGACCGCTCGTCGTCTGCATTTCTCCGGCTAGGCACCGTCACTGGAATCCGTTTTACGGAGTAGTGCGCGAAAGCGGCCGCCTCGTCACATCCAAATAATAACGATACCGCGGTCGGCCGGAGTTGAGTTAATTTGTGCAGCAACGAATGTTACACGCAGGCGCGCGGCAGGCCAGCGAACGGGGAACCAGTCTGGGGGCGACCTGGGAGAGTCCGGGATGTTTATCGTCAGCGCAAGTTTTGCGGAATGATCTCGCGGACATCGAGTGAGAATTGGGCTTGTTCCGCTGTGGTCAGCCTATTCTTTGAGCGAGGAAATGTCGAAGGTTGAACATTTCGAGTAACTTGGACTCCGAGAAGGGACGCGGGCAAGACGGGAGATCCGCGGCGTGAATTGGAGGATGGTGGCAATGACGGAACGTCGCACAGCACGGCGCTATGACCTCTCGTTGCCGATTATCATCCGTGTCCCAACCGAACGAGCGCTGGATACGCAGCAAGGCAAGACCCGCGACATCTCCACGCGTGGATTGTATTTTGTTGTCGAACAGAACTTGGAGGCCGGCTCGGAGCTGGACATCACGCTGACCCTACCCACAGAAATCACCCATGGCACGGAGGTATTTGTGCGGGCATTGGGGAAGGTTGTTCGGATGGAGAACCGATCGGAAGACGGCGACAACCGCATGGGAGTGGCAGCAGTGATCGAGCGATACGATATCATTCGGGGAGAAGCGGCGCGGGCGTGATTGAGGTTATTTGAGATTTGTGCTTCGCTGACCGGTGAAAGTTTCAGGGCCTTGCCTGCCTTTGCACCCCGACAATCCTATCTTTGAAATGATTTCATCTTGCATTCAGGGGCAAGTTGGGCCTACCATCCGGCGAGGCTGTCCCCGGGAGAGTCCAATGAAGGTCTCGGAGCTAATCGGATCCCGTAAGGAAATATTCTCCATCACCGAGGAGACGAGCGTACATCAGGCTGCTCAGTACCTCCGTGAGAAACAAGTACGCGCGGTGGGGGTGGTTAGCGTCGAAGGCAAGCTTTCAGGCGTGATCTCGCAGAGCGACGTGTCCGACAAAGTCGCCGCGGAGAACAAGTGCCCGGCGTGGATGAAAGCGTCGGATATTATGACGCGCGAGCTCGTGACGGTCACACGGGAGATGACGCTTGATGACTGCTTGCGCTTGATGGAACAGAACAGCATCTACCACCTCATTGTGCTGGGCGAGAAACAAGAATTCCTGGGTATGCTCTCCATCAGCGACATCTTGAGAGTGGTGGCATCGGATGAGAAGGCCCGGGCGGACCTGCTCGAGTCATTTATTTTCCCGCAACGATAAATACCACTATCTTAAGGATAGTAGAGGGATGGCCGTTTGTGAATGGGCCAATCCTCAGAAAAGACATCGCAGGATCATTCCGTGTCGAGGGGCGCTGCGGGAACTCTCCGCTTTATTCCATCCAAAGCGGTTTCTATGTGTTGCGTCGCACCACTATGCATAGGATTCGGCGATGTTGGAAATGAGGTTGCAAGTCTGCACTCGAGGTGCCGCAAAATCAGGCGTAGTTCCGCGCCGCTGCGTTCTTTCCAAGAGGCTGAATTCCAAGCCTCAGATTAAATGTAAGCAATGTCAATAAATTGTTGACAGATGAACCGGGGCGGGTCTCGGTAATTCATTTCCATTGCAGTACATCTAATTTCATAAACCTCCACCAAAGAGACGAATGAGACTTGCAGGTCCTGGCGTCTTGCCTCCTTGACGGTGGGTCGGCCTTAGGGAGGGCGCCATCTCGTAAGTGAATGAAAACAAGCGTTGTAGTACATATCCTCCAGATTTCTTTTCTAATTCAATGGAGTTTGGGACTCTTCCCCATTTGGAGACTCGGATGCAACGCCATAAGACGGCCTGAAGTCGTTTGACGGATCACTGGAATGTCTAGAAATGGTTCATCTGATATGCGTGCTGCGGCGAGCCAATTCGTTGTGCCGCCTGACGAGGTTGTCTTTGGCTGCGCTCCTTCCATGATGGCAGTTCGCCATCAGCTCGAAAAGATTTGCGGCACGAATCTTCCTGTGCTCATTCAGGGTGATGGCGGCAGCGGCAAAGAGACCCTCGCTCGGTGGGTGCATCATCATTCACCATGGAGCTCGGGACCATTTATCAAAGTCAACTTTGCGGCGGTTCCCGGCAGCCTGCTGGAGAGCGAATTGTTTGGTTATAAGACGGGAGCTTTCACGGGTGCGAACTCCACCCGAATTGGCCTTGTCGAGATGGCTCAAGGAGGTACGCTCTTTCTTGACCAAATCACGGATTTAGAGCCCACATTCCAAGCCAAGATATTGCAACTGCTGCAGGATGGAGCGTTCACCCGCTTGGGTGATCAGGAGGAAAGAAGACTGGAGGCGCGGATAGTATGCGCCAGCAGTCACCGGCTCGATGAAGCGGTTATGGAGGGGCGTTTTCGTCAGGATCTCTACTACCGTATAAACGTCTTCGAAGTTGTATTGCCTCCCCTCTCGTCGCGTCGAGGGGACATCCCGACAATCGCAAACTATTTACTGAAACAACTGAACGCGCGTTTTGGCCGCGAAGCCTCGATGCTTGACGCGAGCAAGCTCCGCCTCTTACAAAGCCGCGAATGGCGCGGGAACATCCGGGAATTGGAAAACTGGATTTCACGCTACGTTCTTCTTGGAGAAGAGGAGCTGTTAGAGGAATTGATCAGCATGAAGCATCCATACTCCGGGAGAGCAGACGAACTGCCAGAGGGTAGTATCCCGCTCAAACGAATCGCCCGGCAGGCGGGTCGAGCGATGAGCCGCGAATTGATTCTGAGGGCCTTGCAAGCGAATCACTGGAACCGCCGAAGAGCAGCAAAAGATCTCAAGATCAGTTACCGAACGCTTCTATACGAGATCCGAGAGATAGGATTGCCTTCAAAGAGACTCCAGAAAGAGACTTCGAAACCAATTGAAGAAGCAAATCCTCCCCCACCTGCCGCGGATTGAATCCAAAGCCGCGGCAACGACTTTCTTCAGATTGTCTACGTGAAAAGAGGGCCTGCCTTGCGTTGCGGGACCGCTACAATGTATATCTCCAACCCTGACATAGTATCCTTCGGAATGAAGAGGATTTTCTTGAGCCAGAGCCTGCGTCAATATGCACGATGGCTGCCCATCTTGGCGGTGGCCATCGCGACTATCAGCTGCAACGGAACAGGAAGCCCGAGTCAAGGCGGTGGAGGAAATCCTTCCCCGGCTAGCATTGCGAGTCTGAATCCGGCGACGGGAATGGTAGGAACGCCGGTGACGATCAATGGAGCGAACTTTGGAGCGGCGCAGGGCACGAGCACGGTGAAGTTCAATGGGATCACCGCGGCGCCGACGAGCTGGAGCGCGACGAGCATCGTAGCGCCGGTGCCAGCGGGAGCGACGAACGGGAACGTGGTGGTGACGGTAGGGGGAGTAGCCAGCAATGGTGTGGGATTCACCGTTACAAATTCCGCGGGGACGGGCGCAACGGGGCCGCTGCGGGCGCTGGCGTCGAATCCGCGCTATTTCACGGATGGAAGCGGGAAGGCTATTTTGTTGACCGGCTCACAGACTTGGGACACTTTCCAGGATACCGACCAGAGCACCTCGCCGGCGGCGTTTAACTTCACGGCCTATGTGAACTTCCTGAAGTCGCATGGGCATAACGTAACGATTCTCTGGCGGAAAGACCTGCCCACCTATTGCAACTGGGGAGCCGGGGGAACCTGGCACATGGCGCCGTTCCCGTGGAAGCGCACGGGTGGAAGCGGAGGAACGCAAGTGGCGTCAGACGGTCTTCCGGCCTTCGACTTGACGCAATTCAATCAGGCGTACTTCGATCGTCTGCGTGCCAGAGTGATTCAGCTGCAGCAAAACGGCATCTACGCCATTGTGGAGCTATTCGATGGACTCGGTTTGGTCAATAACCGCTGTTCGAACGATGGCTACCCGTTCACAGGAGGCAACAATGTGAACGGAGTGGACGATGGAGGCGGGACAAACTCCATGATCATGGGGAGTCCCAACACCATTACGAATTATCAGGATGCGTTCGTACAAAAAGTGATCGACACAGTGAACGATCAGCCCAACGTGTTGTGGGAGATTTCCGAAGAGGCCCCGGGAAACTCCACGTGGTGGCAAGGGCATATGATCTCTCTGATTCATACCTACGAAGCAGGCAAGCCTGCTCAACATCCAGTTGGCTTTCCCTATGTCACTGGGGCGTCAGACTCCCTCCTTTATAACAGCAATGCGGATTGGGTGGCGCCTGGGGCGCGGATTTCCCCGACGAGCAGTTGTGGAAGCGGGACACCGCAATGCAAGGTAAATATCAACGATAGCGACCATTCGTATTTTGGGATGTGGAATGACAGCGCACAGACGAACCGCAACTACGTGTGGGAGAACTTCACGAACGGCGACCAAGTGATGTTCATGGACCCCTACGTGATTTATTGGGCCAGCGGGAACCGCAACCTGTGCCCAAGCCCAACGAATGGGGTGTGCAGCGGGCCGGACAGCCGCTGGAATAATTTCCGTGACAACATGGGATACATGTTGAAATATGCCAATACAAAACTGGACTTGCTGAAGATGACGCCGCAGGGCGGGTTGTGCTCCACCGGATTCTGCCTGGCGGATAACGTGGCGACGGGAGCGGAATACCTGGTGTATGCGCCGAATGGGGGAAGCATCACGGTGAACTTATCGGCCACTACGCGGACGCTCAATGTGGAGTGGCTCAACCCCAGCAGCGGAGCCATCACCACGGGCGGAACCATTGCGGGAGGCTCGGCGAACCAATCCTTCACTCCGCCTTTCAGCGGCGATGCCGTGCTCTATCTCGTCGACGTTGCCGGTCACAACTGATGATATATCTGTGACTTACGAGCTTTCCTTCCGAGCCTGACCTGCTCATTGTGTTTCCTTCCGGCCAGTTTCTTCTCCTGACCTAGTGTTGTCCTTCTGTTCCCCTCCGGGCAGTCACTCCCCCTGCTCCGAAATTGTCCCTCTGGCCAGTGGAAGTCCCCGAAAGCGCCCCGTAGGCTCGTGAAGGTGGGGACTCTGTCGTCTCGTCGGGAGACCGACGCAAACAAATCGAGCGCCACGGTATTTGGGAGATTGAGGAGAATCATGAGGGGTTTCCGCACTACTCTGGGAATTTCGAGCCGTCCGTACGCCGGGAGCATCCTGTTCCTGTTCATTTTGATCGTCATGCTGGTGAACAGCGGTTGCGCGGGCCTTGTAAGCGGGGGTACGCCGGGCGGAGGAACCCCGCTGACGATTTCGAGCGTGCAAGCAAGCACGCCAACGTTGACTGGGTTTCAGGTAAGCTGGGCGACAAGCATTGCTGCCGACTCAGTAGTTGATTACGGGACAAGCGCTTCCTACGGATCGAGCACACCGGTCAATCCTTCGATGGTCACGAGCCACCAGATAACCCTTTCTGGCCTGGCCGCTGGCACCGCCTACTATTACCAAGTAAGGTCGACCGACTCGAAAGGCAACAACGGCAAGAGTGGCGGCCATTCGTTCAAGACAGCGGGTTTCAGCATTTCGGGCACGATTAATCCTGCAACGGGAGGAAGCGGAGCGACGCTGACACTAGGCGGGGCGGCGAACGCCACGACGACGACAGATAGCTTGGGGAATTACGCATTTGCCGGACTACCGAATGGGACGTACACGATTGTTCCGAGTCACGCGGGTTTTACGTTTACTCCAAGCAGTCAGAGTACGACGGTAAATGGAGCCAACGTTACGGCAGTGAACTTCACGGTGAACCCAGCGGTGGCGCCGACGATCACCACACAGCCAGTGAACCAGACGGTGACGGTGGGGCAGACAGCGACGTTCACTGTGGCGGCGGCGGGGACAGCGCCGCTGAGTTACCAGTGGCAGAAGAACGGCGTGAACATCGCGGGGGCCACGGCGACGAGCTACACCACACCGGCGACGACGGCGTCAGACAGCGGGTCGACGTTCGCGGTGGTAGTCACGAACACGGCGGGGACGGTGACGAGCGCGACGGCGACGCTGACGGTGAACCCAGGGCCGAGTATCACGAGCCTGAACCCAGCGTCCGGGTTAGTGGGCACATCGGTGACGATTAACGGGGCGAATTTTGGAGCGGCGCAGGGCACGAGCACGGTGACGTTCAATGGGATCACCGCGACGCCGACGAGCTGGAGCGGAGCGAGCATTGTTGTGCCAGTGCCAGCCGGAGCAACTGCCGGTAACGTCGTCGTCACGGTTGGTGGTGTGGCGAGCAACGGTGTGGCATTCACAGTAACGGTTCCAGTGCCGAGCATAACGAATCTGAATCCGGCGACGGGGCTGGTAGGGACGCCGGTGACGATTGCCGGGGCGAACTTCGGAGCAGCGCAGGGCACGAGCACGGTCAAATTCAATGGCATAGTGGCGACGCCAACGAGCTGGAGTGCCACGAGCATTGTTGTGCCGGTGCCAGCGGGAGCAACGACTGGGAACGTGGTGGTGACGGTAGGCGGAGTAGCGAGCAACGGTGTGGCATTCACCGTAACGGTTCCGGTGCCAAGCATAACGAATCTGAATCCTGTGACGGGGCTGGTAGGGACGCCGGTGACGATTGCCGGGGCGAACTTCGGAGCAGCGCAGGGCACGAGCACGGTCAAATTCAATGGCATAGCAGCGACACCGACGAGTTGGAGCGCAGCGAGCATCGTAGCGGCGGTGCCAGCGGGAGCAACGACTGGGAACGTGGTGGTGACGGTAGGCGGTGTGGCGAGCAATGGCGTGGGATTTACGGTCTCCGCAGATACCACGCCGCCGGTGGTAACCATCACGGCGCCGGCAAACAATTCCACAGCCTCTGCGACGATTACGCTGACAGCCACAGCGACGGATCCCGACAGCGCGGTATCTTTTGTTCAGTTCCAGGTCGATGGAGTGAACGTGGGTGCGCAGCTGACGACCGCGCCGTATTCGCTTACGCTAGACACAACCACGCTTTCCAACGCAACTCACTCATTGACGGCCGTGGGCCAAGATCCGAGCGGAAACGTGGGCACGAGTGCGACTGTGACCATCACTGTTTCTAACACGACCAACACGGCGATGGGGCCCCTGAAGCAGAGTGCAGTGAATCCTCGCTACTTTGTGACCCCCTCAGGCAAGGCCGTCCTTTTGTCTGGCTCGCAGACATGGAATACGTTTCAAGACACCGACCAGAGCATCTCGCCGGCAGCGTTTGACTTCACGGCCTATGTGAACTTCCTGAAGGCGCACGGCCACAATACCACCATTCTTTGGCGGAAAGACTTGCCCACCTATTGCAATTGGGGGGCGGGCGGAACGTGGCACATGGCGCCGTTTCCGTGGAAGCGCACGGGTGGAAGCACCGGGACACAGGTGGCCTCGGACGGGCTGCCGGCCTTCGATTTGACGCAACTGGATCAAGCGTACTTCGATCGCCTGCGGGCCAGAGTAATTCAACTGCAGCAGAACGGAATCTACGCCATTGTGGAGCTATTCGATGGACTCGGTTTGGTCAATAACCGCTGTTCGAACGATGGCTACCCGTTCACGGGAGGCAACAATGTGAATGGAGTGAACGATGGAGGCGGAACAAACTCCATGACCATGGGGAGTCCCAACACCATAACGAATTATCAGGATGCGTTCGTACAAAAGGTGATCGACACGGTGAACGATCAGCCCAACGTGTTGTGGGAACCCTCGGAAGAGGCTCCGAGCAACTCGACGTGGTGGCAAGGGCACATGATTTCTCTGATCCGCACCTATGAGGCGGGTAAGCCGAACCAGCACCCGGTGGGGTATGCGATCTTGCAGAGCTTGGGACCGGATTCGACGCTGTATAACAGCAACGCGGATTGGGTGGCGCCGGCAGCAAGGATTTCACCGACGAGCAGTTGTGGAAGCGGGACACCGCAATGCAAGGTAAACATCAACGACAGCGACCATTCGTATTTCGGGATGTGGAATGACTCGGCGCAAACCAATCGCACATTCATTTGGGAGAACTTCACCAACGGGAATAGCGTGCTGTTTATGGATCCGTATGTGATTTATTGGACCAGCGGAAACCGAAATCTGTGCAGCAGCCCGGTGAACGGAGTGTGCAGCGGGCCGGACAGCCGCTGGAACAATTTCCGGGACAACATGGGCTACATGCTGAGCTACGCGAATAACAAACTGGATTTGCTGAAGATGACGCCGCAGGGGAACCTATCGTCGACGGGGTTCTGCCTGGCGGATAACGTGGCAACGGGAGCGGAGTACCTCGTATACGCGCCCAACGGCGGGACATTCACGGTGAATTTGTCGGCCACTACGCGGACGCTCAATGTGGAGTGGCTCAACCCCAGCAGCGGAGCCATCACCACGGGCGGAACCATTGCGGGAGGGTCGGCGAACCAATCCTTCACTCCGCCTTTCAGCGGCGACGCCGTGTTATATCTCGTCGACATCGCCGGTCACAACTGAAATTTGAAGGCACAATTGTAGTATTCCCGAGCTGTAGTCGTTCGATCGGCAACTGCGGTATTGCTTCGGCCAACCATCTCCGAGCGCTACTCTTCCTCAGTTGTGCACATGCACCGTCCACGCTCCGGTCTTCCTTCTAACTCACGTAGCACGACGAATGCGCCGCTGAGTGCCCGACTGATGATTCTAAGCTTGCCATGAGAGATAATAGGGCTCTATTGAGGCGCACGTGAGTAGGAGAAGAATCTTGTTGGTAACCGCTGTCGTGCTTCCGTTGATAGCAATCCTGCTTTTCTACAGCGGTGCCTTGGCGGCTCGAGTAACCGTAAGTTGGTCCTACGATTACACACGCCAGCCAGCCTGCAGCTGCAGTCGGACGAACGACTGCATCGATCATTTCGAAATTCTTGACTACACGGACTCACAATATCCGAAACTCCTGCGCCGCGTCCCGAATCCCCCAAATGCCGTGGCTAAAGTCGACAACATCTCCGACGAGTTTTCCTATGGACCCCCTTTCGGACTGAGGACAATCGTGGTGGTGGCGGTGGCGCGGGATGAGAACGGGACGATTACCACATCCAATCCATTCGCGGCACGCAAGGACTTGAAGATCATGGGCAAGGTTGGCCGCGCCAAGCAGTAAGATTTCAATCGAAGCTGAAGGTGTTACAGAAATTGGCTAAGCACCCGGGGCAAGCATGGTGCGCGGGCATGCATTGCTTCTGGCGTGGCGCATCGAGCGGCGAATCGAGCTAGTGCACAAGCAAGCCTCTACTTTGGGCCCGTGAGCGGCACCCCATTTTCTGATGCATATTGAGGGTTAGTTCCCGTCAAAATCTAGCCCCATTCAGACCGATGCTAACCGGGAATAGAACTTAAGTTCAATTCTCACGCAGCGAGAACGGCCGTCCCCAGCAAAAGAGAGGATTCCGAATCCCTCGTCCCCTCGGTCAATGACCCCCTGGCCGCAGGGCAATAAAGGTGCAGTGCCAGAAGAATTGTGAGACCTGCACTAAAACTGGTCTCAGTACCAGTAGTATTAGTATCTAAAGTCCGCTTATCCTTCCCCTTGAGTTAGGGCGAGTCAGAGCAGTTATCTCTGCGGGCCCCCACCCCCACTCCAGCTGACGAGCTGACCTAAGCCCAGAGAAAGTGAAAAAAGTGAAAATGACCGTAAAGGGACTGGTGTGCGCAGCAAGTACTGTGATTCTCAGCTGCTCTGCAGCGTTCTTGAGCGGTTGCGCAGGTTTGGTTAGCAGCGCCAACAGCACGGGCAATCCGCCGTCGACTCTGGTCATCACGAACGTACAAACCGGATCGATCACAACCGCTGGCTCTCAGGTCGTTTGGACAACAAACATCCCTGCCAACTCCTCGGTCGATTACGGAACCACCATTGCCTACGGAAATAGTACGCCGGTTGATTCGGCGATGGTCACGAGCCACCAGGTGACGCTTTCCGGTCTGGCCGCCGGCACGACTTACTATTACCAAGTTAATTCGACCGACTCCAAGGGTAACCACGGGCACGGTGGCAACGGGTTCAAGACAGCTGGTTTCAGCCTTTCTGGCACGATCAATCCGACGGCGGCCGGTAATGGAGCGGCAGTTGCGCTGAGCGGAGCGGCGAGCGCCTCTGCCACAGCGGACAACGCGGGCAATTACACATTTGCCGGGCTGCCGAACGGGTCTTACATGGTTACGCCGACGCACACCGGCTATGCTTTCACGCCCGGCAATCAAAGCGCGACGGTGAACGGAGCGAACGTCACAGGAGTAAACTTCACAGCGAATGCCGCTCCTGTGGCGCCGACGATCACGACACAACCGGCGAACCAGACTGTGACAGTGGGGCAGACGGCAACCTTCACGGCGGTGGCAGCAGGGACGGCACCGCTGAGCTACCAGTGGCAGAAGAATGGCGTGAACATCGCGGGGGCGACTTCGGCGAGTTACACGACGCCGGTGACAACGACTTCGGATAGCGGATCGACGTTCGCTGTGGCAGTAAGCAACACGGCAGGGACGGTGACGAGCGCGGCAGCGACGCTGACTGTGAATGCGGCGGCGGTAGCGCCAACGATCACGACGGCGCCGTTAAATCAGACAGTGACAGCGGGGCAAACAGCGAGCTTCACGGTGGTGGCGGGAGGGACGGCACCGCTGAGTTACCAGTGGCAGAAGAACGGGGCAAATATCGCGGGGGCGACAGCAGCGAGCTACACGACGGCGATGACAACGACCTCGGATAGCGGATCGACGTTCCGGGCAGTGGTGACGAATACAGCAGGAACGGTGACGAGCGCGGCAGCGACGCTGACTGTGAATGCGGCGGCGGTAGCGCCAACGATCACGACGGCGCCGTTAAATCAGACAGTGACAGCGGGGCAGACAGCGAGCTTCACGGTGGTGGCGGGAGGGACGGCACCGCTGAGTTACCAGTGGCAGAAGAACGGGGCGAACATCGGGGGAGCGACTTCAGCGAGCTATACGACGCCAGCGACGACAACGGCGGATAGCGGATCGACGTTCCGGGCAGTGGTAACGAATACAGCAGGAACGGTCACAAGCGCGGCGGCGACGCTGACGGTGAATGCGGCGTCGACACCTGCTATTCAAGTGAGCTCCACTTCCATAAACTTTGGAAACGGTGCGGTCGGGAGTACCTCGTCGCAAGTCTTGGTCATCACCAATATCGGCACGGCTACACTAAGCGTCACTCAGGTGAATCCATCTGGCTCAAGTGCGTTCAGTACCAGCGGATTCTCCCTGCCCTTGAATGTGAACGCGGGGCAGCAGGCCACGATCACAGTCGCATTCCTGCCGACGTCGGTAGGCACTGTGTCCGGTAACATCTCGATTGTAAGCAACGCGCCTACTTCGCCCACTTCAGTGGGGCTTAGCGGTACGGGAATCGCAGCCACGTTGACTCTCGGCATCAGCCCGACCACTCTGAGCTTCGGCAACGTAACAACGGGCACTTCCTCTGCTACGCAAAACGTGACCATCACGAATACTGGCAATTCAAATGTTTCGATTTCACAGATAACCTTCAGCGGAGCAGGCTACTCGATGACGGGAGGAAGTGCGCCCGTGACTCTTTCTCCGTCGCAGAACCTCACCCTGACCATCCAGTTCAATCCCACGGCAGCCGGGACCGTAAACGGAAGCATCTCGATTGCGAGCAACGCGACCGGGTCGCCCGCCTTGATCTCTCTATCAGGAACGGGAGTCACGCCTGTACAGCATTCGGTGGCGCTAGCCTGGAATGCAAGTACTTCGGCCGTGTCGGGGTATAACGTGTACCGCAGCACGGTGAGCGGAAGTAATTACACGAAGATGAATTCCTCGCTGGTTGTCGGTCTCAGCTATTCCGATGCAACAGTCCAGAACAGCACGACTTACTACTATGTGACCACAGCAGTGGATTCCAGCGGCGTCGAAAGCGCTTACTCGAATCAGGTGACCGCTCCGATACCGTAAGTGGAAGAGACGCGAGGCTGACGCTTCGGGCCGCCAATAGGCAGCACACTTAAGACAGGCCGGTGGATGCTTCGAGGATGGCTTTTACTGGTTTCCGGACTGTGGAAAAGTCAGGGTCCAGAAGGGATTAACGCCCCCGATGCGCCAGTCCTCGGCTTCATAAGGTCATAGAATTAATGGGATGGCCTTAGCGTCAGGCCTGGATGCCGAAACTCGCATTTCATTGGCTTAAGGGACAGGGTAAATACCTGTACCTAATTTAGACTTCTAACCAGTTTCTCAAAGGTCGTCATAGACGTACTCTCACGTCTAGGCAGACTTCTGAGGGGCCCGGACGATGAATCTCGCACGAAACGAAGACCGATTGAGCAAGCTTGCGCACTCGCAGAACATAGGTTCTCGGGTTCGCGGTGCGCTCTTGCTGGCGGGTATCCTTGCGCCGATGGCCCTCCTCTGGGGCTGCTCTGGTGTCGTGAGTGGACAAAGTACCCAACCGCCGCCCCCCCAAACCTATAACATCTCGGGGACGATCAGTCCGGTAGCTGGGGGGAGTGGTGCGACCCTTACGTTAAGCGGAGCAGCAAGCGCCACGACGACGGCCAACAGTTCAGGCAATTTCACCTTTAGTGGGTTAGCCAACGGGACATATACGGCTACTCCCAGCCATGCGGGTTACACCTTTAGCCCCACCAGTCTGAGCGTAACAGTCAGCGGAGCCAATATCACGACGGGATTGAATTTCACAGCCACAGCTCAAGGTGGCACGCATAGCATCTCAGGAACGATTGGTCCGGTGGCGGGGGGGAGCGGGGCGACAGTGACACTGAGTGGAGCGGCAAGCGCCACGACGACGGCCAACAGTTCTGGCAATTTCACCTTTAGTGGTTTAGCAAACGGCACGTATGCGGTTACCCCGAGCCGCACGGGTTTCACATTTAGCCCCATAGTCCAGAGCGTGACCCTCAACGGAGCCAATGTCACAGGGCTGAATTTCACTGCGACAGCCTTCCAGACTTTTAGCATTTCTGGAACAATCAGTCCGACAGCAGGCGGGAGTGGGGCAACGGTGACGTTAAGCGGACCGGCGAGCGCCAGTACAACTGCCAATAGCTCCGGCAATTACACGTTCACCGGCGTGGCCAATGGGACCTACACGGTCACCCCGAGCAATGCGGGGTACACTTTCACCCCCGTGAATCGGAGCGTGCCGATAAATGGAGCCAACGTCAGCGCCGTGAACTTCACAGCTACACCGCAACAGGCGCATTCCGCGGCTCTAAGCTGGACGGCTAGCACATCAACAGTCTCGAGTTACAACGTGTATAGAGGAACGGTGAACGGCGGGCCGTACACTCTAATAAATCTCTCTCTGGTTACAGGACCAAGCTACACGGACGCAACCGTGCAAAGCGGGGTTACTTACTACTACGTGACAACGGCAGTTGACAGCAGCGGCGTTCAGAGCGTCGACTCAAACCAGGTGATAGCGACCATACCCTAAATAGCTCTAGGGAGTGTAGAAGCGAGTTGCTCCCCCTTTTTCTATTCTACCGGCACAAATTCGATAGATATCGGGCTCTCTCAGTATTCGGAGAGCTACTCCCTGTAGGCAGCCAAGGACAGTCAATCTGAGGCAAGCTCGCCGCCACCGACCCTAACAGCTCGGAGAGCGCGGGGGTGACGAGCCTATGGGTTTAGCGTAGTTGGAGCTACTACCCCTGTAGAATCGGGAGGATTAGACTACGAATTTGACGGGCAGATCTGTTCGGGCGGTGGCTGGGGCTTGGGCGAGAAGGAAGTACGATATTGAACGATCGCAGAGCGAACTCCGCGAATGGCGAAACCCCCGAGCAAGAACACCGAGCCAAGGAAGAACAACTGAGCAGAGTCTGAAAGCGTTTCGAGGAAAATCACGGTCTCTCCTAAGATCGCTGTCAATGGGAGCATGCAAACCTCCAATGGTGTTGGCCCGATAGTCTTTTGTTTTCAGTGATTTAGCGTAGTGTAATTCTGTGGTTCTGCAGACATCCGGAACTGTTTCGCTGCATAATAGCAAGTCTTTTCCCAAGCTGCTCCTAATGTTACGCGACTATTGAAGACTCAAACAATCCGACAAGCGGGGGGAGAACGTTTCTCACACGTGATTCTCGGAAAAGGCGCAATTGGGAAATTTCTTTCCTAAGGCTGGGCTTGCGCTCTTGGGAAGCTAACGAGGAGGATTCTAGACCTACTCCAAAATGCTGAAAATAATGAACTTAGTTTTGAGCCATTCTGACAGCCTCTGAACCGACTGGAACATGATGTGCTGCATTGGGCGTGGTCGGAAACTTCTTGACATTCGCGCGTCCCTGCGGGAATTGGGCTTATGGGTCCGATTGGAGCAAACGTACTAAGCGAAAAAGTAAAAGGAAAGGAAGCACTACAGAAAAAGCCTAACTCTGGTGGCTTCCAGAACTTTAGCTACACACTGACAGGCTCCACCTAAACATGTACACGACTTTCTACAATTTGCGCGAAGAGCCCTTTCGGTTGACTTCGGACCCGAGGTTCTTTCACCTCTCCGAGCCTCACGCTGCGGCGCTGGCCGCAGTGATTGAAGCGGTCATGCGCCGTAAAGGGTTTGTCCTCATGACCGGCCCGATTGGGACCGGGAAAACAACAGTTGTGCACACAGCCCTGCAAATCCTTTCGGAGCGGGCGACAACCTCCAATCCGATTTCCTCGGCATTTATTCTCAACCCCACTCTGAGCCGTGAAGAATTTCTGGAGATGATTCTTACGGAATTCGAGATTCCATGTACGGCGACCAGTAAGCCGGCGCGCCTTTCGGCGCTTCAGCACATGCTCCTGGATACCCAAAGGAGAGGCGGCACTTCGCTTTTATTCGTGGACGAGGCTCATTTGCTCTCACCGGAGCTTCTCGAAGAGATTCGTCTCTTGAGCAATGCGGACACGTACCAGGAAAAGCTGTTGCAGATTGTCCTTTGCGGGCAACCGGAACTCCTGGGCATCTTACACAAACCCGAGATGCGCGCGCTTCGGCAACGGGTTGCGATCAGTTGTTCGCTCCGACCCCTGAATCTTGCAGAGGTACGCGCATACGTCGCCGAGAGGCTTCGTTCTGCAGGATACCGTGGCGCCGCACCTCTATTTTCTATGCACGTCCTCCAAGAGATTGTCCGGCTGACGGAAGGAGTTCCGCGGCTCATCAACTTGCTCTGCGATGCCTGCTTGACGAACGGATACAAGGCGCGCCGGCCTATGATCGATCTGCTGACGGTCGAGGAGTCAGCTTCCGAGCTGGGATTACGTGAGGCGCAAATCGAACTGGCAACCGAGAAGAATGGCGCCGGTTCCGCGGGCCTGACCTGGGGGACCGAAGTAGCGAGAGATG
>WNFQ01001875.1_pt1 | contig 19709 bp, 19 predicted proteins | sample 5400171 | NCBI WGS metagenome assembly WNFQ01 (sample SAMN13153356, study PRJNA577476) | soil metagenome | isolation source: 20 cm soil under Madrone tree | place: USA:California | collected 2016-06-14 | reverse complement strand
CTGCCGATGATGCTTGGCCGGGCGCCACGACGGTCGTCGCCTCGAAAGTGTAGCCTCCCAGATTGTTGGGGGCCGGCCCCGGCTTTATCGCATTGCCAAGCGTATACGTTCCACTCGGAATCCGGTTGGGTGGAGTGGTAAAAGAATTGCTGCCGCCCCCATTGCCGATGACCAGGCAGCCGTTCGCTCCGTAGGAAATGGAGCCGGTGCTGCAGCTTGTGTAATCACCTGCGGAATACTCGATGCAGCCGTTCGTGTCCGGACAGCCATTCGTTTTGTAGGTGACCGGCTTAGCTGAGCCTGCGCTGCCTGCACCAGTTGGCCTAGAAGGCGCGGTGACCGCGGCAAAGGGGTCGCCAAGCGGATTGGCTCCGTGAATCCAGTTCCCGCTGGTACCCACGTTGACGCCGGCCGGTTTCGCAGTGGGCCCTCCAAACACGGCAAAATCGGATCCACTACCGCCGGGCCCTGCCAGATGGAGATCCACTGTTCCAACACTCACGGCAGTGCCGCTGCTCGAGTCAACTTGAATTGAACGCGGGGGGCCTCCGAGGACGGTGACGGAGGCGCTACCGTTTACCTGAAATGACGGGCTTGCCGTCCTATGCAGCACAACCAACGGGACGGGGGTAATCACAGGACTCAGGCCACAGCTGGCCGAAGCCATTACGTTCACGGTTTTGATGGAAGAGCCGATTCTCGTAAAGTAAGTTGCGACCGGGTCCGTAACGGTCACCTTGATGTAAGGGTTGGCAACCGTGGGAAAACCGGACGGGATGCCACTCACGCCTGGCAAACTCGACGGAAAGCTCACCCTGACATTGGAACCCGAATAGCCGTTGAATGACGCGTACTTGCAAGGCACAGAATTCGGGTGAGCGCTGCAGTCGAAGGTAGAACCGATCCAAGAGAAATCGAGCCCGGGGAAGTCCGTACTGGCGGTTGGATCGGTACCCTTCAAGAAGACATCTGCTGCACCGGCCTGGCAGGCGGCATCTGCAGCTCCCTGCGCCATCTGGCGATGGGCCCATACTTGCGAGTAGTCGGTGGCCAGACCCAGAACTGCCAGCAAGAAGAAAGCAATGAGGATGACGATAATCAGGAACGCCTGTCCCTGCTGCGGGGATGATCGTCGCAAGCTGGAGCAGTCACGTTCCATGCTATTGAGCCACCATTCTCCCTTCCGCAAAGCTGTGCATGGTTGGAGCTGTTATGAATTGCGGGAGAAAAGGAATATAGGCATAGGTAACCGACACTCGCACACGGTTCGGCGGGGTGTAGGTACCATCAGGAGGAGTGACCGAGACGGAGATGGCGCTGACGTCGTGCATAGAAGTAGAAGCAAAGGCCTTGACCTTCGCTTGGGTGCCGACCGGGTCCGCACCGCTATGAACAATGGCATAACGAACGCCCTCATTGGCGGCATCGGCCAAAACGGAGTAGGTATACATGAGCCAGCTCAGTTCGAATACGGAGAACACAACCGTAATGATCACCACGATCATCAATGCGGTTTCGATCAGGGCCTGACCACTTTGGCGGTGCGGGCGGGGATGAGTTCGTGTTCGCATGCTAGTAAAGCGACCTCATCGAAACCTGGCGATGAAATTTCAAATTGGCCGGCAATATTACATTGAATGCTGCGCCCGGGATAATCGGCGTAACGGTGTACTCTACATCTACCCGGTCAAGTACATAAACCGGTTGCTCTGGATCCGCGCCAGGCGCTGGAAACGTGTATGCCGGACCGAATTGATCACATTGGGCAATGCCAGTGCTCGGGTCGACCCCTTTGGCGCTGGAGCACACTTGAACGGCAACATTGGAAGTCGTGGCACCGCGGACCGCATTGGTCAGATTTTCCCAAACCAGATCGCGCACCGCCGTGGTTGCGGGAGCCGTTGCCGTCCCTGCCGCACCACCCTGAGTGGCGTATTGCACGCCCATTCGGGGTGCAGCCGAAAGGGCCAGCACCATGAACCAAAGGTAGCCCCAATTGATGATATTGAAGGCAAGCCCAAGCAGTAGCGGCAGAGCCATTGCCGTTTCGAGCAAGCTTTGTCCCTCCTGACCCTTAAAGCGGCGCTGGCTGGCCAATCTTCGATGCCGCATACTCATTTCTCCGCCGCCTGTGCTGCCATACCAACGCGATCGAACTCAATGGTGTCGCCAACAAGCGTGGAAGTTGATTCCAACATGCCGGACGGCAGCTCGAGCACCGCTGCTGCCTTCCAGAACATCCGAGTCATTCGGAACGGGCGCATGTCCCGCCTAATGGCAATGACCCTCCATTCGTTGTCCAGAACAGCAATGTCTATGGGGAACTGCATTCCCAAAGTATGCACGCCTTGCGAAGGCACGATTAGCAGCCCATCGCCCCGCTGGAGTTCGCGCTCCCCGAGCAAACCGACTATCCGTGTTAGTCCGGTCTCCGCCACTCGAATTCGCTGGCCTACTACCGTTCCGCGTGTAGCGTTCGTTGCGCGCACCGCTTTTTTTTGCCATCGCATCGCTACTTCACCACGTCCGAGAATAGGTTGCCCATAGCGATAATCGCCGGTCCCAGCGCTACCACGAAGATGCTGGGAAAGATGAAAATGACCAATGGAAAAAGGAGTTTGACCCCGGCTTTGGCCGCCGCTTCTTCGGCCGCCTGGGTGCGGCGTGTGCGAAGCGTGTCTGCAAACTGTCCGAGCGCGTTTGCAATAGGTGTGCCGAAGCGCTCAGTCTGCACCAGCATAGCGACGAACTGCCTCACAAAATCGATATCAACCCGCTCCGCCATGCTCCGCCAGGCCTCGAGGCGCGGCTTTCCGGCGCGCTGTTCGCGATTGATGATCTGGAACTCGTCGGCCAACGCGGGCGAGGTCAGCCGTATTTCGTCGCCAACGCGCGCCATTGCTTGGTCAATGCCCAACCCGGCCTCCATGCAGATCACTAGTAGATCGAGCGAGTCAGGCAGGGCCCGGCGGATGCTCCCCTGGCGGCGAGAAACCAATTGCGTAAGCACAAAATCGGGAGCCATAAAGCCGAGGACGACGCCCACCAAAATCGCCGCCATCATGTTGTCGCCGAAAAAACTTCCCGCAACTATCGCGGCCACCGGCAGCAACATCTTCGTGGCCGTAAAGATCTCGATGTGCTCAGCCTTTCGAAATCCTGCGAGTGCCAGCCGGTAGGCCATATCCTCATCCGACCCGGAAACCACGCTGCGAATGGGCTTGAAAATGCCGGTGATTCCAGCCGCCGCTCGCGCAAGGTCGCTTGTCGGCGCCTCCATGATGTCAGGCGAGATGGGCGGCGGAGGAGCTGAAATTTCCGTCAGGCGGGCATCAATGGTTTCCTCGCCGCTCAAGATCGTAATCAGGAGAGCGGCAATCAAAAAAACGGTGATGGTTACCGATATCAGAAACAGAAGCATGGATATGCTCCTCAGTACTGGACGTTTATAATCTTACGAACTAATAGAATACCGATTATCATCAGGATGCCTGCACGCGTCACCAACCATTGTCCCAGCGGATCCTGGAACAGGGCTTTCCCGTAGCCTGGATGGAGGAAGTTCATACCGATGAACATGGCGAATGGCAACGCGCACAAGACCCATCCGGTCAACCGGCCCTGCGCGGTGCGAATGCGCATCTGTCCGCCCACGCGGACGCGTTCACGAATCACATGTGAGGTCTTATCCAGGATTTGCGCCAAGTTGCCGCCGGTCTCTTTCTGAACCAGAATCGCGGTGACCAGGAACTGCACATCGGGAATGGGCACACGGCGGCTAAGGTTGGCCATGGCCTCGCGGAACGGCAGTCCGAAACTCTGCTCGTCGGCCGCACGGCGAAACTCCGAACGTAGGGGCTCGTCGGATTCCTGAGCTATCGTCTCGATTGTGGTCGGCAGGGCTTGGCCTGCCCGCAGCCCGCGCGACATCAGATCGATCGCTTCCGGAAGCAATTCCGAAAAGCGCCGCAGCCGCCGTATGCGTTTTTGTAGCAAAAAAATGTAGGGAGCCGCCCCCAGCGCCAGACCGGGGGTCCAACCCAGCAGCCCCGGCGCAATCCACCAATTACCCAGAACAGCGCCCAAACAAATGAGCGCCAGCGTGCTGAACACGACCCGCCCCACGGTCCACTGCAGATCGCATTGTTCGATCAACAATTGCAGTCCCACAGCGGCACGGCTGTTGCGCAGGAATTTGTCGAAAGCGGGAATCGTACTGAATGTAATTTCCTTCACGATATCCGGTTCGTCATGCCCAGATGAAACTCTCTCTCGGCCAAGCGAGGCCAGCCGGGAATGAATTTGTTTGTCTGCCTTCGACGGTTCGGTAAAGAACGCGACCACGGCAAACGCCGTGATCAAAATAATGAAAAAGATGCTGACAAGCGTCACGACTGAACCTCGTAGACGTGCTCGAATATATTCGGCGGAAGTTGAATACCCGATGCCTTCAATCGCTCGGTAAACGTGGGCCGCAGACCAGTAGCGCGAAAGCGGCCGAGTACGCGGCCGTTCGCACCGATGCCGAGGCGGTCAAATACGAAAATGTCTTGCAGGGTCACCATGTCGTCCGAAACGCCGGTAACCTCGGAAATTTGCGTCACCCGCCGAGTGCCGTCGCTGAGCCGGGCCACCTGCACAATGATAGATACTGCAGATGCGATTTGCTGCCGAATGGCCCTGTCGGGCAGATTAATTTCGGCCATCAAAGACATGGTCTCGAGGCGCGCGATTGCGTCACGCGGGTTGTTGGCGTGAATGGTAGTCAGCGAGCCGTCGTGGCCAGTGTTCATGGCCTGCAACATGTCCAAGGCCTCGCCTCCGCGCACCTCGCCCAGCACGATGCGATCCGGGCGCATTCGAAGAGCGTTAATCACCAATTCGCGCTGACGAACGGCGCCTTTGCCCTCGACGTTCGGGGGACGGCACTCCATTCGGACGACGTGCGGCTGCTGCATTTGCAATTCGGCCGAGTCTTCGATGGTAACAATTCGTTCCCGCTTGGAGATAAAACTCGATAAGGCGTTCAGCAGGGTGGTTTTGCCGGCGCCCGTTCCTCCCGAGACAATGATATTGAGGCGTGCCTTGACCGCGCTCTTCAGCAGTTCCAGCATCGGAGACGTAAGGGCATGCTTGGCAAGCAGTTGCTCAACCCCGATCGGTGTGCGGCCGAAGCGGCGGATCGACATGATTGGACCGTCGATGGCGAGTGGCGGGATGACCACATTTACGCGCGAGCCGTCGTCCAGGCGTGCGTCGCACATCGGCGACGACTCATCCACGCGTCGTCCCACGTTTGACACGATCTTGTCAATGATGTGCCGAAGGTGTGCTGCATCCTTAAAAACGACGCTGGTAAGCTCGAGAATCCCGCCCCGCTCGATGTATACCTGGCGGTGGGTGTTGACCAGAATGTCGGTAATCGATGCATCTTGCAGGAGCGGCTCGAGAGGCCCCAGGCCGAAGACTTCGTGCAACACCTCGCGGCAGATTCGCTCTTTTTCCGCGCCGCTGAGCGGGACGTTCGCGGCACCAATGAGGTCGTAGATTACAGCCTGCACCTGCGTTCGCGCGCGGACGTCTTGCAGCGAGGTGAGTTTCTCCAGGTCAATTTTGTTCAATAGGTCGCGATGCAGGCCTGTTTTCAACTCCTGGTGTGACTTGTACGACGGCACGCTGGTAGCCTGTGGAGGCTGAGAACCTGGTGTGGTTGTAAATCCGAATGCCATGCCTTTAGTTCCCCCCGATGAAACTAAGTGCCAAACAGCGCCCTCATACCGCCGGACTGGGCTGCAGCCGCGGCCTTAACCTTGTTGTTTCCGCCGCTGCTTGCCAATTCATGCGCCCACTTATGGATGGCGGCGCCGAAATCCGACTTACTTCCACGGGGAATTGGCGACCCCGTATTGATGGCACGAATTACTTCGTTATAGTTGTTCGGCACCCGCAACGAAATCGCTCGCCCCAGGGCTTTTTCAATGCGATCGTCGCTCAGCGGTCCTTTCTTGGAATGACGATTGAGCACGACATGTATGCTGTTCGAGCTATATCCCAGTCTCGACAGGTGCTCCATATAGCGGACAGTGTTACGCACCGAAGGTAATTCGGCGGTCAATACGATCGCGACCTGTTCCGATTGCGAAATGCACGCGCGCGTCCCATCGGTCAGTCCGGGCGGGCAATCGACGACGACGAACTGATAAGTGTCGGCGAGGAAGGCGAGCGTATGTTCCACACTGGAGGGCGACGCACCGTGAATCGCATCCACGGCCTCGGGTGAATCGAGGAGATCCAGCCCAGAATTATGGTGCAGCAGAAAGCCGCGAAGCAACTCTTCGTCCAGGCGCTCTGCGTTGCTGGCAAGCTCGTAAAAACTGTACTGATGGCGGCCCGTGCCCAGGTACAGCGACGCATCACCCAGCGCAGGGTGCTGGTCTACCAATAGGCATTTTCGATGCCCTTCATGAACCAGTTCCAACGCCAAGTGCAATGCCAGCGAGGTGACGCCCGTGCCCCCCTTTGCTCCAACGAGCGTGATGACCTTTCCGCGAGTTCCCGTTCGGGCTTTTTTCTTCTGCTTCGCTTCCACGCGGGCCAATCCGTCCAGCACGCGGTCATGCTGAACTGGCTTCAGCAGATATTCGGCGCAACCTGCGCGCATAGCGGCGATAATCGCTTCAGGCTCTGAATAAGCCGACACCGCAAAACTTTGCACGTCTGGATATTCGGAGCGCAATCGCTCCGTCATCCAGATCGCTTCTTCGGTATTCCGGTCGTAGTCAATAAAACAAATACGCGTCTGTGAGAGGTCCAGAGCGCGGCCTATCTCTCGCTCAACACCCACATAATGGTCCGGATTTCCAAAGATCACCGCTCCGGGAATGCCTGCCAGGAAATGAGACAAAGCCTCGTACGACGTAGCATCAAGGCAGACCGCCATTACCCCTATTCGGGCTGATCTTTCAACTGTGCCCATTCATTTGCTCCCGTTCCCATGTGGGACCTTCGTGTCAAATTCCTTTTGCTCCAGCGGTGCGATCGGCATCTTGGGCACCTCGGGCGCAGCGGTTGGCGTCGCCGCCGGGTCCACGATGGTTGGCGTGACGATTACAATCAGCTCGGAGTTCGTCTTGTTCACCGACCTAGAACGAAATAGCTGCCCCAAAATCGGGATGTCCCCAATACCTGGCACCTTGGAAAATTGCGCCGTAGTTCTCTGATCCAGTAGTCCGGCGATCCCAAAACTTTGGCCGTCTCTTAACTCCACCACAGTCTCAGCATGGCGAGTGGCAATGGCCGGCAACACAAATCCGCTGATAGTTACAGCGTTCGTGAAGTCAAGCGAGCTCACCTCCGGGAAGACTTTCAAGCGGATGGTATTATCGCTTTCTATATATCCAGTAAATTCCAGCTTCACGCCAAAGGGCTTGAACTGAACGCTAACCGTGGATTGTCCGCCTGCACCGGAGACCACGGGGTAGGGCAATTCTCCGCCAGCCAGGAACCGTGCCGCCTCGCCGTTGGCTGCAAGCAGGTCCGGCTCGGCCAGGATTTGCAGCACATTTCGCTGCTGCAAGTCACGAATCGTTGCGCCAAGGTTGATGTCCGGACGAAAGAGAAAAATGTTAAGCAGATCAGTCAGGCCAATCGTACTCGTTGCACCACTGGTCGGGTTTGCCAGTTGCGGGGTAGCGAACTCCTGCGTGCCGACGCTGCCAAAGAACTTGGTGCCGGGGGTGTTAAAGAGGTTTATCCCCAATGCCGTCAGCCTTGAACGGTCGACCTGGGCAAACCGCACTTTCAGCAGTACCTGCTTCTGCCGGTGTGGTTGGGCGACTTGGATCGAGTTCACAATATCTTTCGAGAAAGGCACGGCCATTTTCCCGATCTGGTCGGCGACCGCCGTGGACGATGCCACCCCTGTTAGAACCACTCTGCCCTCTTCAGACTCTGCCTCAACCGCCTCTCCGGGCAACCCCCGTGTGATCGCTTCGCGAAGCAAGGACACATCCACATCCGCGAACACTTCAATGATTCGCGATTGATTGTTCTCCTGCCAAAGAATGACGCTGCTGCTGCCCGCCGCAGTGGCGGTCACCACCACTTCATTGGGCGCCGTTGTGGCCGTGGTCACGACCGCAGGATTTCCGACCAGCACCCGCTGGAGACGAGGATCGGTGCGAATCACCACCGAGTGGCCCACGAGGATGTGCAGAACCTGGTTGCCGACGTTCTCGGCCGGCCCTGTCTGCGGCGTAGCCGGTTCGGCAGGGAGTTTCTGCTGCGTGGCGGGTGCGCCAGGGATCTGCGCCCTCGCGGGCCCGCAAAGACCCAAGATAGTCAACATGCATAGCACCAGCAGAGAACGTGTTGCGAGATGGACTTGCAGAATGGCCTCCTCCGCCCTATTCCAGCTTTTCCGGAAATTTAGTGACTGTTATCTTGCCGTTTACCACCGTCTCTACCGTGTAGATCTCAGGGAGCTTCACTGCTGCGGCAAACTGTTTCACGTGTTTCACCACTGGCTCGACCGGTTTCTTTGCTATCCCGGCCAATTCAGCAAAATCGACCGGCCGGACGTCCGGACTCGCCGAGTCCCCGCCATTGCGCAGCACGAAGTGGGTGGTGCCCTGGTTCTGTGCCAGCGCCAGTTTTTCCGATTGTTCCGGAGTCACGAGCAGCGTGACTACGCCTACGTTCTCGGGCTTGCCATTCGGATCGGGGTCGATCTTCGTTCCGGTTGACAACACCAGAACGTTCTGCAGCACCGTGCGAGTCTCCGTGCTTGCGGCGTTGTTGTCAGGCTTTAAGGTAACCAGCACATCCACGTGGGAGCCGGGAAAGATAAATCCGGCAATGTTCGTGACCTCATTGGTCTTGACGGCGGTCGCGCGCATGCCGTCAGGAATTTTGGCCGACAGACCCAAACTGGTGCTGGAAGCCAGGTCACGGCGCAGCACCGGTTGTTGCGCCGCCACGGCATACATCAGCACATGACCCGTGACGTCTTCCTTTTTCTCGATTAGTCCTTCCAGCGGCACGTTCACGGGCCAGTCAATCTCGGTCAGATTTTCAGCGATAGCGGGAGCGCCTGGCTGCAATGCAACCGCGGCCGCAATGACGCGCTTGGTCTTAGGGCGGGCGCTGGCCTGCGTGCGTGTAATGCGCGCATAGAAAACAGACGTGATGCCAAGCGAAATCACCAGGGCGGCTACTAGAGCGAAACCAAGTCGTCGCGTACCCATGAATTACCTCCACAACTGCGTAGAAACGGCCCAGTACAATGTGCCGGCGGCGAACGCCAACCCATAAGGCATGCGCACTGCGCCGGGGTTATCAAGATTAACGGTGGGGTGTGTCTGCAGTCCGTGCTGGGCGTGAAATGCCATCACCCCTAACGTATTCCGTAGCGTCTCGACAATCCGGCCAGACGCAACGATGAAGACCATGGCCAGTGCGCCTCCCGCCACCGCGGTTGCGAACATGAGCTGTGGCGACCCGGCAAGGCCGGCCATGCACCCGAGTGCCGTGGCCAGCTTCACGTCCCCGGCTCCCATGGCCCGAACGAGATGAAACAGCATCAAGACGCCTCCAAAAAGAAGGCCCCCGCCGGCGCTGAGCAGCAGTCCTCGCCATCCATGGAGCGCACCTTGCAATCCCAAGCCAACTAGCACGGCTGGGTAGGTTAAACGGTTGGGAATGCGTCGCGCCTTAACGTCAGTGAACGCGGCACAAGTTGCCACTGCCACGGCCAGCATCGCGGTGAATTGAGCCGAATTCATAAGCGTCATTTCAAGAAACTTGTACTCCGCCTCCTGGCATCGCCGTATCGACGAGCGTCCGAGCCGGCCAAAGATAACACTTCAAGATCGAGGCCCGGCACCGCGCCGCATGGCAAAGTGCTGCCCGGCGCCGTAGCCTGGTTAAGTCAAGAAGCTGCTGATTTTGGTTTGGAGGTTCCCCATCCAGACGCCGAAGTCGCTGGATAGCGTGCTCGATCCTGCCAAAACACCGCTGGCAACGGCAATCAGAACCAGGGCGTACTCCACCAGGTCCTGACCTGACTCTTCCCGATGAAATTTGCTAATAAACCTTGCAAACATAATAGAGATCTCCTTCCTCAATTTGGTTTAAGTACACTAATCTCGCTTCGTCCCTAGGCTGGAACAAAGGAAGAGTTGCCCGGGCGAACCAGTACACCGGCTGCTGCGAAAGTGGCCCGGCGCCGAGCCGCATAGCAAAGTGCTGCCCGGCACCGTTGCCTGGTTTAGGTCAAGAAGCCGCTGATTTTAGTTTGGAGGTTCCCCATCCAGACGCCGAAGTCGCTGGATAGAGTTTTCGAGCCCGCCAAAACGCCAGAGGCAACGGCAATCAGAACCAGCGCGTACTCCACCAAATCCTGACCCGACTCTTCCCGATGGAACTTGCTAATGAATTTTAGGAACGTCATGCGTAATCTCCTTCGTCAGATTTGAAATTGAATAGACCAGTCCCCAACCCCAAGATTCTGGCCTTGGAGACCAAACATCCAGTAAACACCTGATACTGATTTGGGGACTATTACTGATCCCTTGGAGAGCAAGCGTCGAGCCAGATCCTCCGCGGTCTGCAGGAGGCCCAGCCCATGTAAGTTACTGAAACTCAGCCACTTCGAAGGTTGTAAGACAAGCAGCAGGTCAGTGAGGCGACCCATGAAACCTCATCTCGACCAAAGTCTTGCACCTATGGGGCAAAATCTTTCCTTAGGGGGCCTGCCGCGAAGCCTCACTTACGGACACGCTCTTCATTCCTTCCGCTCGATTGTTGTCGATTCGCATATCCGCACCCGAGACAGCACCTATTTTCCGCCTTACAAACAAGACACTTACATCATCCGAGTACTCTTTGTGCCAGTCGGAGTCATTGCCGAGGACCGTCGCGAGCGGTTCACTGCGCTGGAGAAGACAGGATTGGATTCGGTAGCCGCGGAGGACGGCAAAAGCCGCTGTTTGCAGCCTCGCCACTTCCGAATAGTCGGAGAAAGTGCCCGCATGCTCGTAGAGATCGCCGCGACCATCGATGAACACTTTTTGCTCTGGAAGCGCCCAGATCAAATATCCGCCGTAACCGTAGTTGTTATACATAGGACCGGGGATTGCGTGACCTCGCATGTAGTCCACTGCCCGAACCGGAAAGTGACTGGAAACAATTTTTTGGATGCGCGCGCGAGTGGGGAAGTACCACACCATTGCTACTACCATGCCCGTCATTAGGCACGCATTCAAAGCGTAGTGCTCCTTTTTGCGATCATACGGTGGCAGCCAACGGGCCAACATCGTGGCGAATAACGGCGCAAAGAAAGGCACAAAAAGCATCAGAAGTCGTGCGTGAAGGCAAGCCATAATTGTGCCGAAAAAAAACAGCCCCAGTTCCGCCAGGTTCCAAATAGGGCGCAAGAGCATCTGGGCAACGAAAAAACCAACTATCAGAACCAAAAATAATTTCCCTTCCGGCGTGTCGAATGGCATCGGTTGCCACTCAATTACATTCGCCACGTTTATGGGCTGAGAGAAAGCCATATCGAAGGGATAGACAGCGAGGCGGGTCCCGTATGGGGTGATCGGAAGCACTGCAAGGCACAGAAGGAAGACAGATTCAAGACGGAGCCGCTCGGCGTGAGTCCAGCGCCGCGCTTCAATTTCCCCGAAACGAAATGCTTTTAGGCCGGCTGCCCAATAGACAAAAATTACTCCTATTCCGATAATGAACGAGCCATGTGTATTGATCCAGACCAAGAAAAGTAGCGGGAGAAACCACAATGCCCGGGTTTTGTTCTGGCGGAATCGCTCGAGCGCGATGAGCGTCAGGATGATGAAGAGATACCCCAGCATCTGAGGCCGGAGAGTGAGAGACAGAAAAGCGAGCGAGCACAGCAAACCGGAAGCAACGAAACTTGCTTTGGAATTCCCAGACCGCAACGCCCCGTAGAAGTACAACGCAATCATTATGACGCTGCCCAAGACGATCAGGAGAGCGTCAAGTCCCAGCAAACCAGCGAAACGGGCCACTGCGCCCAGCAACACATCGCCGAGCCACTCGTAAGCGATCCAGGGAGTACCTTTAACAGTGAAGGAATAGGGATCGACGGTGGGCCAATTGCGCGTGTCGAGGATGCTCTGGCCGACCTTGACATGCCACCACACGTCAGGATCTACCAAAAAACCGCGCCCTTGATAAAAAACCGTTGCGACGAGAACCGTTCCCAGCATGGCGGGGAAGGTGAAGATGCGCTTCAGCAACGAGACCGATTGCTGATCTCGCGGTACTGCCGCTGGTACGCAAGCGTCCGATGCCGCAGGAATTAACACGCCTTCGGTTCCTGAATCGCCACCCGATGCAACGCGTAACTCGCTCACGGTCCTCCGCTTAGCCTCTCATGTCAGTTGGGGGACGGGCCAAGATTCTGGTCATGGAAACCAGGGGAGCTCGGCTAGTTCGTTAATCGCTAGTGAAGCATCCCGGGTGCCAGTTGTGCTCACTGAAACCAGAGCGTATGTTGCTGAAACCAAATGCCATGCTGGAGGAGGGGAAAGCAAGCCGCGAACTCATCAAGATTCAAGGAAAAGTCTTTCGGCTACGAGGCAAAACCTTTCCATTCAAGGAGATGTATTCACGCCGGTCCCTTTCGCCGTTTATCAGACATATATAATTAGTACCTACATGGAAACTGAAGGAAACTTACCACAATTCGGACGGGGATTTGTGCTATTCAGTCGGTCGATAGGGTTCAATGAAGAATACGTACGGCACGCTCTTCTCAGTGGCGGCTGGCCTGCTGTTGATGTTGATGGCGATATTGGCCGGCGGCCCTGCCTTGCGCGAGTCCGTCACCATTGACGAAGTGACTCACATCGGTGCTGGGGTTAGCTATCTGCAAAAGCTCGATTTACGGCTGAATGAAGAACACCCCCCCTTGCCCAAGGTGCTTGCGGCGCTACCCTTAGTCCTGCGCGGAACGTACGCTGACTATTCCCACATCTCGTGGACGCTCAGCGAAAAGTTTTTTTCCGCAGGCCTGGCGCAGTGGGTCTTTGGGGAATGGCTTCTCACAAAGTGGAACAACCCCCTGACTACGTTGGCGTGGGCCCGCCTGCCCATGCTGCTTCTAACGCTGGTGCTAGGCTGGGTTTTGTACATATGCGCAAGGCGCCTTGGAGGAAACTGGGGCGGGCTGATTTGTCTGAGCATCTATGTCACTACACCCGCTTTTCTCGCTTTCGGCCCTCTCGTTCATACTGACATGGCGGTCACACTGTTTTCCTTGCTAACGCTATGGCGGTTTGCGGAAATATGGCGGAGCCCCAGCCGAAAGAACGCCATACTATTCGCCCTGAGCCTGGCGAGCGCCCTTCTTTCAAAGTTCACCGCGGGCATTTTATTTTTTGCCTTCGTGGCATTTGCTTTGAGCACGCGTTGGCGCTCGGTACCCGGCCAGCCCATTGGCATACCTGAGGCGCGTGCCTGGCGCCGGCTCCGATGGCGCACCACCATTCAGGGCATTCTCTGGGCAGCCTTTGCTGTCTACCTGTTTTATTTCATCTTTTCCCTGAATCAGTCTACCGATGTGCTTTACCGTCTCGGGTATGGCACAGCCGCGGTACCTCTGCGCCGGCTCCTCATGCCACCTTGGCTGTACCTGCGAGGCGTGTTTTTAGTTCTTATCGCCGGGAGCCGACCGACGTTCATTTTGGGCCATGTCTATCCCCACGGTGTATGGTTCTACTTTCCGATTCTTTTCGTGCTGAAATCCCCTCCGGGCCTTCTCGGATTGCTGCTGCTGGTGCTCTCGCTTGCTCTAAGGCAGAAGTCGCGCGATGCATCGAAGACTCCAGCGATTCCCGCACAAATTGCGACTCATTGGCGCGTCCTCTGGGTGTCTCTTGTCGTCTTTACCGGTTTTTGTCTGTTGAGCCGCCTGGACATCAGTATTCGTCATTTCAGCATCCCCCTGGCCCTACTCATTCTTTTGTTGGCTCCCCTGCCGCGCATGGTAGAAAGTCTCCGGCTGGCCGCCCTGACTCCAGGGCGGCTTGTGGGGGCGATGGCAGGAGTGCTGACTCTGAGTTGCCTCTTCACAGCTTTCCATGCATACCCCTATTACTTTCCTTATATCAATGCATTCAGCCTCGGGCATCCCGCCTATGCCCTGGTTAACGATTCCAATGTCGACTGGAATCAGGCGCTCCCCGAAGTGAAGCGATTTGCCGATCAGCACGGTCTGCAGAAGATTAAGGTGGATGAGTATGGGTTCAACGATCCTAGCGTCTCAGTACCGCAGTCGGAGTTCTGGGATTGCCAAAGGCCCACGGCAGCGGATGACGGACAGTGGGCAGTGGTCTCAGCAAACATGATCATGGATGGCCATAACTGCGTCTGGCTGATGCAGTACCGGCAGCAACCGCTAGCGGGCGGCAGCATGTACGCCGTTCATCTACCGGAGCACATCCCACCGGCCGGTAGCCTTGGCGGACCTCCACTCCCCTCCGCGTTTCGCCAATTTGTGGGCGCCCCCTTTGACGTACGTGTCTATCATCTTGACGTTTTTCACCATCCGGAGAAGCTGCCGCAAGCAATCGAAGAGATGCAGGACAAGATTCGGTTCTTCGAACAAATCAGGAACCCACCGTCCGCCCACCGCTAAGCCGAACTGAGCTGGGCGACAGGCCATACATGGGGACGCCCACCTGCGGCGCTCTGAACACCACCAGGATAGGCGAGCCGTAGACCGAAACAGGTTCGGTGCTGAGCGAGACGGGTGAAGGAAAAGTGTTTTTCGAGTGGATCGTTTGTGTTATTCAGTGGGTTGCGTCATTCAGCCGGTGACTGCCCCCTAGACCAGAATGCTTCGAATTGAGCGTTGGTTCGAGCGTATCGAATCTGGTTTTAGCCGGTTCGCCCAGCTTCGGGCGCTGTCCGTTGTAACGGTCGGGATATTGGCTGTTGTCCCGCGGCTCGCCCGGAAGTCAAAATGGAAATCCCGGTTGAGTTACTGCGTGGGCGATGCCCTCATGCCAAACAGGGGAGAATAAATGGCCGTTACCAGGCCCACTTCCGCTGAGATTCGAATTGCCCTTGGTCTCACTGCGGCACTGCTACTTGGGTGCGCACTTCTGCAGACGGCGACTTTCGAAGCCCGTAACTATGACTTCAGCACTCGGTATGCGTCCGGCTTTATCCTCCGGCGAGGCGACGGTTCTAAGCTTTACAGCCTGGAAGAGGAGCGCAGAGTGCAGGAGGCGCTTTTTGAGCGGAAGGGCGTCATGGTCGAAACGCACCCGCCCTTTGAAATACCATTTTATGCCCTGCTCACCAAGCTCCCTTACAACCACGCCTATATCGTTTTCGCGATCATCAACATCTCAATTTGGATGTTTTTTGTTCGCCTCATCCGGAGTTGTGTGCCGGTTCCCGAACATACGTTCCACTACCTCCTACTGTGTTTCACTTTTTTCCCTCTTTGGGCCGCACTGCTCCAAGGACAAACATCGCTGCTTCTTTTGCTCTTGTATGGAGCAACATTTCTCGCTTTAAAGCGTAAACGGGACTTTGTGGCCGGTGTATTTCTTGGCTTAGGTTTGTTCAGGTTCCAGCTCGTTCTGCCTTTCGTGCTCATCTGTATCCTTCGAAAGAAATGGAAGCTGACTGCCGGATTTGCGTCGGTAGTTCTTCTTCTAGCGGCAATATCCGTGCTTGCGGTTGGGCGGCAGGGAGTGATGTCCTACGCCCACCTCATGATCGATACTGCTAAACACCCTTCCAATCCAGCGTATGCCAGCATCCGTCCCAGTGATATGCCAACAGTGCGTGGTTTCCTCGCAGCGATCCTAACAGGATGGGTTTCCCAGAAATGGATCAATGCCGGAACAGCGCTAGTCTCCGCGTTCGTGATTCTGTTTACAGCGTGGCGATGGAGGCAGGAGGATCGGCGTGACGAAGATGACTCGCTGGGACTGATTTTTGCTGCCGCGCTCACTGTCACCCTCATTACAGGATTCTACGTGCTCGCCCACGACATGAGTCTGATGCTGCTGGCCGTTCTTTTGACCCTCGCCTCTTCCCAACAGTCAAGAGATTCACGTTGGTGGTTGGTACTGAAAGCATTAATTATCGTTCTGTATCTACCATTCGTCTACATGCTGTTACTTCATTGGCATCGAATGTCCATGCTATTCCCTATACTCGTCATTTTCTTGCTCGTTACGTTCGCCCTGCTCGAAAACCACTTCTTTTGTACCCGACTCACGGTAGGTGATTTCGTCAGGGCCGGTGACAATCCATAAACGCACTATAGGGGCACGCCCCTTTCGGCCCTCTGCTGGGAGGTGATGCAGCACCTTAGCTGGAAACTGACTGAAAACTTGCCGCAATTTGAGTGAATCGTTTGTGTTATTCAGTGGGTTGCGTCATTCAGCCGGAGACTGCCCCAAGGGTCAGAAGGTCAGAATGCTCCGAATTGAAATATGCCTTAGCGTAGCAGCGATTCTGTGGGCCTTCGCGTTTCCGCATTTCGGCTCGCGTTGGTTCGAGCATGTCGAGTCCAGTTTTAGCCGGATCGCGCAGCGCCGCGCGCTGTCCGTGGCAGCAGTCGGTATCTTGGCTGTCGCGGCCCGGCTCGCCGTTTTGCTGATCCTTCCGGTGCCTGACCCCGCGATACACGACGAGTTCAGTTATCTGCTGATGTCGGATACGTTTGCTCACGGGCGGCTGGCGAACCCAACGCACCCCATGTGCGTTCACTTCGAGACGTTTCAAGTCAATCAGGTTCCGATGTACGTCTCTAAATACTACCCGGCCCAAGGCATATTTTTGGCGATCGGCCAAGTGGTGTTCGGGCATCCGTTCTGGGGCGTTCTACTGAGTTCGGCGCTGATGTGCGCCGCGATTTGCTGGATGCTGCAAGGATGGATTCCACCGGCTTGGGCGCTGTTGGGTGGCCTACTTGCCGTAATTCGGCTGGGAACCTTCAGCTACTGGGCAAACAGCTACTGGGGTGGCGCGGTTGCGGCGCTTGGCGGGGCGCTGGTGCTGGGTGCTCTGCTCCGGATCAAGGAAAAACAGCGGGTCCGGGACGCGGCGTGGATGGGAATCGGCTTGGCGCTCCTGTTGAATAGCCGCCCATACGAGAGCCTGTTCTTGGCGGTTCCCATTGCCATTGCTCTTCTCGTTTGGCTGCTTAGGAAGGATGAGCAGCGGATTCAGAAGAAAGTTCTGCGCGTGATTTTGCCGCTCGGAATCATCGTAACTGTTACCATCGCCGCGATGGTGCTGTACTTCTGGAAGACGACGGGACAACCATTCCGGCCTCCCTACCTCGCGTATGAGAGGACCTACATGAGTGCTCCTTCCTTCCCATGGCTGCCTCTGAAGCCGATACCTTCCTATAGTTCGCCCGCTATGCGGGTTTTTTATGAGGGAAGTGCGCTTGATGCGTTCAATTTCGCCGTACAGCATCCCTTGTCCAACATCTTCCTCCGGATTTTCTTCTTCTGGCTTTTTTATCTCGGACCGATGCTGACGGTGCCGTTTTTGATGCTGCTGTTGGCATTGCCCTTCGGAGCGAAACTTTCGGACTTCTCGACGCCAATGCAATTTTTCTTGCTGGTTGCCGGCGTTTCATTCGCCGGAATGCTGTTGCCAGTCATTTTTCTGCAGCATTACGCCGCACCGATTACTGCCCTGGTTTACGCGTTCGTTTTGTGGACGATGAGATATGTCCGGCCGTTGTTCTTTGGGGCGAAACCCGTGGGCTTGGGGATCACCAGGGCAATGGTTGTGTCTTGCGTTCTGCTAGCACTTGTTCGCGTCGCAGCGCCAATTTCGGGAATCGCCTTGACTCGTCCGAAACTCACTACCTGGGCGTCGGAGAATTACAAATTTCCCGAGCGCCCCGCCACGGCCTCGGTACTGAAGGGCTTGGGTGGATTGCACTTGGTATTTGTCAAGAATGGAGCCGAGCAAAGTGAATTTGACTGGGTTTACAACGCGGCGGACATTGACGCCTCGAAAATCGTGTGGGCGAGCGATCTGGGTCCTGCGAGAAATCAGGAGTTAATAAACTATTTTAAAGGCCGAAGAGTCTGGATCGTCGATCCGAGCAGCACCCCTCCAACGCTGATGCCATATCCTTTCTCTCCGGTAGCTCAACGGCCCTGAATGGGCGCAGTAGTCCCGAACGAAAAGCTGATGAACCAGGGCCACCTGGAGTGTCGGGAAGGCAACGCGCCGATCAATAAAAAAGGTGCATCGTGGCAAAGGCTTGCACCTAGTAGGCAAAACCTTTCCCACGTAGCGGATTTAGTTGATACTACCTCGAACTTAAAGTGGCCCGTGGGCACCGGCAAGCAAGAATTGGGATTCTACAGGCACGAATGAAGCGCTTATGGAACCCGATCGCACCCCTTATAGTGTGGATTATTGACAAACTGAAGCTTATCAACCTTGAAATGCACGTCAGGGAAGGTCGCGTCGACGCATTACGCGAACTCGCCAGGTGTCCCCGTCTCAGGAAAAATAGGCCGCTAGTAACGATGCTGGTCCATGGAGCGTTATGGCACCAGTATTGCTCCTACATCTTCCTAAAGGTCTCGAGTTCGCTGGATGCTCAGGGTTTCGCAGGGGCGATCAAAGCGCCGCTAGGGGTGCATAATGAAAATGCTATTTATCTCTCTCATTATCTGGACTTTTATCCTCCCCTGCGTAGTTGCCATTTGCCTGATCCTTGCGTTCGCAGGTGCGTTCATGCCGAACCTTTTTCTTGCCTTAACCGGGCTAGTGGTTGCTTTCGCGACTTTGGCGATCATGCGGGTACTGCTCTGGACTCCTAAGTCATCCAAGGAACATTCCGCGTCGCTCTCAACAAGTCATAAGCTATCAGCTTAATTTCATGGAATAGCTCCCCGATTGTAATACCGCTCGATGAATTCGTTGATGCTCACACGCACATGCCCACGGTCTTGGGGTGAACCCCTAAGCTTGCGCAAATGGGAACCATCGGTTCACACCAAAGGTACAGAGAGCTTTGGCACTCCTCGACGCTTCCACGGTTAAGTCATTTATTTCCTTCGTTGTCTATAGCCAGATCGCCGCCCCTTTCTGGTCTAGTACGTGCTCTATATCTCTTGCAAGAAGCATCTGTTTGGCCTATCCCCGCAGCCGCCAGTTAATTAATGGGGTCGTCCCTGCCTCACCGACGTTAATCGTGTAAGTGTGCCGCCAGACATTCGACGGAAGCGGAGAGAGTTCGGGTGTGTGCCGTGCCAGGATTTGCAGGAGAGTAATCAATGCGCCGCGTCCTTAAACCAGCCTTCGTCGTGGTTGTGATTCTTGTCGCCGGGATCTTAGTCAAAGGGAACATTCCACAGCCCGCCAGCGGGAACTGGCTCTCCGGCGGATCCATGTCGGAGCCGCGGAGCGGTGCTTCGGCCGCCTTGCTACAGGATGGCCGGATTCTGATCACTGGCGGCGACAATGGTTCGGGGCCGGCCACGACCGCCGAGTTTTTCGATACGACGGGCGCTTTTGTGCCAGCGCCGCCGATGAACGTCGCGCGCAGCAATCATGTCTCCGTCGTCCTGCAGGACGGCCGCGTGCTGGCAGCCGGAGGAACAGTCGCCGGTGGCGGCGCGACCAATGCTGTCGAAATCTACGATCCTATTGTTAACACCTGGGGA
>WNFQ01001452.1_pt1 | contig 19710 bp, 13 predicted proteins | sample 5400171 | NCBI WGS metagenome assembly WNFQ01 (sample SAMN13153356, study PRJNA577476) | soil metagenome | isolation source: 20 cm soil under Madrone tree | place: USA:California | collected 2016-06-14 | reverse complement strand
GGCGGGAGCGAACGCGGCGGACGTGCCGTTGATTCTCTCCTGGCGGAACGGCCACTCCATTACCATCCCATTGAGGATCTGATCGAAATCCCGACGGAAATCGAACAGGTCTTGAAACAGATTGTCACGGAGAACAAGGCTGGTCATGACGTACCTCCTAATCCAAATGTCTGCCCCTCGGAGGAGGGGGCATGTAATGCCGAAGGAACAGATGCGGGACACAGCACCTGAGTTGCATGGCATCAGATTCTCTTAGCCATTAAGAGCATCATATAACAAGTCTAATATCAATATGTTACGTAGATTCTGCGCCTCAAGGCAGCCCGTTTATAGTGACAACCTCCTACATTTTGGCAACCATTTTTTTTGCCGTGCATCTATACGGGCGAAGACGCCAAGTGTGGGACAAGGATATGAGCATCAACCTAGATCGAGAAAAAGAAAGCGTCGTCGCTGAGCAGTCCGCTGAACCAGAACTCATCGCCGCGGATTCGGTAACTGCCGATTTGGAAGTGGCCAAGCTGGCCGCGGACGACCTGAGGCAAACCTTGCAGCGACGACAGGCAGATTTTGACAACTACCGGAAGCGCATCGAGAGAGAGCGGAGCGAGGATTCCAAGCGGGCGACCGCACGGGTGATCGAGGCCTTGATTCCGGTGATCGACGGTTTCGAGCACGCGTTAGCGGCCAGCGGCGGGGAAGGGTATGACAACTTTCGCAAGGGTTTTGAGCTGATCTATAAGCACCTCCTGGAGAACGTTGCAAAGCTCGGAGCTGAGCGCATCGAACCAATCGGAAAGCACTTTGATCCTCATCTGCACCAGGCCATGGACCGCATCGAGACAGCCGAATACGAAGACGGAACCATCCTGCACGTATTTGATCCGGGATACCTCTTTCACGGGCGCGTGTTGCGTCCGGCAATGGTACGGGTCGCGGTGAATCCACGCCCGCCATCCAGGAATATTGTCCACTGAGAAAAACTAGCCGCTGACACGGCAACCCCGCGCTGCAATGGCGCCGGAGCTCCAACCAGAAGGCAAAGAGGAGGTGAACTTAAGTTATGGCGATGACCGACATCATCAAGAGTCTCCGTGACGGAACCCTCCTGGTGCGACGCAGAACATTGTTGCCAGAGACGGTGAAGATCGAAGGCCAACTCGCGCTTGGGGAATGGAATCTTGTCTCACGACCTAGCCCTGCGGAGTTCGACAGAGAGCTCTACAAGGCCGGCTGGCAATTCTTTTACATTCCGCCAGAGACCCAAGCTGGCGCACTCGGCTTCAACCTGAAACATGCGCTCGCAAGGGCGTTGAAGAAGTTGTTGGTGAGGGTGGACGCTACGAAGCTGAACGCCGTTCAAATTACGGCTGTTGGAACGAAGAAATTCTTGGGCATTCACTACGCGAGCATCAGCGCATATCTCCGTCACGTTCAGAAGAGTTTGATTCTGTCTCCGGCAGCGGAAAAGACAGAACAACAGAGGTTGCCGCGCGCCGCGTAGTGGGTTACGGGAGATTCCGGTCTGCGAGACAGCAATGGGCTCCCTTGGCGCTGCGGTTGCCGCTCGGCGTAATCTTCTTCGGTCACGGTGCTCAGAAAATGCTCGGCTGGTTCGGCGGCTACGGATGGCACGGAACGATGCAATACTTCACAAATTCGCTGCATATTCCGACGCCCCTTGCTGCGATCGCAATCGTAGTCGAATTCCTGGGCGGCCTTGCGCTACTCGCCGGAGCTTTCACCCGGTGCGCCGCTGTGCTCACAGCTGTGGAGATGCTTGTGGCCGCAATAATGGTTCATTTACCCAACGGCTTCTTCTTGAACTGGACGAATGATCCTAGCAAGGGCCACGGCATCGAGTACAACGTCGCGCTGGTTGGCAGCGCATTGGCTCTGATGTTCCTTGGCGGAGGCCGGTTGAGCGTCGATGAATGGTTTAACAAGTAAGCCGTTCGCTTCAGCTTGTTGTGCACTTGTGTCTGAGTGAGTGGGGCGGCGGAGGCTAGGGATGAGGCGCGGACGGCTCTCCCCGACCTCCGCCCCTCGGAATTTGATTCATAGAGGCCATGTTTGGCCTTGCCGAGCATAGCGTTTTGACTGAGCACCGGGCATCAACATGAGTGATACTGCAAGAAAAGTCGAGACAACTAGCGTGCAGGATCAAGCACTCCTGCCGGGATTGCTGAGCGCAAATCAGGATCTCGGCATTGTGGATGAGGCTTCGGTGGAGTCATTCCCCGCGAGTGATCCGCCAGCATGGGTCGCGAGAGAAACCAAGGTAAGAAAAGCAAAGGAACGGGCCGGCAGAGGCGAGTGATGTTCCTCTTCCCCAGACCCCTTCTCCTGCTAGGGGATGCAACAAGGCTGAATAAAAAGCTGCAAGTGTGCTGTCTAGAGAATTGGTCCGAGTACCCCGATGCTTGCACGAAATCCGCCAAGCCTGGGGCACCGAGAATCAGCAGATCGGGTGAGCCAAATGTTTCGGTCCAATTGAATCAAGTTCAGTCTAACTACAACATAGTACTATGTACATAGCGCCATAAATACTCCTGATAAGGGCGAGGTCGGTGGCTCAAGTCCACCCAGGCCCACCATCCAAATCAGGGTCCGACCAATAGATAAGCGGCTATTCTCACTTTTCCCCTTTCCGGAGATCTCCCTCAGAAAACCAAATTGCCAACCAGTTGCCAACCTTTTGGGCAACCGATGGCCGCTGTCTTGGAAGGCACTACGACGCAGTGCAACCGTTATGAACGTCCTCCCTGAGCTTGCCCCCGCGTCTCGAAACTTCGTCCTTTTGCCTTCCACCATTTCTTTGTAATCGTTGACGAGGCTGCTTGAACCTTTGAGACAAAGGAGCCTTGGAAATTGTGGTGGCCGAGGCGCACTGGATTCTCGACCGCGGAAGTGGTCTTGACGTACCCTTAAGAGCGCTATCAAGCCATCGCCAAACGGGAGTCATCATGAGGGCCACCAGATTTTTCCTTTTCGCAGCGCTTGTTGTCGTCTGTTCGATGCAATTTGCTTGGCCGCAATTGCCACAGCCCGATGGAGGAAATATTCGTCCCGGCGTGTTACCCAGACAATGGATGACGGGCGGCCCCAAATGCATGGAGAATCAGGAATGGCAAGTCCATGAGTACAACCGGGATCTTTATATCCTCCGCCAGTCGGGATGCACGGACTTCGAAAAACCGTTCGTCTATCTGCTATTCGGTGAAGAACGCGCACTGCTGCTGGATACCGGCTCAAGAAAGGGCAACCTCGTCCCCACGCTTCAACGGACGGTAAAAAACTGGCTGCAGCGAACCGGGCGGGAAACCATCCCGCTGGTCGTCGTACACACACACTCCCATTCCGATCACGTCGCGGGAGACGCAAACGTCCAGGCGATGCACGATCCCGCGATTCCCGTAAACTTGGTTCCGGCAGAACTAGAAGCCACCAAGCGGTTCTACAAAATCGCTAACTGGCCGGACGAAATCTCCCAAATCGACCTGGGCAATCGGCAGATCGACGTCATCCCGATTCCCGGCCATGATTCAGTCGCGGTAGCGCTGTACGACCGCCAAACGGCGATTCTGTTCAGTGGCGACAATCTGTACCCGGGCAGGTTATATGTTCGCGATTTTGCTGTCTTCCAGAAGAGCACCGAGCGAATGATCCAGTTCACGGAGGGCAAAGCGGTGGCCCACATTCTCGGCAACCACATTGAGGAAACGAGAACTCCCTATCTCGATTATCCGGTCGGCACAATGTACCAGTCGAATGAGCACGAGCTGTCGTTGTCGAAGGGCGCGTTACTGGAGCTGGAGGAAGGATTGTTGGCGCTGCACGGCAAGCCCGCCCGAGTAGCGCTGCGAGACTTCACGATCTGGCCGGCTGGTCCTGCCTATGATCCGTCGAATGCGACGCAGGCGGTGTTCGAGAAAACCCAAAAGCAACAGCGCGATCACATGTGGGACCAGCCTCAGGACTAGCGAATCAGGCTTACCCGGCGCTCAGGCGATAATGTCGTGAATCACGTTGCCGGCAACATCCGTCAGCCGGAAATCCCGGCCGCTATACCGGTAGGTGAGTTTCGTATGATCGATTCCCAATAGATAAAGGATGGTGGCATGGAGGTCGTGGACATGAACCGGCTTGTCCACGACCTTCCACCCGAAGTCGTCGGTGGCGCCATAGGTCATTCCGCCCTTGGCGCCTCCGCCGGCCAGCCACATGGTGAACCCATGCGGATTATGGTCGCGGCCGTTGTGCGTCTGGCCACCCATGAAACCGCTTCCCATTTCGACCACGGGCGTGCGGCCGAATTCGGAGCCACAAACGATCAGCGTCTCGTCGAAGAGCCCTCTGGCTTTCAGGTCCTTGATGAGGGCCGCAAACGGCTGATCCGAATCGTGGGCGTTCTTGCGATGCAGCTGGATATCAAAATGATGGTCCCAGGGATCGCCCTTGGCGTAGTACAGCTGCACCATGCGAACGCCGCGCTCGATCAAGCGCGCTGCCGTGAGGCAGCCGCGCGCCGTGCTCCCCTCACCGTATAGCTTCTGCACGGCTTCGCTTTCCTTCCTGACATCAAAAACGTCAGGCGCTTCTGTCTGCATGCGGTAAGCGGTCTCCAGTGCGGCAATCGTGGCGTCCAACTGCTGGTCATGCACTGCGCCCGGTCCCATGTTTAAGCGGTCAAGCTGTGCGATGAGATCCAGTTCTTTTTTCTGGCGAGTCAGATCGAAGATTTCATTGTGAATGTCCGGAATCAGCTTCTGAGGATCGAACTCTTTCGATTTCGCATCGTCGGTGACGTAGGTTCCCTGGTACATCGGGGGCAAAAAGGCCGAATTCCAGAGCGGAGGTCCCACGGTTGTAGGCACATCGGGACACAGAACTACGAAGCTGGGTAGATTCTTGTTCTCTGTTCCCAAGCCGTAGGTAAGCCAAGACCCCATGGAGGGCCGGCCACTCACGTTTGCCCCGGTGTTCATCATGATCAGCGCCGGCTCGTGATTGGGAATTTCGGTATGCATGGAACGGATCACGCAGATGTCGTCGATGCACTCTCCCACATGCGGGAAAAGTTCGCTTACTTCGATGCCGCTCTTGCCGTACTTCTTGAAAGTAAAAGGCGACTTCATCAGCCCGCCGGTCTTCCGTTCATGCTGCGGCGTTTCTCCCGGCAGGGGCTGCCCATCAAATTTGTCCAGCACGGGCTTCGGATCGAAGCTATCCACCTGCGAAAGCCCGCCATTCATGAAAAGAAAAATGACGTGTTTGGCCTTTGGCTTGAAATGGGGGTCCTGGATCATCCAGGGAGCCGGGCCTTCGGCCGCTTGGGCCAAGGACTCACCCACAAGGCTGGCAAAGCTCAACATGCCAAACCCGGCGCCCATCTTGCAGAGCGCTTCACGGCGCGTAATCGGTCTCGGAGACGGAACATGAATCATAAGTCCTCCCGCAACCTCTCCGGCTGCTGGCCCTCAGGGAATCGCACCCTAGTCCACAAACTCGAATTCATTGGCGCTGAGCAGAACTCGTGCGTATTCCCGCCAAGCGGTCACGGGTTCTCGGTTCACGGTGTTCCCCGGCCTTTCCGGGGTGGTCTTCAGGAACTGAAGTCCCATTTCAAGTTCCTTGGTGGTGGGGGCCCTTCCGTAAAGCAAGCGATAGGCTTCCATAATCCTGGCAGCATCGTTTGGCTGGGGGTATACGCGCTCCGCCAGCTTGCCGGCTTGCGCGTAGACGAAGTCGTTGTTCATGAAGTACAGCCGCTGCAAAGGAACGTTCGTGGAGAAGCGCTGCTCGGCGGTAAAGCTGGGGTTCGGGAAGTCAAATACTTGCAAAAAGTTATCTAGCCGGAAGCGGCTGACTTTGCAGTAGACCGTGCGACGGGCGTTGTCCGGAGCAAGAGCCTTCGAAGGTCCGCCGGTCTCTTTCAGATCGAGAGCACCCGCCACGAACAAGACCGCGTCGCGAATCGATTCCGCGTCCAGCCGCTGGCGGTTAAAGTGCGAATAGTAGCGGTTGCTGCCGTCTTTTTCGCGCGCTTCGGCAGACTCCAGAGCGCTGGTTTGGTAGACCGCCGAGAGCATGATCTCGCGTTGCAGCTTCTTTACCGACATGCCGTTCTGCCTAAAGCTGGAAGCCACGTACTCTAGCAATTCGGGATTGGATGGTCTTTCGCCAGCAACCCCGAAGTTGTCCGGAGTGCCGACAATCCCACTCCCGAAATGCCATTTCCAAATACGGTTGACAAAGACTCGAACCGCGAGCGGACTGCCGACAATGTCATTGGCCAATTCCAGCCGGCCACTTCCTCGTGTAAACGGTTGCGCATCGGGCGGACTCAGGACCGCCAGAAAGCGGCGTGGCACTTCATCTCCGAGCGTGTGCGGATTCCCTCGCAAGTTCACGGCGATGTTGACGGGCTTGGGTTTGTCGCTGACCCCATGGACGAATGGATAGCGAGGCTCCAGGGACTTCTTGAGAGCTTCGATCTGTTGTTCTAGGCTGGTGATGTGCTCTCTCCACTCGGCACCCAGCCTTCGCTTCAAAGCCCATTCCCGGAACGCAAACAGGCCAGGTTCGGGCTTCTCGTCGTCCGAGTTCATCGAGCGCATGAAAAGGTCCACCCAGAGGCTGGCTTGCTCTGTGGGCAGCGTTTTAAGTTCAAGACTACATCCCGGGCAAAACTGATCATCGGTCTCGAACTCATTGGGGAGCGCATCTCGTCTCGAGCGCTTCTTCACATCGGCTTTCGCTTTGATAACCTCGTTCTGTTCCTTGATCCCTCTTTGCGCGATTTCCACTCGCAGGACCAGTTTCTGGAAGGCGTCGGCGAGGGCCTTGGCTTCGTCTTCTTCCTTGCCGCCGGCCGCGATCATGGCCTGCCAATCCTTTAGAAAGGGATAGAACTTGGGTGGCTGCGCGAGGAACTTCACCCAGCGTTCCAGCATCTCGGGATCGAGATGGCTTTGCTCGGCGGCCTCTGCCACGGTGGCTTTCGGTTTTCCGGAAACTCGCCAGGCGGCAACCATGTACTGGGAAGTCTGCGCCGCAAGAATGCTGGACAGTTGCTCGGTCTCCGCTTTCGTAAACTCCTCGAGCTGCTCGTCCAGATCGAGTAGCTCTTGCTCTTTCTGGCGCCAGGCAGCCACCTGCGTCTCAGAAACCAGCGGGTATTCCTTGTATGTCGAGCTGGCAAAAACTCCCGCCAGTGCATAGTAGTCGTGTTGCGAGATCGGATCGTATTTATGGTTATGGCAGCGGGCGCACGCCACGGTCAGGCCGAGTAAGCCGCGCGAAACGGCATCGATGCGTTCATTGCGTTCATCCGCCCGCCCCTGCACTGGCTCCGCTTGATCCCACAGCCACGGCCCGCCCCCCAGAAAAGCCGTTGCTGGGAGGACCTCTCCGGGTTTCTGAACATCCAGGAGATCTCCGGCCAGTTGCATACGCACAAATTGATCGTACGGAAGATCTTCGTTGAACGACTTAATGACCCAATCGCGATAGGCATAGGCGCCGTAGAACGGCATATAGCCGCGGCCCTTGGGATCCAGGCCGCGCACATCGTCTTCCGCATAGCGGGCAATGTCCAGCCAGTGCCGGCCCCAGCGCTCTCCGTAGCGCGGAGAAGCCAGCAAGCGGTCCACCACCTTCTCGAAACCTTGTGGCGACCGGTCCTTCTCAAAAGCTTCGATCTCTTCCGGTGTTGGCGGCAAGCCGGTAAGGTCGAAGGTCGCGCGACGAATCAGCGTGCGGCGGTCCGCCGTAGGCGAGGGGGCGATTCCCTGGGACTCGAGCTTGGCGAGCACGAACTTGTCAATCGCCGTTCTTGCCCAGTGCCCATTTTTCACCGAAGGCGTGGCCGGCATCTTGAGCGGCTGAAACGACCAGAACGAACGCTGTTCCGGCGAGATCTTGAATTGCATACCGCGTGCCGCGGTTATAGTTGGCTTCGACCGCGGCCAGGGCGCGCCCATTTTCACCCAGTCCGTCAGACTCTGAACTTCTTCCGGTGTCAGCTTCCCGCCCTTCGGCATCTTTAGTTCGCCGGTCTGCCGGACTGCCTGAATCATCAAGCTCTTGTCCGGGTCGTTAGGGACGATCGCAGGTCCCCTGCTGCCGCCTTTTAGCAGCGACTCGCGCGACTCGACGCGCAACCCCGAAGTGGCGGCATCGCCATGACAGTTGGAACAAATATTGGCGAAGATGGGGCGGACCTTGGTCTCGAAGAAGTCTTCTCCGGCGGAGGAAGCCTCTGCGGGAGCAGTTGCAGCGGGAACCTTGGATTCTGCCTTCTCCGGTTGCTCCCATGGCGCTCCCATCTTAATCCAGGCAATCAAGTCGGCAATCTGCTGTTCCTCGAGCTTGCCGTTCAGCGGCATTTTCAAGGCCCCGGTTTGCCGAACTGCTTCGATCAGTAGGCTCTTCTCCGGATCGCCTGGCACAATCGCAGGTCCCCTGCCGCCGCCCTTCAAGAGCCCTTCGCGCGAATCGACGCGCAGATGTCCCATCTCCGTGTCGGTATGGCACGGATAGCAGCTCTGCGTCAGGATCGGACGCACCTTGTCTTTGAAGAATTGCACCGACTCTTTAAGCGTTGGAGGGTTATCGGCCCCAAGCAGCGTCGCCTCAAACTTGTTTGGCAGGGCGCATGCCAGCAAAGCCGTGCCGGCAATTAGGAAGGATGACTTCATCGTGAGCTTCCACATACAGCGTTGATCGGTGGGCAAACTTTTCGCTCCGCGCAGCACAATCGAGCAGCTCAACTCGCACTAGCGACAGTTTTTGTCGGCAAGCTCGATCTTTCCAAGGTGATCCCGGCATTCTGACGCCCGAGAGGCTGATCGCGCAATGTGTCGGTGGGAAGGAGGCCAGGAATCCATTCCGTGGGCGAATGAGGGCTCTCCCCTACGAGATCACGGACGACATTTAATCGGGGCACCCCTCGAGAAGCAACCAAATTTTCTTGATTCATTCAATGGACAAAATGAATGCGCTTCTGATTCTTCGATGTAATGCTTCGACAAAACGCACTCAACTCTATTCGTCATTTAATATACTCTCTGTTCCGCAGGAACTTCTCTTGCCGGAGACCGGCTGCGAGCTCCAGCGATGCTGGCCGATCGATGGGAGATAGTATGCTCCGCATGTTTGCCAATCCAAAGAATATGATCCATAAACTCCTTTGTGGTCACTTTTACCTCTTCCTGCTCATAGGTTCGCTTCTGTGCTGTTCAGCAAATGCACAGACTCAAAACTCGCGCCCTCCGCGCCCCGGCATAACCACCCCAGGCGTGCGGCGTTCGATGGCGGACCTACACCCAGACACTTCCTTCGCCGTGGAGGGTCAACCGGACTGGATGGTCGTTACCAGTGATGCGGTGTGGGTAACCAGTTCCAACGTCAATCATGTCGTGCGGCTCGATGCGGCCACGAATCGTCCCAGTCTTATCGTTACCATCGACAAGCCATGTTCGGGGCTGGCCGCCGGGTTCGGTGCTATCTGGGTTCCCAGCTGCGGAGCACACGCTTTGGTCCGCGTCGACCCGCAAACCGGAAAAATTGTCGCCCAAATTCCCGCGGGGCCTGCTGATTCCGAAGGCGGGATAACCACGGGAGACGGCACCGTTTGGATAGTCACCAGCAAGGAAGGACTTCTCGTCCGCGTTGATCCGCAAACCAATAAAGCAGTTGCGAAGATTGCCATACCTTCGGGTTCCTACGTGCCTGCCTTCGCCGAGGGCGCCGTATGGATTACCTCGACCGAGCGCGATCTCCTGACTCGCGTGGACGCGCGCTCGAATCAGGTAGTCGCTTCCATCCCAATCGGGCCTCAGCCTCGTTTTCTGACCGTCGGAGCTGGCTCGGTATGGACTCTCAACCAAGGAGATGGAACGATTTCTCGCGTCGACATGAAAACCAATCGACTGGTGGCAACCATAGCTGCAGGCATCCCAGGAACAGGTGGAGAAATTGCCTTCGGGGAGGGATCCGTCTGGGCGACTGTCTTTGAAGTTCCGATGACAAGAATCGACCCGGCATCCAATGCCGTGGCCCAGCAGTGGGTTGGGCCAGGCGGCGACAGCATACGGCTAGGACACGGATCCATCTGGCTCACCGACTTCGCCCATGCCCAAGTCTGGCGGCTGAACCCCAAACAGCCATAGTCACCCCGTCGTTGCGGAGTGCCATTGGGGATAGGCGTTCCACCAACACCGCCCGTCACCAGTAGACACACGGCCTACCGGCCCGGTTCCTTGCCCCGGTCACCGGGCGCCTTTTTCTCTTCGTCGCCGGTCTTTTGCGCCGGTGGCTTAAACCTTCCCGCAAGAACCTCTTCGATCGTTGCTCCGAGCTTCGGCGAATTCGGCGCCATGTCCGGTTCAAATCGCGCTACTACCCTGCCGCTGCGGTCGACGACGAACTTCGTGTAGCTCCAGTGAACTTCACCTCCCGTTCCCCCTTTCTTGTCCTTGGTGAGAAATCCATACAACGCGGCCTGATCCTTACCCCGAACGGACGCCCTGGCAAATACGGGAAAACTCAAGTGAAACTCGTTGGTGTACCTCTTCTGTATTTCCGCATCGGTTCCCGGCTCTTGAGCGCCAAAATCGTTGCATGGGACACCCACAACAACCAATCCCTGGTCCTTATATTTCTTTTGGAGTTCCTCCAATTGGGGGATCTGCTCTTTGAAAATGGATTGGCTGGCGAGATTGACGACCAGCAATACCTTGCCTTTAAACGTGGAGAGCGGCGCTTCCTTCCCGTCGAAGGCAACCAACGAATAGTCGTACAAAGTCTTGTTGTCGTTTTCTGCCGCTGCGGAGTGGCCGGCAGTCGGCGTCAAAGCAAGAAGACACCCTATGGCAAGGATTCCTGGCGCTGTTCTACAAAGGTTCATCCGAGGGCTCTGGTATTGCCTCCCTAAAGCTACGATGAAAGAGGGGCGGTTGCCAATCCAGAATGACCCTGATGGCCTCTCATTCATTGAATTCTAGAACGCGTAGCGCAGCGAAATTTGCACCACTCGCGGACGCGTCAGCAAAGCGCTGTAGTTCCCAAAACTCGAGGCACTCCCAAAAGGGTTGTTGCTGATGCTGTTCGGGTCGAACCGCAACGAATTGGTGACATTAAAGGACTCGAAAGCGAATTTCAGATTCTGTCGTTCCGTGATGCGAAATACTTTGGAAAGACCTGCGTCGATGCTGAAATATCCATCGCCGCGAAGAATATTTCTCTGGCCGGCCTCTCCGGGATAGGGAGCGCGTGTGTTAGCGAGAGCCAGCGTCTGGTTCTTGAACACGTTGGGATTGCCGGCATTGGAGTTGTGCCCTCCCGTGGCAACCGGTCCAGTCAGCACGTTGTAGCTCTGGCTGGCCCAGTTGGTGCCCCAGCCCAGGCCGTCGATAGTGCTGAACGGCAGCCCACTGGTCCAATGCGCGAGGCCGGAGAGCGTCCAGCCGCCGATCAGCGTGTCCAGCGCGCGGTTGACGCCTGAACCGAACGCCGCGCCTCGTCCAAAGGGCAGGGCCACCACGAAGTTGCCCGTAATTACGTGGCGAACATCGAAATCCGATGGTCCACGATTTCCACGGACATTCCAGGAATTGATCAGCGCGCTGAAGAGCTGCCCAGCGCCCAGATACCCGCGCTCGGCATCGGATCCGAGATCCATGGACTTTGCGAACGCGTAGTTCAGGTCGAATTGAACATTGTTCTTCATGGGATGGTGCAGCGACAGTTGCATGGCGTGATAGCTGCTGGACCCGATCGAGGACCACGCGTAGAACGAAGAATACTGGGAATCAAAATACCGATAAAGGGGGTCGCTAGAATCAGCAGGAGAATACCCCAGATCCAAGTCATACAGCGCCGCCGTTTCATTTCCTTGGACAATCGGAGACCAAACGGTCTGGTGCGTCACAGGGTCAACTCGAGAGTGGGAAAATTCCGCCTGATAAATATTTTGCGTGGCGGAGAGTCCGCCTCCAACCGCTCCAGGAAACATGTGCTCCCAATAGGGAATAACGGGAACGTTGGCGACGGGAGTGCCCGCGTCAGCGAGCTTGGTCATCTGTGTTGCGGCAGCGAAGTAATCGCCGCCCCCTTTGGGGTCCACAAGGTCCAGCGGCATCGCCAAATCAAGCTGCTGCAGGAGCCTGTGTGCAAGCCGCCCGGTATAAGCCGCTTCTACAATCAGGCCTTTCGGCAGCTCTCGGGAAATGGCCAGATCAAGACCGTAAGCATAAGGTGTATGCAGCCGGTTATCCAGTCCATAGGAAATTGCCACGCCGCTTCCGGGGGTTACCGGAAACGATCCGCTCGATGAAGGCAACGGAATGATGGACGTCGGCACAGTCTGAGCGTCAATAAAACGAGGTGCAGTGTCGACATGTTGATCGACCCCGTTCTCGGCCTGCGTCGACAGACCAAACGAGCCATGAGCATCAAAGGAATTCATGATGCCTTCTCCGAAGTGATCGTAGTACATGCCGAAGCCACCACGAATGGACATGCCATTGGCTTTCGCTCCGATTAGCTTGCCCAGCACTCCGCCGTCATGACTCGGCGAATAGGCAAAGGCAAAGCGCGGGGCGATATCCAGCTTGTCCATATTCCACAGCCCCGCCTTGCCATTGGCGCGCCCCGCCGGCCCAAAAGAGATTGGCGCAGCATAGGTTTGTCCTTGGAGCATCTGCGCCCCGCGGGTGTCGAACCATTGCCCGACGCTTGTTGTCGGGCTGACTTCCTGGCCGTTGCGTTCGTACGGCACCTGCAGCAGGGAGTGTCTTAAACCAAACGTAAGAGTCAGGTTGCGCCGTACCTTCCAACTATCTTGCACGTAATACTCGAACTCGTTTGACAAATAATGACGCTTCGTCAAGCTGCCGGCGGGCAGCGGCGTGAGGTTGTTTCCGGAAACGCCGTAATTCAGAAACTCCACCGCGTGCGTGATGAGGCCGGTGGCATCGGCGATCGCGGAATTGTAGGCGGTCTTGAAGGAGGCATCGACGGCCGGAAAGCCGAACGCCCCGGGGTCTAAGCTGCTGCCCGTTCCGGCAATCGATCCCACCGTGAGGAAGTTGTAGTTCACATCGGCGTACTTGTACGCCGTCGAATCGGTGGTGCGATTGTTGTATATCGCGCGATAGTTGGCGCCGACCTGAATCGTATGCCTTCCCTTAACCAAGGTAAGGTCGTCCACCGCGTTGTGCACCGGGACGTTGATTATGCCGGTAGGGTAGGTAGCGCCGTTCGCGCCCGCGCTAAAGGTATCCACGTTGGTGAACGCGAGGTAGTCATGGTTTGTGGTCCCACGGTCGGCATAGCCTTGCCGAACAAACCCGTAGCGCAAGTTGTTTACCATCGTGTCTGAGATGCTCCATACGTAGCCGGCGGAAATTCCCTTCGAGTTGTCGTAGCGCGTCGAATTCGCCGGGGAGGTTGGATATTGTTTGGCGCCCACGGTCGTATCGTATTGAAGATTCCCGCGCACAAACACGCGCTGCCTGGCGCTCAGGTTGTAGTCGATTTTCGCGATATACGTGGCCAGCGATTGCGGAGACGGAGACGAAAATGTGTAGGAACCGAAATTGTAAACGTCGCCAAATTGGTTGCCGTTGGGAAGCGGAAGCTGGCTTAGATACGCAAGAGCCGCCTTGCTTATTCCCGGTCCATTCGGACAAGTTCCCGTCTTGCTGCAATTCGGATCCATCGACGCGATATTGGCTGGAGTGAGTGTCACAAAGTCTGTGTTTGCGCTGCACGGGTTAGTCTCACCCGGGACAGACTTACAATAAGTCAGGTTTCCTTGCCGCAGCGACGCCGTGGGAACCTCGCGGGTGACTTGCGTATTTTCGGCGGTTCTTTGCCCTTCATAGGCAAGAAAAAAGAACAACTTATCCTTCAGGACAGGCCCGCCGAAGGATCCGCCGAAGGTGTTTCTCAGGAATTTTCCGGGAACATTGGGTTGCCCCGATTGAAGCTCGGATTGCTTGTTAAACCAGTCATTGGCCACGATGTTGGTGGGACGATGATATTCATAGGCGGTACCGTGAAGAGAATTTGTCCCACCGCGCGTGACAAGGGCTACTTGCGCTCCTGAGGAGCGGCCCGAGTCTGCGTTGGAATTTGTGGTGACCACGCGAAACTCTTCCACCGAGTCGCGCGTTGATCGCAAAACTCCCTCGAACGCGTAGCCCTTGTTTTGGTTGTTGTCGTCCAGACCGTCCAGAGTGTAGTTGTTCTGGTCGGAACGAGCGCCATTCACGGACCCGCTGCGGCTGTCGGAATCCATCTGGCTATCCGACTGCCGGCCCAAAAACATCACGCCCCCCTGGAGGCTGAGAAGGTCCAGCACATTGTTGCCCTCAAATGGCAGGGCTTGAATCTGGGCTTGATTGAAAGGAGTACCGATGGTCGCATCGTTGGTATTGAGCGTGACCGTTTGAGCGTACACCTCAACAATGCTGCTGGCGGCCTGTAGAGTAAGGCTGACATCAAGTCTCCCGGTTTGATTGACGAGCAGTTCAATTTGCCTGACCTGCGGCGCAAAACCGGACGCAGTTATCCTGACTGTATATTGGCCCGGCGGAATCTGCTGGAAGCTGTATTCCCCTTCGGCGTTCGATTTTCTGGTCTGGTTAAACCCGCTTTCGCGATTCGTGAGGTTGATGTCCGCCTGGGGAGTGACGGCCCCGCCGGGATCGACGACCGTGCCGTGCAAGGAAGTCACCGCAGTTTGCGGGAGCACTCGAAGAGAGCAAAAAAGAATGACGCTGAACAGCAACATACTGGCCCTGCATAACCTCATCGCAATCCCTCCATGAAACTCCGAACGCCGCAAGCTTTCGGAGCCGAATAGGAACACTTCAACGCGTGCGCGCCGAAACCGCCGCCCCCGCAAGAAAGAAACGGGAAAGCCATTTCGTTCGCATTCTCATTTCAAAATGATGAACTGTGCTACTAAATGGCAGGTAAGGTGAGGCCTTCTTTGTTCCGAGTCAAATTCAAAATTTGCCTGACAACTATCAACGTTTTGCCAACAGCCAAAATCAATCGAGAACTTGTATCGATGCCATCGAAAGAATCGTTTTGACAGCGCCGCACCCGCTGCCTGTAATGCTTCCCTAAGGAAGCGTTCTCTCCAGGACAAAGCAATCGGTGGTTCAAGTCCACCCACGCCCACCATCAAAATCACCAGTTAATACGCGGCTTATCTCACTTCCCTCCTTCCCGGAGACCTCTCTCCAAAAACCATTTTGCCAACTATTTGCCAACTTTCTGGCAGCTAAAGGCCGCGACCTTCCGGAGCGCTCCGACGCAGCGCGATCCTCATTAACAGCCAAGGGTGAGCATGTTTTCCGAAATGACTCAATCACAAGAACAGAAGGCTAGACAGGCTCGGCAGGCTGAGGATGGCGTAGTTCGTTTGATCAGGCTTGCGCGACAAACTAGATCAAGGGGGGCTTGTGTCGGTTGCTCTGCGGGGAGTGTATATTCGACGGATCTAAACTATCGACCTCCTGGTCCCGAAGTAGCGTACCGAAAATCCTAAAGGCTTTCTCTGGCGTCGCTTACGTGAAGGCGAGAGCCAGTTTTTTCCCTCTCAGTTGTACCCAAGCTGTACCTAAGTTTTCGTAAGGTGAACGCGTGGTCGCCCATAGCTCGATTGGATAGAGCGTCTGCCTTCTAAGCGCAGCCTCCGGCTCCAACAACTCCATCGAATTTTTATAACTATCAATGTTTCCAACAAATCGGGGCATCTGCTTTTCGCTCAAAGCTAACCCCAATCAATGGAAAAGATGGAGTCTGGCACAGGTTCCGGCACAGCGTCTCTTGCACCTGGCTGTTACCAGGTCGAGTCATAGCGCTTCCTCTGCTTGGGAGCAGGCGCTCGGCTTATGGTTGTGAATCGCTTTCTCGACAGTAGCTTTGCGCCATCTCCTCATTCGCCAGCAGACCTGGCAAGAAACCATAATCTCCACAAACTCGCTAGGTTGCAGCTACATCGGCGAACACGGGAGGCCGATATGGTTCATTCTTCGCGAGCACGGCCCATGCCATGCGCGCCAACTTATTCACATCTCCTCATGAAGATAATACTATGCATATAGCACCATAAAAGCCCCTGATAAGGGCGAGATCGGTGGTTCAAGTCCACCCAGGCCCACCATTCAAATCACCAGTAAATACGCGGCTATTCTCACTTTTCCCCTTTCGGGGAATATCTCTCAAAAGAGCCATTTGCCAACTATTGCCAACTTTAGAATTGGCCGGATGGCACTACACTCAGGGCGTTAAGACGCTCTCGGGTTAAGGCCGACGGCGAACGGCTAGCATCGATTAGGCTGTGACTATGGAAAGGCTCCGCCGAATTCGCATCAGTGCTGGTGAAACACGCGCTAGTGTTCACCAAACCAATCAACTCTAGGATTTTCGGCAACTCCGAGCCAGAAGTCTCGTTCGAAGAAGTGTGTTTCAGTTGGAAGCTGCCTACCCTCCCTCACACCTCAATTCAACCGGGTTTTATTAGTAGGACGCGGCGAGGCCTCCATGGAAACCGCCGAAGCTCTAAATGCGGAAACGCAGGCCTTGCTCGCCCTGTTGCGGAGGTTCTGTTTTCCCGGGCGAGCGGCGGCTCGAATCGAGAATTAGTTACAGCATTGCCGCGAAGCATGGACAGCTTGCCATGCTTCCCTCGCGATGAGCGGGACGAGGGCCAAGGCCGCTATCGGGTCTGCCCACGGAGCGTGAAAAATGGCGTTAGCCAACAGTCCGGCCAAAGCGATCAACGACAAATAGCCACAAACAGCGGATTCCGTTGCGTCTGCTCTCAACGCCGCGCTCGCAACTTGAGTTGCCACTTTCCGTTTCTGACTTGCCAGCCACGGCATGCCGATGGCCGCCACAATTAACACGATGATGCCGATGATGCTGGGTTGCGCTTCGCGGTACCCCAGGAGAGACAAACCAGAACTGACGATGACGAAGGCGGCGACAACAAAGAGCAAAACTCCGGCCACCCGGGCAGCCAATTGTTCCGCCACCGCCAAATCAGATTTGACACGAAATCGCCACAGGACAATGATCGCCGAGAATAGTTCAATGGCGCTGTCGCCGCTGAATCCTAGAAGAGCGGGGCTTCGCGCCGTCCAGGCCGCAGTAGATGCCACGATGGCTTCAACACTCATCCAGACAATTGTTAGTATCTGCAGGCGGGCAGCGCGACGAAGTAACTCTGGAGCCGGGGCTGCCGCTGCGAAGGACATTTGATCTCGCATTTTACTGCTCGGAGTCGATCGTGTCCGAAGATGTTTCGTCGTCCCCAACGCTGAGTCGAGAGTGCACTCGCCCACGGAATTACGCGAAGACCAGAGGCTCAGAATTCCAGCCGCAATTGAAACGCGATCATGCGGGGCGTGCTATCACCACCCAATCCAACGCCGAGCAAGCCGGTCGGCGGCGAAGTCGTGTACGTCAGCGCTCCAAACCCAGTCTGGGTAGAAGCCTTTCCCGGAATCCCGGCAAGCACCATGCTCGGAAGCCCGAAATTCGGATGGTTGAAGACATTAAAGAACTGGGTGTCGAACCGTAGCTTTACACGCTCGGTTAAGGCAAACCATTTCGTTAGATAAAAATCACTCCACGCAAAATCGGGGCCGCGGAGAGCGTTGCGGCCGAGATTGCCGAATTGACAAGTCTTCGGAGTGTCGCCGCGATAGCATGCGCCCGTGCTTGGATCCACTACGGAGACGAACGCATTTGGATTGAGCCATTGCACGGTGCCCGGTTGGGTGACGCTGGGAATCGGTTGATGCTCATAGAGCGAGACACCGGGAATCACGCTGGCGAATTGCGGCCCACTGCCGTTCACAATGCCACTACCACTAGCAGAATACGGCGCGCTCAGAACGGAGAACGGAATTCCGCTGTGCCAAAAGACTGTTCCCGACACTTGCCAGCCATTCAGCGCGTAGGCTAGAGAGCGGTTTTTGAACTTGAGGGGGAATTGGTAGTCATATTGTGCGTTGAGATTCTGGCGAATGTCGTAGTCACATGGACCGTAGTCGCGCGCTAAGTCTCCGGGGAGCGGGGAAAGGATTCCTCCGGCCGAGAACTGCAGGAATCCGCCATTGGAGACGGTGTCCATGCAACGGCTCAACGTGTAGTTCAGTTGTCCCATGAAGCCGTGGCCGAGGCGCTTCATTGCGGTCATTTGCAAGCCGTTGTAGTGACTGTTCGCACCCGTGGAAAATTGCGTGACTGCGCCGAATCGGAACCCGCACAGACCGTTTGATAGCCGTTCACTTGTGTAAGATACGGTTGGTTCACGGCGCGGGTGCCGACGTATTGCGCGTGGATGCTTGCTGTCGATCCAAACTGATGTTCCAGGCCAAGACTCCACTCCATGAAGTAGGGTGCGTGAAGACTTCCATCGGGCACTGCCGTGATAGCGACTGGGGGAAGACAGGTTGCCGGGTTCGACTGAGCAGACGCGCAGGAAAGCTGCCCCTGCGCAAATCCGGAACTGGACGTTTGATTCGCGGCCACGGCTGCGTCAACCGCACTGCCAGGCACTCCTGGCGCAATGGCTGTCCCACCCACGGTTCCAAGAAGCCCGCCCTGGAAAGTTTGAACGTAGGGCGGATTGACGCCAACCACATCGGCGATGGCGCCGGGCAATATATCGCTGAAAATCCCGAAGCCGGCACGCAGCACGGACTTCGGTTCAAGCTGCCAGGCAATGGCTGTTCTGGGTTGCAGTATCGCGAGGGGCGTTGAGGAAAACACGTTCCCGAGACCGGTTTGAATGGCGGCATTCAAAGGCTGATTCACATCATGCGAGATGGAATCGAAAGAGCCGCTCAGACGGGCGATATGCTGATGCGGATTTAATGGATTGGAATTCAACGTATCTCGTATCCCGAAAGTCCACGTCAGCTTCTTCGTCACCTTCCAAGTGTCCTGTGCGTAGAGATCGAGATTGAGAAAGTTGAACGGCTCATTCGCTGACGTGGGGAAAGTCTTTGCCGCGGTAGAGGCGACTCCATAGATGTATTGCGGCAGGGTGGTGTAGGTCACCGTCGGGACCGAACCCTCGCCGAAGTCATAGTCGTTCAGGCGAAGAATCCGGGTATTGGTTCCAAAGCGAAGCTCGTGCGCGCCATGGCTCCAGGCGAGGTTGTCGTTGATGAAAAACCTTGTGGCGCGTCTCCCCTGGACCCATGTGTTGTCCAGTCCCCCGACCTTCGTGAAAGGGGCATTCGCGCCGCTGCCTTGCAACACGATGGGGAGCGCGGCGAGTGTCTTCTCAAAATTACTGGGGCCAAACAGGCTTCCATACCAGGAAAACGCCGGGTTGAAATAATTCACGAGATTCTGCGAAAAGACGTGCGTATATCCTGCTGCAAACGAGTACAAGGGTTGAGGTGAAAGAGCGTTGAACAAAGGATTGATGGGATCGGTGTACGCAGCCTGGAGTCCGTTGTCCGTTTGAAAGCGAAACCAGGTGGTGTTTTTCTCATTGATGTTGTAATCGATCCGAAGAGTTTGGACCTGTTCATGATCATCGCTCGAATGAGACACGCTCTGGCGATTTGCGCAACCGTCTCCATCATTCGCAATTGCGGGCAAACCTCCCCCAACATCGAATGGACAGCCAAGTACGGCGAGTGGCGTTCCGCTGGTATTTCCATA
>WNFQ01000996.1_pt1 | contig 19714 bp, 15 predicted proteins | sample 5400171 | NCBI WGS metagenome assembly WNFQ01 (sample SAMN13153356, study PRJNA577476) | soil metagenome | isolation source: 20 cm soil under Madrone tree | place: USA:California | collected 2016-06-14 | reverse complement strand
GCATCTATCCGGACATTTACCAGATCGGGAAATACAAGAGCGCGGCGGACATGTTCACCAAAAAAGAGATGACACCCGCCCATCGTGAGTTCATTAACTCTCTGCTCGACGATTTGTATGGCCGTTACATCGAAGGCATTGCGAAAGCACGTTCGAAAACGCCGGAGGTTATGAAGGCGTTAATCGATGACGCACCATACACGGCGGCGCAGGCGCAGGAAGCCGGACTTATCGACGGCACTTTGTATCGCGACGAGGTCGAGAAAGAGTTAAAGAAGCGGCTGGGTTACAAAGACACGGACGACCTGCCCGTTGCCAAAGCGGGCGACTACCGAAAGGTTACCCAGGAGTCCCTGGGTTTGAATAAGGGGGAGCGAGTCGCGGTGGTTTACGCCGCGGGCGACATCGTTTCCGGCCGATCGAGTTTTGGCGGCTCAGGTGAAGAGACGATCGGATCGGAGTCGCTGGTCAAGATTATCAATGGTGCTCGCGATGACAAGAGTATTAAGGCGATCGTCCTGCGGATAGACAGCCCGGGCGGATCCGGGCTGGCCTCGGATATTATCTGGCGCGCGATCGAATCAGCCAAAGAGAAGAAGCCAGTCGTAGTTTCGATGAGCGACGTGGCCGCGTCGGGCGGTTACTACATCGCTTGTAACGCAAACAAGATCGTGGCTGAGCCTTCGACGATTACCGGATCGATAGGGGTGTTGGGGGGTAAACCGGTCGTCAAAGGATTCTATGACTGGATTGGCGTGACTAACGAATATGTGTTGCGCGGCCAGAACGCCGGTATGTTCCGCGAGACTGAGAAGTTCAACGATACCGAACGCAAGAAGTGGGAAGGCTTTCTCGGCTCAACGTATGACGACTTTATTTCAAAGGTCGGAAAGGGTCGCGGGAAAGACAAAACTTACATCGATTCGATCGGCCAGGGCCGCGTGTGGACCGGCAGTCAGGGAAAGGAAAGAGGACTGGTCGATGAATACGGCGGGCTTGATAAGGCCATCGAGATCGCCAAGCAACTCGCCAAGATACCCGCTGAGCAAAGCATCCAGCGCGTGATCCTGCCCAAGCCGCCCAGCCTTTTTGAAGAACTAATGAATGGCGGCGACGAAGAGAGCGAGGTAATCAGTACCCAGGCGAAGCAACAAGCCGCGATTCTGGAAGCGATGCCGGTCGATGTCCGGCGCGCGGTGCGGTATGCGCAGTTGCTCGATCGCTCCCGGAGCGGCGAGGCGATCTATATGCTGCCGTTCGATCTGCGAATTAGATAAAATAAGTGGCACAGGCTTCAGCCTGTGATTGGAACGTTGAGAATCACAGACTGAAGTCTGTGCCACAACCCGAAACGTATTGCGAATCCTACTGGTAGAAGACGAGCCGCGCATGGCGCAAGTGGTCGCGAAGGGTTTGCGCGAGCACTCCTACGCAGTCGATATTGCCGCCGACGGCAACGCGGCGCTCTATCAAACCTCAATTAACGATTACGATCTGATCCTGCTGGATGTGCTCTTGCCCGGTGCGGACGGATTTGAGGTCTGTCGCGAGTTGCGGGCCCGCGGCGATTCGACACCCGTCCTGATGTTGACGGCGCGGGCCACAATTGACGATCGAATCACCGGACTTGATGCGGGAGCCGACGACTATCTGACCAAGCCGTTCGCCTTCCGCGAGCTGGTCGCGCGCGTCAGGGCTTTACTCCGGCGTGAGCCGCAACTTCATCACGATCTGGTGCAGCTCGACGATCTGCTGCTTGACGGCGCCAGTCATCGAGTCTCTCGCGCTGGGCGTGAAATCGAACTTACGGCGAAAGAATATGCGTTGCTCGAGTACCTGGTGCGGCGCGCGGGGCAATTGGTTTCCCGGGCCCAGATTGCGGCGCACGTCTGGGACGAATCATTCGATCCCTTTTCAAACACCATCGAGGTTTACGTCAACCGGCTGCGCAAGAAGATCGACGAGCAGCATCCCGTCAAACTAATCCACACGCGCCGCGGCGAAGGCTATATCCTCGAGCCGCGTTAATGAATCAGCAGCCGTAATAATGTCAGTACCGGGAGCGGTAGCGACCGGGTGTTGGCTTATCAGACTCGACCTTCCCCGAAATCGGAACCCGGTCGCTACTGCTCCCGGTACTGACCGCATCACCGCCATGGCCGCAGACTAAGGCTCGACCAGATTTCTCTTTGTGATTGATTGCCGATACTATTGCGCAGATTCTGGAGGGCGGAGCCAGCAATGTCGCGCAGCAAGCAAACTAATTTCGCGCCGGACAAAGGCGCTCCAGTCATCCCACATTCTGATCCAGCGGGCGGGACGGGCTCCCTCGAAGCGGCGATGCTGCTGGAGAGAAATCCGATCAGACGTTTCTTGAAGGTGCTTGGGCCAGGACTTATTACCGGAGCGTCTGATGACGATCCTTCGGGTATTGGCACGTATGCCGTGGCTGGAGCTGCTCTGGGTTTCACTACTCTCTGGACCGCTCTATTCACGTGGCCATTGATGGCTTCGGTACAACTCACTTGCGCTAGAATTGGAATGGTCAGTGGCGCCGGGCTCGCTTCGGTCCTGCGACGCCACTATGCGAGAAACCTTCTCTATCTCACTGTTTTTGGATTGGTCATAGCCAATACCATTAACGCTGGGGCTGACATTGGGGCCATCGCCGCGGCGATCAATCTGATGGTGCCAATTCCGATCACCGTATTGGTCTTGCCGATCGCACTAATCATTCTGGCCCTGCAAATTTGGGGTTCGTACCGGTTGATTGCCAGGACCTTCAAGTGGCTAACGCTGGCTTTGTTCGCTTATATCGGCTCGGCATTCTTTGCCAAGCCCGACGCGGTTGCGGTGCTGAAGGCTACCTTCATCCCCACCTTGAGCTTTGACCCGACTTTCCTGGCGACATTGGTGGCCATCCTCGGAACCACCATCTCTCCTTATCTTTTTTTCTGGCAGGCGGATCAGGAAGTCGAAGAAGAAATCAGTTTCGGACGCGTGACTCGTTGGCAGCGGCGGGGCGCGACCGACGCGGAACTGAAGTATGCTGCCTGGGACGTGAACATCGGCATGCTGCTCTCGAACGCGGTAATGTACTTCATCATCCTGGCCACGGCGGCCACACTTTTCAAGGCCGGCCAGACCAACATTCAGTCTGCTACTGATGCCGCGCAGGCACTAAAGCCTTTGGCCGGCAGAGGCGCTTCGCTGCTACTTGCCTTCGGTCTGATTGGCAGCGGATTGCTGGCCGTGCCCGTCTTGACGGGATCAAGTGCGTACGCCGTGACCGGGGCGATGGGCGGTAGATATGGATTCAGTCAAAAACCGGCGCGGGCCAAACTCTTCTATGGAGTGATTATCGTTTCTACTTTAATCGGGGTGGCGATCAATTTTCTCGGCGTCAATCCGATTCGCGCGCTTTTTCTCGCGGCGATGATCAATGGCTTTCTGGCGCCGCCGTTGCTGGTGGTGATCATGCTGGTTGCGAACAATCGGCAAATCATGGGAGACAGAGTAAACGGCCGCTGGTCCAACCTGCTCGGATGGACGACTACTGTGGTAATGTTCGTCGCAGCAGTAGCGTTGGTCTTGACGTGGGGCCAGTAGGCTGGTGGCACGTAGCTCCGTAGGAGCGGAATGTTTATAGTGCAACCAGACCGACGAGACGTTGAGCTTTGTACGCGCGACATGTTGGGTCAACTGATAAATTGCTCCCGCAGCACAGCGCGCTCCTACGGAGCTCGCCCAGCCGGTGGGAGCGCCGAATCTATAAACATTTCGTCCCTATGGGACTGGTTCAGGCTCCGCGCAAGAACTATGCAAACACTGGTTTTGTCAGTTCGTAGCCAGACGATTCTCTTCGTGCTGCCTATTTGTCTTGTTGGTTTCCCTGCTCGGGCGCAATCAGGAACACCGAAACCTCAGCCCTCGCCAAGTCCCGACAACTCGACCTTTCATAGTTTGGTTAACCCTGACGTTGATCCAACTCCGCAGTCCGACGACACAAAAAAGGCAGACCGCGATCCGATCGAGAAAGCCGATGAATATAAATCCAAGCTAACGTTCGGTGTTTACTTTACACCCGGGAACCAGGCTTATGATCTCAACCTCCGCCACCAACTGGGACCGTTTACTGTTTGGATCGCAGGATTTTATGATCCCCAAAACAATAAGCTCCTGCGCACCGGTATCCAGTACGACTACAAGAGGGCCTGGTTTCATTTCGTCCCAACCGTGGAAGTCTCGACGACCAGAGCGGTAACAGGATCGCTCTATACTGAGCTGGGTTCCGGAAAGACTTTTGCCATAGCCGGAGTGTCACGAACCAACCTGAAGGCCTTCTTCGATCTCTTCTGGGATCCCAGTGAATCAGTGCAATTGGGAATCGGTCATAAGATCAGCGGCTATGATCGTTTTCAGGCTTATACGATCTTTGACGTGCGTCTGCATACTGAGCAACAGAACACACATGTTGTCTGGCGGCACAAGCTGAACGCTAACAACGGCATTACCTTCGATGGCGTTTTCAAGTCGGGACATACCGATTCCGGCCAGTTCATTCGCAGCGTGGGCGTGGGAGTCTACTATGATCGCCCCCATTGGTTCTGGAAACTCTATTACGACCCCTATGTCAACTTCGCCAATCATACAATGGTGCGGACAGGGATCGGTTTGAAGTTCTGACTCGAACGACCGCATTCGGCACTTTGAGAACCCAGCCAAATAGTAAAATCGGAACCAGGAGCAGGCTTTCCTCGGCGCTGCAGGCGCTGAAGTATCGCAACTTCAAACTCTTTCTTGGTGGCCAGCTAATCTCGATTGTCGGCAACTATATTCAAACCATAGCCCAGGCGTGGCTCGTCTACCGGTTGACTGGTTCGGCCGCTTTACTCGGTTTGGTAGCCTTCTCCGGACAGATTTCAATCTTCGTGCTCGCGCCCATCAGCGGCGTGGTCGCCGATGCAAAGTCACGCAAGCATATTCTTTTCGCTACGCAGATCGCGCCCATGTTGCTCAGCTTTTTACTGGCGGCGCTGACGCTCAGCGGGCGCGTTCAGGTGTGGCACGTTTTTACGGTCGCGGCTTTGATGGGCATCGTCAACGCATTCGATTTTCCAGTGCGCCAGGCGTTTGTCGCGGAGCTGGTGCCACGAGAAGATCTGATCAGCGCCGTTACTCTGAACTCTTCGATGATTAATAGCGCCCGCACGATTGGCCCGGGGATTGGGGGACTGTTGGTGGCCGGAGTCGGTGAAGGTTGGTGCTTTCTGGGAAACGCACTCAGCTATGTCGCGGTCATCATCGGACTGCTGATGATCAAGTCCACCGCTGCTAAGAAAAAAACACCACAGCACTTTCGGGCCGGGGTGGCTGAGGCTTTCAATTTTGTTCGTCACACGGGACCGGTCGGCGCGTTACTCGTGCTCCTCGGGTTAATTAGTTTTACGGGATTGCGCTACGAGATCCTGATGCCGGTCTATGTGAAGGAAATGTTGCATGGCGGGCCGACCCAATTCGGTCTGCTAATGGGCGCGTCCGGCATTGGTGCTATTTTTGGTTCCCTGGTTCTGGCCATGTTCAGCAATGTGCGGACGCTTGGTGATTGGGCGGCGATGGCCGCCGCGGGCTTCGGCGGCAGTCTCGTGCTGTTGTCATTCTCGCACTCATTCGGCCCGTCATTTCTCGTAATGTTGCTGATTGGATTTACGATGGTGACCGGACTGGATGCCTCGAACACTTTAGTACAGCGAATCGTGCCCGACGAACTACGTGGACGCGTAATGGCTATTTGGACAATGATGCTGTCCGGTCTGGCTCCTTTCGGTTCGCTCGTAGTCGGTGTGCTGGCCCAGCAGTTTACTGCGCGCAGAACATTTGCCGCCGGAGGCATGGCGTGCATCATGGGCGCCATGGGCTTCGGTTTTTCCTTGCCCATTCTCCAACGTGAAGCTCGGAAACTCATCTTAAAGCGTGAGAGTGCGGACGCGCTCACCATGGCGGTCACTAAGGACTGAGGTGGCAAAAAGAGCGCCAATCCGTGTCCAAGTCTGAACCTGCCCCGCGATTGTGACTGAATCTCAATGACTTTTTAATCCCCCATTAAGGTAAACGCCCGTATACTCGTCCGTCTCGAAAGAATCTATGGTGAATGCATCGAAGGCGGGCGTACGCCTGCTATCAGCACTGGCCACGCTGTCATGCCTTGCGGGATTCGTGCGCGCGCAAACACGTCCGCCAACTTCCACGCGGCCCACGAGTCCATCGACGCAAGCACCCGCACCTTCGAAGACACCATCGATTACGCCATCTCCTAACGCGACACCGCTGCCCCAGTCGACGCCGTTTGCGCTTCCCACTGCCCCTGGGCCATCGTCCGTTCCGGCAGCCACACCGGCTTCCGGATCAGCCGCGCCGCTTGTTTCGCTTGGCATTCAGAACTCTCCAAATGCAAATCCGCTGACGCTCGAGGAATCGTTGCGTCTCGCGAATGTCCAGGCATCGAGTTTTCAACAGGCGGGCTTGAACGAACAAATTGCCGCTGAGGATGTAAAGCAGGCACAGGCGGCTTTTCTGCCCAAGGTCAGCGCGCCTCTGAGTTACATCTACACGTCGCCTGCTCTCGGACAGCCCGCAGGCACGCCGCGCGCGCCGAGCTTTATCGCCAACAACGCCGTTAGCGAGTATCAGGCCTTAGTGAATGTCTCTGGCGACTTTGACATTGCCGGTAAGCTCCGCGCATCGCTGGCACGCAATCGAGCGCTGCTCGCCGCAGCCCATGCCGGCACCGACGTAGCGCGACGCGCCCTGGCCCAGGCCGTGGTCGAGGCTTACTACGGATTAGCATTGGCCATCGCGCAGCGGCTTGCGGCAGAAGGAAATCTTGCCGCGGCCGAAGAGTTTGAACGCATCACTTCGCTGCTTCTCAGCGGCGGTGAAGTTCCCCCGGTTGATTTGATCCGCGCCCATCTGCAAACCATTGGGCGTCGCGATGAATTGGCAAGAGCGCAAGCGAATGAAGAAATTACGGCGGGAGGTCTGCGCGTGCTGGTCGGCTATGATTTCACGCGCCCAATCAGCACCACGGATTTGGCCCTGGTTCTGCCCAACGAGACCGAGTTGGATCAGTTCAACTCGGGTGACGTTTCGCGCCGGCCTGAGTTCGCGCAACTCGAAGCGCAGCTGGGCGCCGCCAGGCAGGATATCAGGATCGTGCGCGCTGATCGCTTACCTTCGCTTTCGTATTCAATGAACGGTGGCTTCGATACCGATTCACTCAAGGGTCCGCGGCTCAAGGAACATTCAGGAGTATCGGCGGCGCTGAGTCTTAATATTCCCATCTTTGATTGGGGAGCCACCAGAAGCAAAGAACGCCAGGCTCGTCTGCGGGTGCAGTTAGTAGAGAACGAGCGGACCATGGCGTTGCGCGGGTTTACGCAACAGTTTTTTGCGGCGCGCGCCCAGGCAGCCAGCGCGGCCCAACGCGTCCGTCTGGCGCGGGAAGGCGTTCTGCAGGCCCAGGATAATTTAGCGACTTCGATCGCGCGTTACCGATCCGGAGAGGCGCAGATTGTCGAAGTTACCGATGCACAAACCACACTGGTGGCCCAGCGGACGGCTCTTTACCAGGCCTTATTCGATTATCAAACGGCGCTCGGGCGACTGAGACAGGCGACAGGACGATGAAGCTGGAAGGCGACTCAGACAAACAATCGAGTGAACCCGGCGAGCCGGCTCACGTTTTTTCTTCCTATGAGCAAACGCGCGCGCGTCGCGGATCAATGACCCCTCGGCAACGAAATCTCCTGATCCTGGTTTCTGTGGTCGCCCTACTCGTCGTTTTGCTGGTCGTCATACTGGTCTGGCGCCGGAGAAGCGCCACTGCGGCTGACGAAACACCGACGCCGGTTGTCAGTGTGAAGGTGGACAAGGCCGAGAAAGACGCCATCGCCGCTCAGATAGTAGCGGTCGGTACAATCTGGCCGCGAGAGAAATCCGATGTCGGAGCCAAGATCAGCGCCCAGATCAGAAAAATGGCGCTGTTGAAAAATAAGATCGTCAGAGCGGGCGAGGTCATCGCCGTCCTTGAGTCTCGCGATCTACAAGCCCAGCGCGCCGAAGCCGTCGCCGCGCTGAACCAGGAACGCGCCAACGAGCGCAGCGTAACGACCGGCACCATTCCCCAAACCAACGCGCAGGACCAGAAAGCATTGCGCGACGCGCGGGCCAAGGCCGCCACGGCCCGAGCAACATTCGCCAGACGTCAGGTGCTCTATGAAAAGGGTGGCATCTCGAAAAAGGATCTTGAAGCATCGCAACTTGATTTGACTACGGCCGAAAACGAACTCCGGTTGGCCGAGCAAACGATTACGTTGCGGGCGACGTCGCTTAACCCCAACGATCGCGCGCTGGCGGCTGCCAAAGTCGCACAGGCGCAACAGCACCTGGCGACTCTCGACGCGCAGCTCGGCTACGCTACGATTCGCGCCCCCATCACCGGCATCGTCACCGATCAATTTCAGTACGAAGGTGAGTTTGCTGCCGCGGGAGGCAAGCTCGTCACCATCGCCGACATCAGTGAGGTGATCGTCAAAGCCCCCTTTGCCGACACGGTCGTGTCGGAGCTTAAAGTCGGTGATCCCGCGGCGGTGTTGCCCACCGATACTTCCAGCGAAGAGATGAAGGGCCGGGTCACTTTGCTGAGCCGCTCGTCTGATCCGACTAACCGCACGGTCGAAGTTTGGGTGACGCTGTCTAACGGGGCAGGCAAATTGCGCGCAAACGGAGCAGCGCAGGTCACCATTTCTGCCAACTCTAAAACCGATGCAGTTGTGGTTCCCGCCTCAGCGGTGACGCTCGACGCCAGCAATGCCAACGAAGGTACCGTGATGGTAGTCGACGCTGCTTCAGTCGCGCACGAAACCAAAGTCACCGTCGGAATTCGCACCAAGGACAAAATGGAGATTATCTCCGGTTTGCAAGGCGGCGAGACGGTGGTGATTGAAGGTAATTTTTCTCTGGCTGACGGCACCAAGGTTGAAGTTGCCAAGGATGAACCAGCCGCGGATGCGAAGAAGCCGGAAGAGAAGTGAGGCGGCTCTTTGGAGTGCGCCGGCAGAGCGAAGCTGGGTCTCCGGCGCGGCAGCCGCGGTGGTAGTAGCGGCGACGGCGCTTTGGTTATGGTCTAACAATTCTCAGCTGAAAGGACGGCCGTTCAATGATGCAAAGCGGTGTCGCCGCTTCGCTCTGCCACCGCACTCCAAAAAAAGATCATGAATCTCGCCCAGCTTGTCTCAAATCAATCACGCGCGGTACTGGTAATGATTGCCGTAATCTGCGCGGCCGGTTTGTATGCAGCCTGGAAATTGCCCATCGCGATTTTTCCCGCAACTAATTTTCCTCGCATCGTAATCATAGTTGATAACGGCGTAGCGCCGGCGCCGCAGACACTCGTCTCCGTCACCCGTCCCATCGAAGAAGCGATGAACGGCATTCCTGGTATCCAGCGTATTAAGTCAAAGACTTCGCGCGGTGCTTCTGAGGTCAGTCTTTTCTTCGACTGGAATGTCGATATTATTCAGTCGCTCCAGTTTGTGCAGGCGCGCCTTTCGCAACTGGCCTCAACGCTGCCGCCCACCGCGAAAATTCAGCATGTCGAGCGGCTGACTTTCGCAGTGTTTCCGGTCACCGGCTACAGTCTCACGTCGGACACTCGCGACCTCGCTAGTCTGCGGGACATCGCCAACTACACCATTCGTCCACAGCTCGCTCGCCTGCCTGGCGTTGCCACTGTGGGTGTAGCCGGCGGTAAGAACCGCGAATTCCACGTCACGATCGATCCGGATCGCCTGGTGGCCCACAACGTTTCGATCCAGCAGGTCGTTGATGCGGTCCACACCTCCAACATTATCGTATCGCCCGGTTTAATCGAGGAGAACCACCAGCTCGAACTTGCGCTAATCAGCGGTCAGGCCACAAAGCCTGAAGACCTTGACGGAATTGTGATCGCGACTGTGAACAACGCGCCGGTCACCCTGGCCGACGTCGCTACGGTCGGTGCCGGCGTTGAACCGGAATACACGATCGTTAGCGCTTATCCGGGCAAGCCGGCGGTGCTGCTGAATATCAATCGTCAGCCCGATGCGAACACGGTCGCCGTGGTTGATCAGGTGAAGGCGGAGTTGGCGGCGATGCGTGGGCAGATTCCTAAGGACATCAAGATCGCTCCTTATTACGATCAATCGCTGTTGGTGCGCGACTCGATGAACTCGGTGCGCGACTCGATCCTGATCGGTCTCCTTCTTTCGGTGGTGATTCTTTTCGCCTTCCTGCGAAACTGGGGCACGACATTCGTCTCGGTGCTGGTGATTCCGGTGACGGTCCTGGCAACGTTTCTGGCGATGTATCTGGCGGGGCTGAGTTTCGATCTGATGACCCTGGGGGGTGTGGCGGCGGCGATTGGACTGGTGATTGACGACGCGATCGTCGTCGTCGAGAATATTTATACGCATATGGCGCTCGGGCAATCGCGACGCGAGGCCGTGCAGGCGGCAATCTCAGAAATTACCATCCCGATTATCGGGTCGACGATTACTCCGGTGGTAGTATTTCTGCCGTTGACCCTGCTCACCGGCGTTACGGGCAGCTTCTTTCGCTCGCTCGCGCTCACCATGGCGGTGGCCTTGCTCACCTCTTTGGTCCTGGCCCTGTCGTTTACTCCGGTGCTGGCCGAACGATTCGTGCGAGCTAAACGGCGCGAAAGTTCAAAAGACGACCCCAACCTAAGGAGCGATCATGAGTCGCCTGCCAACGAGCTTGAAGAGGAAGAAGAAGCCGCAACTCACGGCCGGATTCTGGGCGCGATTGTCCGGCGCTATGATTGGGTGCTGGGTCACGCGCTCGATCATCGCTGGGTCGTTCTGATTGTGGTTGCTGTGGTGCTCGCCGGCTCGTTTTTGCTTTACCGATCTTTAGGCTCTGAGTTTCTGCCGGCATTCGATGAAAGCGCGTTCATACTCGATTATTGGGCGCCACCGGGCGCGTCCCTGACGGAAACCAATCGCGTGCTTCATCATGTTGAAGAGTTGCTGGTGCAGACGCCCGAGGTGGAAGGCTATTCGCGTCGTACGGGGCTGGAGTTAGGCCTGTTCATAACTGAGCCCAATCGAGGGGACTTTGCCGTCAAGCTGAAACCAGGTCACAAGCGCTCGACCGACGAGGTAATAGCCGAATTGCGGCAGAAGGTGGCGGAGTCAGAGCCTGCGCTCACGGTCGAATTCGTAGGTATTCTGTCGGATGTGATTGGCGATTTGACCAGCTCGCCGGAGCCAATCGAGATTAAGCTCTTCAGTGAAGACACTGCCGCGTTGCAAGCCAAAGCTGATGAAGTTGAAACGTCTATTAAGAAGGTCCAGGGCGTAGTCGATACCAAGAATGGCGTGATCGTGAGTGGGCCGGCCATCACTTTCAATATCGATCCGCAACGCGCCGCGCGTTTCGGGGTGACCGCGACCGACATCGCAAACACAATAACGACGGCGATGTCGGGTGACGCGGCTTCCGCAATTCTGCAGCAGGGCCGATTGATTACGGTCCGTGTCATATTTCCAGCCGACGTGCGGACCTCACTCGACAAGGTGAGGGGTTTGCAGGTTCGCTCCGCCTCCGGCGCCCTGTTCCGTCTCGATCAAGTCGCCGATGTCGCATACGACAAAGGGCAGACAGAGATAGCACGTGAGAATTTGCGCCAATTGGTCTCAGTAACGGGAAGGCTGGAAGGGAAAGATCTGGGGACGGCAATTAATGAGATCAAGACCCAATTGGCAAAGGATGTGAAGCTGCCTCCGGGGATGACGATCGAATACGGCGGCCTCTATCAGGAACAGCAATCAAGCTTTCGCGAGCTGATGATTTCACTCATCCTCGCTATCGTGCTCGTTTTTCTGACGCTGCTAATCGAGTTTCGTTCGTTTGCCCACCCAATCGCGATCGTCACCGGCGCGGTGCTGGCTCTGGGCGGCGTGCTGCTGGGTCTTTTCGTTACCCAGACGACACTCAATGTTGTTTCACTGATGGGGATGATCATGATAGTCGGCATCGTGGCCAAGAACGGCATCCTGATGCTCGATGCTGTTGAGGACCATCTCGCCGCAGGCGACACCGTGCGCCAGGCCTTGCTACGATCCGGTCGCCGACGTTTTCGCCCAGTGCTGATGACCTCGCTGGCAGCCATGCTGGGGATGCTGCCGCTGGCGCTGGCCCTCGGCGCAGGCTCAGAACTTTTGCAGCCTTTGGCTATTGCCGTGATCAGCGGATTAGCCGTGGCCTTAGTGCTTTCGCTGATAGTGACCCCGACTGTCTATACTCTGTTCAGACGCGAGCCAACGTAACCGCAAACAACCAGGGAAGTATAAACATGAGAAGTAACAGAACATCGTCTTGTCTCTTCGCCATAGTTCTTTCAGCACTCGTTTTTTCAGCAATGTTTAGTGCACAGGCACAAACGCCTCAGCCCAGTCCGTCATCAACGCCGACGGCGTCGGCGACACCGACGCTGGAGAAGCAGTTCTTCAAGAATATTTTGCATGATCAGAAAGCGATTTGGACTTCGCCGTTTCACTTACGTGGACGCGACGCGCGCTGGCTGGCGCCGCTGGCTTTAGGAACCGCGGGCTTAATCGCTACCGATCAAAGCACCGGAGATGAGATCGCTGAGTCCACCAGGCAGTTGAATACCAGCCGGATTGTGAGCTATGCCGGTTCCGGTTACGGAGTCGGAAGCGTCGCCCTGACCTTCTATCTGGTCGGCCGGGCGAAGCATGACGATCGCGCGCGCGAGACTGGTTTACTGGGCGCGGAGGCGCTGATTGACAGTGCGATCGTCGTAACTGCGCTTAAGGAAATCACCCAGCGTAGTCGTCCACTGTCCGGCAAAAGTCGCAGCGATTTCTTTGACGGAGGATCGTCTTTTCCGTCAGGGCACAGTATTGAGGCCTGGTCATTGGCGACCGTGATAGCGAACGAATACCATGATCATCGCCTCGTACAAGTTGCCGCGTACGGAATTGCCGGCGCCGTCAGTGTGGCTCGGTTCACCGGAGAGAAGCATTACCTCTCTGATGTTCTGGTTGGCAGCGTGATGGGCTATGGCATTGGACGCTATGTCTATCATGCACATCACCGCAAGACGTCTTCGGCTACAAGCGATGAAGAGGAATCGCGGGGCAGGTCGCACGCGTGGCCGCTAATCGCTCCGCAATACAATCGTCACGCCCGCGAGTATGGAGCCGTTCTCGCCTGGAGTTTTTGAAAAATGAGGTCAGTATCGGGAGCGACAGGGAGCACCGACATCCTGTCCGCCGGGGGGCGCAGTCCGCTCCAGCTTGTCATCTATAAGAATCCCTTTTCGAAAGAGTTCGCGCTGCGCGCTCAGGCGGACAAGATGTCAGCGCTCCCTATCGCTCCCGGCGTTGACCTCGTGCTCTGATCACTATCAATGTTTGATTCCGTTCGTACGCGATTGACAGTTTGGTACGCCGCCGTGCTGGCGCTGTCTTTGATTGCGTTCGCGGTGATCGTCTATTACGCCGCCGCGAACATTTTCTATTCGCGTCAGGACGAGTTGTTGCGCTCGACGGCCCAAACAGTGGCCAGTGCGTATGTCCAGGAGTTAGAAGAGGAGCAATCCACGGAAAAAGCCAACGATGTCGTGTTGGCTCAAATGGTTTTTCCCAATCGCTATGTCGAAGTGGCCGATGCCGATGGTCACGTTGTCGCCTGGTCCAGTAACCTGGCCGGTCATCAGTTGACCGTTCCCGCTGCGGTGCTCAGCGAAGCGCGTCAGGACGGCGCCTTTGTAGTTCTCAACCAATTGCGCGTGGCGGTGGTGCCGTTGTCTGTAGATCGGAGCAAGCAGATCGGGTTCGCTATCGTGGCTGAACCATTGAGCGTTGTAGACGAAGGACTGCGACGTTTGCGGCGCGATTTTCTTTTCGGCGTTCCCTTGATTCTTGTCCTGGCTTCAATAGGCGGGTACTTTCTTGCGCGCAAGAGCCTCTCGCCGATTGCTTTGATGAATCAACAGACCCAGCTAATCACGGCAAAGAATCTTTCGGCGAGGCTCGATGTAGCCCATCCGAGAGACGAAGTGGGACGGTTGGCCACGACCATCAATGAGCTGTTGGCGCGACTTGATGCAGTTTTCCAGGAGCAGAAGCGCTTTATCACCGATGCTTCTCACGAACTGCGGACTCCGCTCGCTGTCCTGCGCGGTGAAACTGAAGTCGCGTTGCAACAGGAACGCGCTACCGCCGAATACAAAGAATCTTTGGCTTTAATAAAGGACGAGGCCGAGCGCCTCTCGCGGATCGTGGAAAATCTGTTTATGCTCGCCCGCCAACCTGTCGATACGCCGTCGATGGTAAACGAGCCGGTGCGGCTCGATGAGTTGGTCGCTGATTGCGTCAGGGCGGCCCACGTCCTCGCCATGCAGAAAGGTCTGCGGCTAAAGATTGAAGGCGCCCTGCCGCCCGTAACAGTGAGTGGCGACGACGAGATGTTGAAGCGAATGCTGCTGAACCTCCTCGACAACTCGGTGAAATACACGGCCTCCGGCGGCGAGATCAGCGTCGCGCTGAGATCGCAAAATGGTAATGCCCGGATCGTCGTGACCGACACTGGCATCGGTATCGAAGAGTCGGACCAGCGGCGCATCTTCGATCGTTTTTATCGGGTCGATAAGGCTCGTTCACGTGCTCTGGGCGGCGCCGGCCTGGGTCTTTCGATCGCCCGCTGGATTGTGGAAGGCCATGGCGGCTCGCTCTCGGTTGAGAGCGCTCCCGGCCGGGGTAGCGCGTTTACTGCTGACTTGCCTTTGCGGGATTCGTGATGCTCCAATCAAAGGCGTTATTAAAGAGAGGCTGCTCGAACTTATGAATCGGCTTGTCATGTTACTAGCCGTAATATTGATGGGCTTTGCGACCGGCTTTGCTCAGTCTCCGACTGGACGGGCCCCAATTACAGGAATGGTTAAGGACCAGGCCGGCGCCGCCATTGTCGGCGCGAGTGTCCAACTAATTGAGACGAGCAATCATCATCAGTCAACGACCACCGATCAATCCGGCCGGTTTGAATTTCGCCGAGTCGCGATCGGCAATTATCAAGTTCAAGTTGCTTCACCAGGCTTCGAGTCAACCACCCTGGACATAGTTGTCGGTTCGCAGCCGCTCAGTCCGCTTCAGGTGGTGCTGGCGATTGCCAGCCTGCGCCAGGAGACTACGGTGACCAGTACGCCTGCGCAAATCACTACTGAAGCAGCCGACAATAAGGACACGGTTGCGTTGAGTGAGCCGTCGCTTAGCAATCTGCCGGTCTTTGATCAGGATTACATCGGCGCGATGTCGCGATTCCTGGATCCGAGCAGTGTTGGGACCGGAGGAGTCACCTTGATCGTCAACGGAATGGAGGTTAATAACGCCGGAGTTTCACCATCGGCGATCAAGGAAATAAAAATAAATCAGGACCCCTACTCGGCCGAATATGCGCGTCCGGGACGCGGCCGGATCGAAGTGACTACGAAGCCGGGCTCGCCCGAGTACCATGGGACTTTCAACTTCATATTTCGTGATGCTCACCTCAACGCCCGCGATCCCTTTGCGTTAATACGCCCGCCTGAGCAGCGACGTATTTATGAAGGTATCTTCACCGGTCCGATCGAGCGTAGCAAAAAAACTTCGTTCCTGATTTCAGTTAGTCGCAAAGAGGAAGACCTGCAATCGATCGTCTTTGCCCAGGGGCCGGCGGGGAGTATCAGGTCAAACGTTGCGGCGCCGGCTCGTACTTTGCAATTTGCGGCCCAGGTCAGTCACTCACTCAGCGATACCAACACTCTTTCGCTGCGCTACTCGTATCTGGGCGAAACGGTAAACAACCAAAACGTGGGCGGCACCGTTCTGCCTGAGTCCGGCCTCAACTCGCGCAACATGGAACAGGAAATCAACTACGGACAGCAGACCGTATTCTCTCCAAGACTGGTTAATAACTTCCGGCTTCTGCTCGGTTACGAAAGACAGACGAACGTCAGCGTTACCGGCGCTCGTAAGATCTTGGTCCTTGACGCTTTCACCGGAGGCGGCGCTCAAGCCGACTATCTGCGGACCGAATACCACGCGCAGTTGACGGAGATGCTTTCTTACTCGACGGACAAACACCTGATCAAAGGGGGCATTAACATTCCGGACTGGAGCCGTCGTGGATTTGATAACAACTTCAATTCCCTCGGCACGTTCTACTTCTCGAGTATCGGCGATTACTTGCAGCGCCGGCCATACTCGTTCACTCAGCAACAGGGAAACGGCCATGTTGTTTTCCTGGAGAAGCTGCTCGGGTTATTTGTTCAGGATGAGTATCATCCGCGTAAGAACGTGATGATCTCAATCGGCATGCGTTATGACTGGCAGAATTATTTCCACGACAATAACAATTTCGCGCCGCGTTTCTCGTTTGCTTACTCTCCGGGAAAAAATCAGAAGACGGTGTTCCGGGGCGGCGCCGGCGTTTTCTATGATCGATCCGGGCCCCGGCCAATTCAGGACATTCTGCTCTTTAATGGATCCAGGCTGAAGCAATACGTCCTGCCCAATCCGTCGTTTCCCGACCCGCTCAACTCAGGTGTATTACTGACCACTCAACCCGCCGGCATCACGCGACTGCAGCCAAATATAAACCTGCCATATTCGATCCAATACAGCGCCGCGTTAGAACGGCAGCTGCAGAAATCAACGACTTTGGCGGTCACTTATCTGGGATCTCGTGGCTTCCATCAATTCCGCTCGCGCGACATCAACGCACCGCTGCCGCCGATTTATGCAGCGCGCCCTGATGCTTCAATCGGCGTGCTCCGCGAGATCGAATCGGCCGGGCGTAGAGCCAGCGATTCTTTGGAAGTCACCCTGCGCGGCAATGTAACTCACTTCTTCAACGGCATGGCCCAGTATCGCCTGGCTGACTCCCATGACAATACAAGTGGGATTTCCTACTTTCCGCCCAATGCTTATGATCTCTCGGGTGAGTGGGCACGCTCTGACTTCGATCGGCGGCATCGTTTTGAATTGCTCGGAACGCTCAACCCCGGCAAGCTCTTCAACCTCGGCGTCTCAGTGTCGCTCTACTCAGGGGTTCCCTATACGATGACGACCGGACTCGACGCATTTCATACGGGTACGGCGAATGCTCGTCCGGCCGGAGTCGCGCGGAACAGTCTGCAGGGCCCCGGCTATGCTGATGTGGATTTTCGCTGGTCCCGGGATTTCATTTTGGTTAAGAGTAAGAAGAAGGAAGGCGGCGTGAAATCTACTCTTGCAGTTGATGCCTTCAATGTTCTCAACCGAGTGAATTACAACAGCTTCGTGGGAAATCTTAGCTCGCCCTTCTTCGGGCGGGCCGTCTCCGCCCAACCTCCGCGGAGACTGCAACTCTCGTTTCGATTGAAATTTTAGTGCAACTATTCATCGAGATCCCTGGATCGTTCGGAGCTGTTCAATAAACTTTTCATCGCTGAATTTCGCGGCACCGGCTTTGGTCAGCTGAGCTAATTCCTTGAATAACTTTTCATCCACTTCTTTAAAATTAAAGCATGACTTGCCCTGCATTCGCTTCTTCAATTCGGGCGACATGCCCTTGAGCAAATCGGGCGAGGCGTAAACTGACATTAGATAGAAGCTGACATATGCTTTGCCCAGACGCACGCCGCCAAAACAGAGTGGCTGCTTGTTCTTCATGCGGTAGCGGGTGTTCAGTAGATAATACATCTCGTTGTCGTGGGCGACGTCCATCTTTTTTGCATAGGGCTTTAAGACGGATTTCAATCTGGCGAAGACTTTCTCGAAGTCGTTTTTGTTCGGCATGGGGAATTCCTCGGGCGCCATAATAGCAGAGTCGATCGGGTCGACTGAGATTTCTGCTGGTCTTAGTTGAACGCGCCATGCCCTCGCCTGCGTGCTCGCTCGGCTCATCTGCGTTGAAATCTCCTGCAGCCCGTTCATTGCAAGACGCGGAGGCCGCCACGTTACGCAGAGAAGCACTAAGACTCCGGCCGCCAGTGCTCAAAGAGCTAACACGGCCGGCCAGAGGGGGCGGCGCAGACGACGAACACTTCCTTGCGCCATTTACCATTTACGATTTTCGATTTAGGATTGACCGAGATGAACACCAGTACGAGAAAAACTGTTTCGATTGTCTTTCTTTGCTTCACGATAACCTGGCTCGCCGTAATTTTGGTATTCGAAGCACGTTATCTGGTCAGCGTGTTTCGTCAGCAACGGGCCTTCCGCGACGTCCTGGGAACAATCTACGAAGAACAAATTGAAGGCATCAACTTTATTATCCTGGTTGTTTACCTGATCCCAGGACTCTTTGCGTGGGCAATGCACAAGCGATTCAAAAAGGAGTATTAGGTTCACGACCACGCGCCTGCAAAGTGGAAACCCCGGGCATTGAGTCTTCGCGCCAGCTTGGCAGGCGCAAAACCACAGCTTGCCGCCAGCATCAAGCTCGCTAGTTACTCGACAGGGCCATGTCATCCTCTCCGCTCAATCTCCAGGAATGGTTCGGCAGCATCGACATATATTTGTTCGATCAGCTCTTGAAGGGACGAATTGTCCGAGGGATGCGCGTCCTTGATGCTGGTTGTGGAACGGGAAGGAATCTTGTCTATCTGCTCAAGAGCGGGTTTGAAGTGTTTGGCGTGGACGAATCAAGCGAGGCAGTCGCCCACACGCGACGGCTGGCGAGTGAGTTAACTCCGCATTTGCCTTTGGAAAACTTTCGTCAAGAGCCGGTTGAGCGGATGTCGTTTACTGACGCCGACTTCGACCTGGTGTTAAGCAGTGCCGTGCTCCACTTTGCTCGCGACGAAGGACAGTGGGAATCGATGGCCAGGGAAATGTGGCGAGTGTTGAAGCCGGGCGGGATTTTCTTCGCTCGTCTGGCATCAAGCATCGGAATTGAAAATCAGATCACGTTGATCGACGGACGGCGATATCATCTTCCCGATGGCAGCGAGCGTTTCCTGGTCGATGAGGCGATGCTGCTCAGCTTTAGCGCAATCCTGGGCGCAGAATTTATCGAACCGATCAAAACCACGGTCGTGCAAAATATGCGATCGATGACTACCTGGTGCTTGAGGAAGAAGTAACCGGTTCGCGGTAATAAAACACCCGAGTCTCATCCTCGATCAGATCTCCCTGAAGCCGGCGCCACTGACGACTCAGCCCGCGGATATACTTTCCATTCCACCCATGTAGGGACGCAGCGCTTCGGGAACTATCACTGAGCCGTCGGCTTGTTGAAAGTTTTCCAGCACGGCAACCCAGGTGCGGCCTATGGCCAGGCCAGAGCCGTTCAATGTATGCACGAACTCCGGCTTGGCTCCGCCGGCGCGGCGAAAGCGAATGTTGGCCCGGCGCGCCTGAAACGCCTCGTAATTCGAGCAGGAGGAGATTTCACGGAAAGCATTCTGCGAAGGCAGCCAGACTTCGATGTCGTAAGTCTTCGCGTTGCTGAAACCGAGATCGCCGGTTGAGAGCACAACGACGCGATGGTGAATCCCGAGCCGTTGCAAAATCATTTCCGCGTTGCGAGTCAGTGCTTCGAGCTCATCGTAAGAATTCTCCGGTAGAGAGTATTTCACCAACTCAACTTTTTCGAACTGGTGCTG
>WNFQ01000995.1_pt1 | contig 19719 bp, 20 predicted proteins | sample 5400171 | NCBI WGS metagenome assembly WNFQ01 (sample SAMN13153356, study PRJNA577476) | soil metagenome | isolation source: 20 cm soil under Madrone tree | place: USA:California | collected 2016-06-14 | reverse complement strand
AAGCCGTACCCAGACCTTGCAGCACAGCAGCCATCCCAGTCTGCCCAAAGATATGCAGCGCTTGGGCGTTGGGAACGAAGAAGAAAATCAGGCTACTTCGCAGGAACGATACGGCTAAAGTGAGACCGAATCCCGTGAGCGGATGTTGCGCCAGCTTAGGACGCCACTGATTCAGACACCCGCCGGCTAAACCGCCGCACAACATCGAAATACCGATGGACGCCAACGGCAGCCCGTCGAACCTCACCGCCAGCCAAGTCACAAACACGCTCACGGCCACCCCGACCCAAGGGCCCGCCAACAGACCTGCCGCACAAACCGCCACGATCCGCTCGTTGAGCCAACCGCTACGCGAAACGCTCGCTTCTTCGACCAACCCAAGAACCAGGAACACCAGCAACGCTGTCCCTCGATCCCGCATCGACAACAGAGAGCGGTCCTGTAGCCTTAAACCCGGCACAAACGTGAGCACGTAAGCCGCGGTTACCAATACACACATGTCGTTGAAAAGGCTATCCATGACAGCAAGCCCGGAGTCGGCTACGAGGCAAAGACGGCGCTGATACGACTCAATCGACGTCCATCAGGATCGGCGTTCGTGGCAGTAGGAGCCCCGTGTTTTATCGAATGATTCTCCGTGTTGAAAGTGATTCGTTCCCAAGATAGCGAGCGAGACCTTTCTCGTCTTGCCTACTTAAGCCCAAATGAAAATAGACGTCAAAGTTTTGGAAGCGGGCCACTCTTTGTCTGAACTGCCGTATTTCTTGTCCCAATTGCCAGCGGGAGCGTTCTCGGCAGAAGTGGACACAACAGGTCCGGCAACAGCGTGAGGCGGAAATATTTATTTTGGATGAATGCTATCGAGCTCAGGCAGCAACACTACGCTCTCCTGCTCGTTGGGATCCGTGCGGGCAATAATCGCAACGCAGCTCTCCGTAGCGCTGAGGTTATGGGGCAGATGAGGCATACCCGCAGGGATGTAGATAAAGTCCCCGGCACGTGCAGAGAGCTGTTCTTCGAGCCTCTCGCCATACCACATGCTGGATTCGCCGCTCAGGATATAAATGGCGGTTTCGTGACCATCATGTTTGTGCGCCTTCGCCCGTCCACCGGGTGGAACGGTCACGACCTGCAAGTGGATTCCCTGCGCATCTACCGATTCGGCCGAGATCCCGGGCGCATAGAAAAGCGCTTGCTTGCCAACGAATTCCGCACCGGGGCGTACAACCAGACAAGTTGGCATCCTCGCGAGCCGGTTGGCAGTTTCCGTACTTGTATCGATCGTCATAAATGGCGTCCGGTTGCCCGGAGTTCGCAATAATAAGACGCCACGATTTTAGGGACCGGCCGTTTTTTTGTCCCAATTGCCGGAATCGTTGTTTCGGCGGTCGCGTGACGCTGGCGAAAACAAGACGTGTTCTAGCCGCTCGGCACGTCTTCAGGCCGATTTTCGCTGCGTTTCGCCCACAGAAAGAGCTTAGGTCTTCGTGCTTGTTTTACCTAAGGTATCCAGCTGCTCTCGATTGAGGGAAAATGACACCTCGAATCCGTCCGGAGTCGTCAATGTCACAATGAAAGCATTCGGATCTGGAGACCGTTCGATGCGCACGATATCAGCCGGGTAAACGAGGCGGAGGCTTTCGTCGCCATATCTGGCCCAGAGCGCCTGCGTCATCATTCGTGGCAGTGTCATAATAAGTGCCTTGAGGCATTCCGTCGGGAAGCTGAGAGAACCTTGTTTACCGTTCAGGCAAGTGAAGCTTAGGCAGAATCGGCTGCCGTCGCTCCCGATGTCGTAGGCGATGAGCTCTTTCCCCATGATATGTTCGGCGGGTACAGTCGGAGTCGGCAGTGCAACCGCGCCCGAAGATTCGTGCTGGATAGACTTCATGCCTTCTCTAAAGAATTATCGGTTGAAAGAGGCTGGTTTTCGGAATGGCGAGCGAGACATACTCATATTGGACTAAAGGCTAATCCAAAGTAACATCGCGGTTTGAGAGACCTACGATTTTTTGTCCCAGTTGCCGCAATCCCTGTCCAAGCTGTTGGGTCACTGGACTCGGCGTTACTGCCTGATCACCGCCCGTCGGTGAAGTTGCTGAGCGGCAAGTACGGGTGCCTGCAAAATCAGCCAGCTCCAAGATAATCTTGCCAATCTAACCATCACGTTAGGCTCGGAGCAGCTAGCTATTCTCGATGACGTAACCGGATAACACGTTTGTTCCGACAATGATTACGGCACTTAGGACAAAGAGCGGCCCGCCGCAAGAATCCTGGTGTCTATTGTTTCGAACTAACAATGCGTGCGGAAACCATTCTAGGAGGAGCCCCTATGGCAGCGTTTATTTTTCTCTCCAGTCTCATGCTCTTTCTCATGATGATTGCTGTATTGAGATAGCATCCGGACAACGATTGCTGCACTTGGAACAAATGCGACCCAGTTGTCCAATCCTGCCTTCTATTGTTCCTACTAACTACGCGACATATGGGGGCCACGTGACCCAGCAGCGGTGTTTACCCTTGGAATGACGAAGTTCAACGTGAACAAGTCGGCATGATCTTGCCCACGGTAGGGCGAAAACCTCGGCGCTTTTGGTCGGCACGCCCTTTGGTTACGCTTCCCCATGCGCCGGGTTTGAGCCATACGTTGCCCGCCGATTAGAGTGACTTGCGGTTTGTGACTAAGCCGCCGTACGCACGTCTTCAGACTGCCCGTATTATACGACTTTGCATCCCAGGTTAAAGCAAGGAGGCCACATTCTGAGCCTCCTCCGACCCGTGTTGGACGCCAATACCCACGTTTGTGCATTGCCCAATCGAGCTGTGCACCGATACAGTATTTATGGTCGGGCAACGTATGGCTCAAACCCGGCGCAGGGGGAGGCGTAACAGAAGAGCGGACCGACCAAAAGCGCCGAGGTTTTCGCCCTACCGAACCATTTTCCCGTCCTTGCGGGACAGGCTTTTCCGCGCGCCAATGGCGGTGATTGAGGCGATCGCGGCGTGACAGAAACCAGTAAAATGCGCTCCTTAAGTTGACGCACATTGGCGTCTGCCGGACGACGTCATCATTCTATGCGAGACGGTACACTAGATCCCTAACTTTTCTTTAAAATAGAAGATTGTCTCACGAATTCCGGATTCAAAATCAACCTTTGGCTCCCACCCGAGCAGTTTTCTCGCCCGAGTAATATCGGGTTGACGAACTTTCGGATCATCCACCGGCAGCGGCTTGGTGATTATCTGCGATTTAGCTCCGGTAATCTCCAGGATTTTATTGGCAAAATCGAGGACAGTCATTTCCCGAGGGTTACCGATATTCACTGGTTCATGATAGTCGCTCAACGCCAGCCGGAAAATGCCATCGATCAGATCGGAGACGTAGCAAAAACTACGCGTCTGGCTGCCGTTGCCAAATACGGTTAGCGGTTCCTGGCTGAGGGCCTGGCCAATGAACGCCGGTACCACGCGACCATCTTTCAGACGCATACGTGGTCCATAGGTGTTAAAGATCCGAACGATTTTGGTATTCGCCCGATGATACCGATGGTAGGCCATGGTGATTGCTTCGGCGAAACGTTTGGCTTCATCGTACACCCCACGCGGACCGATCGGATTAACGTTGCCCCAATAGTCCTCCTTCTGCGGATGAATGAGCGGATCGCCATAGCATTCTGAGGTCGAAGCCAGCACGAAAGAAGCCATTTTGTCCTTGGCTAAACCCAAGGCGTTGTGGGTTCCCAGCGCACCCACTTTCAAGGTTGGGATTGGGAGCTCGAGGTAATCGATAGGGCTGGCCGGAGAGGCAAAATGAAATACGTAATCGACCCTACCTGGAACGAAGATGAATTCGCTGACATTCTGTCGAATGAACTTGAAGTCCTGATTTCCGGCGAGGTGCGCGATATTGTCGGTCGAACCAGTTATGAGATTGTCAATCGCAATGACCCGAAATCCCTCGGCCAAGAGGCGATCGCTCAAGTGAGACCCAAGAAAGCCCGCCCCACCCGTCACGACCGCGGTCGGCTTGGAAGAAGTACCCCTAAACATTTGAGAAGATTCCGATTTCACCAATTATTCTGACCTCGATATTCAATCATAAGGCGGGCCAGCATCGGATTCGGGCGTCCCGCTATCGGAAGCGATTTACAAGCAATTCTCATAGTTTGGGTAACAGACCTCAGGATTTCAGAAACCCCCGCTTTTTAGCCCAACTGACGCAATCGGTGTCTCAATTGCCACCTGACATGGTCTAATCAGCATTGACCAAGATCCGAGTCTGCTCGGTCATTTGAACGCTTCCAGGGTCGAGCATCGGCAACGGCGCTGGGTTATTCCATCGGTTGGCCACCCAATTCTGCCAGCAGCGGTCCGAGTCTAAGGCAAGATCCCGTTCGGACAACGATTACGACATCTGGGACAAATGGCGACCGGTCGCCAATATCCTGGTTTCTATTGCTCTAAACTAACTGCGCGACGCAAGACCTGTTCGCTCAGTCTTCTGAACAACAGCGGACTTTCACCAAATACTGTTTGCTCTGACAACTTAACGCTTATGTTAGGTAGTTCTGCGCCTTGGAACATTAAGACTCGCCTGGTTTCTGCGGGAAATTCCTTAGCGCCTGGCGATAGTGCCTACATCGAATCTCATCGAGCCGACGGGCATAACTATGGTTGCTCATTTATTGAGTTTGACGGCAAAGGTGGTTTTCTTGGTATTGACCAATTTGAAAACGCTCTGAAGGTGCTGGAAACTCGGAAAGCACAATCGGACGTGCTATTAGTAATCTATTGTCACGGGTGGATGAACAATGCTCAGTCCGAAGATGTGCTTCACTTCGTGAGTTTTCTGCGCCGGCTGGCCGAGTCCAGTTCGATCCGCTCACAGAATTTGCGGGTCGAAGGTGTCTATCTGGGTTGGCACGGTACTCAGTACTTACCGGTAATTTCCCGAACCAACGAGATCGATCCGCAGCTGCAGGCGGATTTTGGGGCGCAACTCACCGATCCCAAATGGAACAGCTCGAAAGTCACCGATACCATAATTTCGCCGGCAAAATATCTGAGTTACTGGTCAATCAAGGATCGGGCGGAGTTCCATGTATCGCGGGTACCGCTGGCCCGCGCCGTATTTAACCTGGCCTTTAAACTGAAAAGTCCCAATGAAGAGCGGAATGGTCGACATCACCGGGTGTTTGTCATCGGACACTCCTTCGGGGCGCTCCTGTTGGAACAGGCGATTGGACAGGCGAGCGTGGGCCTCATTAATTCGGAGTGGAATCATGAGACGACTCAGGACGCACGCTGGCCTTTTGATCTCATCGTTTTCCTGAACTCAGCTGCTCCTTCGCTTTACGCCAAACAGCTTGGAGAATTCCTCCAACTTGATCATAAGACGTCTGCTCGGCCGCGCATCGTGTCTATTACGTCAACCGGCGACTGGGCCACCGGTATTCTTCACCCGCTCGGTAACTGGGCCAAGCGCTTTGCCCCGGATTTACAGCGCCAATATCATCCATTCGGAAATAACGGACCAGCGGTTCCGGCCTGGCAATATTACGACCTCACACCCGGTCACAATCAGTACTTGATCAACCGAGTGGTCGAACGCACCACCGGAAGCGTTCCCGCTGGCTTGAGCACCGAGGACACCTTGTTTTCTCGCAACCTCCGTGGCGACAATCCGCGAAACATCTTTTATACACAGTTGCCGGATGGAACAGCCCAACCTTGGATCATTCGGGAACCGTCAGATACTCAGGCTAAACTTGAGGCTCATGAGGCCCGCAAGCAGTACGCGTCAAACTATTGGATAGCGACCGTGCCACCGGAGATTATCAAAGATCATCTCGATATTTGGTCTGATCCGGCAATGGAGATGCTTGCAGGCATTTACCGAATCGTGGACCAACTCTCCTTGTCGCCGCCACCGGAGCGGCAAACACACGTAATGCAGGAAGACTAGTGGTCAGACCTTTCGGCTCTCCGCCGGGTTCCACCCAAGCAAATTATAAATGTAGTAACGCAACATCCCGATGTATTCGTGCGCAGCAAAGTCCGCGATAGCCAAATTGTATCCTATTGGCACGATCGACATCCGCGGAACGATGTAGTCAGCGGCGCACGGTGTGGGATACCGACCAAAGTAGCCAAAATACAAGAGGGCTCGCGGCAAATGCAGTCCTGAGGTTACCAGAAACAATTTATCAAACCGTTGTTCGCGTAAAATTGCCTCGGTAAATTGGGCATTTTGGAAAGTATTCAGACTGCGCCGTTCCAGCAAGATATCGCTATCCGCAACGCCGAGATGTACCATCTCAGCCTGGTAATCATCCGCCTCAGTTACCCCGGTACCGGAAGCGTCTCCGCCACTGATGAGAATAGTGCACTGGTGGTCGCTTTTCTTGGCCAAAACGTATAGCCGTATCGCCTCAAGAATCCGTGAGTATGCCAAAACGGAGGGCTTAATGGTGGATTGGCTCGGTAAACGCGCAGTACCATCCCCTAAGACGATGATAACATTCCGCACTCCCCAGATCGGATTCTCTGTCACGATGGACTTCGATTGTAGCGGCTCTAATAGAAACGACGGGATCAAGCCGGATCCCACGGCTTCAAACGCGATCAATGTTGCCGTGATGGCGGTCGCCGTGGTTCTTCGCCAGTTCAATAGAGCGAAACTGGCAGATGCAAGGAGGAAGAAAAGTATGGTCAAGGTAATCATCTGATGGAGGTTTCGTCATTGCGTTGCCGAGGCGAGGCGCTCTCTATAGATTTTTATCCCACACAAACTCAACTCCTCGAAATTGGCGCAGAGGTTTCCTCGATTCGCCGGGTTAACGTTTGTTCCTTGTTGCGAAATGGAGTTTCCAGTCCGCTCGATCAGTGAACGTTCACCTCAGCTAGGTAAACTCACGGGAGAGGAATGTGTGCGATTGACAGTAGAGAGCATTGCCGCCAGGACAGAAGCGATGCTGAACGAAACGGCCTTTCGACGGCAGCCGACATTCTGAAACTAGCTTTCGGGCTGACCAAAAAACATCGGTGAGTCTAAGCAATAGCCTAAAAGGAAAGCATCATTCCGAGAAGACGTGCTCATTGCGGTAGCGTTCGATCTTCAAGGCCCCAGCCAGCCGTGCCGCGCCCGTGCGCGAAGCTGTGATTTCGGTTTCGAGCCGGTCATGCAATCTGACCCGGTAAACCCGGTCGCCGCAACGCTTGACGCGCTCGACCGCGCGCAAGTTCACCACGGCATGCCGGCCGACCCGGATGAATGGATCGCCGCGGAGCCAGTCTACGAGTTCAGCCAAGGAATAATAGGTGGCAAACTCCTCGAGCACGGTATGGATCCAGGTGCGCCGTTCCCGTCGCAATACCGCAACGACCTCGTGGCGAGCCAGCAGCCGGATCTGGTCGCGGTCGATGTCTGTGACCGGCAACAGCTCGTAAGCGGTGTCGGTGAAGAAGATCTTGTCCGCCGTTAAAACCGCGCCGCTACGATTGGCAGAACCCAAGAAAGAGCCAAACTCAGAAGGCCGCACTTGTACCAGCAGACGGTTGATCGCTTCAGCGACTTGCAACGGGTCCAGCGGCTTTAGCAGATAATCCACTGCCCCCAACCGGAAAGCATCGGTTGCATGATCTGCATTTTCCGCGGTGAAAACCAACCGGGGCGATGGCGTCAGCATGGTCAGTTGCGTTGCCAGCGAAACACCATCTTGGCCAGGAAGATTAATGTCGAGGAAGACGGCGTCGGGATGCAATTCAGTACAAAGACGCAGACCCGTCGCACCGTCGGCAGCAGTTCCGATGACATCCACATGCCGGGTATCGTCCAGCAGCGTAGCCAGGGGCTGAGCGGTCAACGGCTCGTCTTCGATAATAACGGTGCGAATCATTGAGGAGACGCAAACATAGTTGCCGAAAACCGCGATTACACATTTGGGGGATACCTGGGAACGCCGGCGGAAGCGGGCGCCAAGTTGGGGAGAGGTGATTGGTGACTGGTGAGCGTTATAGCGAGAGGGGGTGGGACTGGAGCCGGATTTGCCCTGTCGCAACACGTAGCTTTGATACAGGAACGCATAAATATGCCGCCTCTATACGCCGGTGTGGGCCGAACTTTTGGTTTGTAAAATCCCGAGAAACCACTATAAGAAGAGCCTTAATCGGTAGTATTACTACTCGAGCGGGTAGCAAATCTGCCCAAACAAAACGGGATTTGGGTTCGCAGAGGTCCTATGCAGACGTATCTTCGGTTACTAAATCATAGCAATCTCCAACGCCTCCTGGATGCGGTAAGCGTGCTCTATGAGCCAGTTCGCCCGCAGCGGTTGCCAGGACACTTCGCTGCTGTCCTCAGAGAGTTGATTCCAGGCGAGTTCCATGGCGTGAGCATCGTGGTTCGGCCAAAACGCGCCCGGGACCGTGGACGTCGTGACACCGTAATGTCTCCTGTTCCTGGCAATTGGGAGAACTTGGCGGAGATTTTTGCCAGGCAGTACCTGAAATTCCCGTTACGATCGATTCGGGAATCCGGGAATCTCCATGAGCCATTGGCGCTCTCCGATATTGCAAGCCGCCAGGAATTCGAACGCCTTGACGTATATCAGGACTATTACCGCGTTCTCGGTGTCTCGGATGATTTAAGCGTGAATTTCGGAAATCCTGGTCACCGGGTTTGTTTGGCGGTCTTAAAAGCCAGTCGCGGTTTTTCCGATCAGGAACGGGCAATCCTCTCTGCTGTGCGCCCGCATATGGAACGCGCTTATCGGTACGCGCGAGCGCTTGAGTCCCTGCGAACAACGGCGAAGAGAGGCAAGGAAGCTTCCGATGGTGCATCGGGCGCTGCCGAGCGTTTACGAGACGCAGGCGATACTCCGCGAGCCCTCTGTGCTCTCGGTCTCTCCGAGCGCGAAGCCGAGGTCCTGTACTGGGTGGCTGCCGGCAAGAGCAGCCCGGTCATCAGCTTGATTCTCGGGATTGGGCACGATACGGTACGAGGGCATCTGAAAAAAATCTTCACGAAACTGGGCGTCGAAAATCGCTTATCGGCGGCTCTCTGTGCCCTGCAAGTTCTCCGCTCCGCACCGTCGATTCAAGAATGAGTCAAACAGATCGCATTGGCGGCGAGGGATCTTGCCGGGCTGAGATTTCTGCGACAGGCGACCGAAATCATTCTGACTCGATCGGGTGTCGCGCGGTCGAAAAAAGAAAAACCCCAATTCCAAAGCCTAGCAGGTAGAGCACTCCTACATAATGTGCCGGCGCCATCGGATCGAAGCGGAGCAGCCATGATACGAGAATCGGAGTCAGCCCACCGAAAATCGCGTATGCGAGATTGTAGGAAAAGGAGATGCCGGAGAATCTGATTTGCGGTGGAAACGCCGCGATCATGACGCAAGGAACCACTGCAACGATGCCGACGGTGAAACCGGCCAATGCATAAAGGGGCATCACCAGGGAAGAATCAGCTCTAACACTCACGTACAGCAGGTAACCGGCAATGCCGGCCAGCGGACAGCCAACGAGCAGCACGCGGGTGGCGCCCAATCGGTCCGTCAACCAACCGGCCAGAATACAGCCGGCCGTCAGGCCGATCGTCGCGACACAGTTCGCCTGAAGGGCCGCGACAGCCGGTAACTTGTATACCCTTTCGAGCAAAGCGGGAGTCATTAAGATAACCACGACGATGGCAGCGGACAGCATCCAGGTCAGTAATCCGGACAGAACGATCGCCCCGCGATGATCGCGCACCACCGCCTTCAACGGCGTCTCGACGGAGAGCGCGCGGCGTTTCCTCAACTCTTCAAAAACCGGGGTTTCGATTAGCAAATAGCGCAGGTACATCGACATTAACCCAAAGGCGCCGCCCAGCAGGAAGGGAAGCCTCCATCCATATGCGCTAAGCTGTTCCGGCGACATCAGCATGGTCAGACCTGTGGCGACCAATGATCCCAGGAGAATTCCGACGGTAAGACCGGCGGTCAAGACGCCGCACGCCAACCCGACCCGTGATGGCGGCACATGCTCGCTAACGAAGACCCAGGCACCTGGGACCTCGCCACCAACGGCCGCTCCTTGCAGGATGCGCAGGAGCAACAACAAGATGGGCGCCCACGCACCCAAGTAGGCGTAGGTCGGCAGCAACCCGATGCCCAAAGTGGGCAATGCCATGAGCAACACACTGAGTGTGAACATCTGTTTGCGACCACGTAGATCGCCCGCATGCGCCATTAAAACGCCGCCCAGCGGTCGAGCAAGATAACCGGCCGCAAAAATTCCGAACGTCTGGAACTGCCGAACCCAGTCTGGAATCCCCGGAGGAAAAAACAGGTTACCAATCGTGTTCGCGAAGAAAACGAAGATGATGAAATCGTAGAATTCAAGGATGCCTCCCAACGTGGCTAACCAAAGCGTCTTATAATCCCGCGCAGTCAGACGAGAGGAAGCGGTAACCGGTAAGGAATCGAACATGGAGAATACCCCCGCAGTTATCCCTGTCCCGACCGCTGCCCGTCCCGAGCTGCGTCGATCCCGGCCTTGATAGCCTGTGTACCAAACAAGACGTTGCGAGCTTTCGAATCCAATACATCGGCGTTGAAGGCGAGCGCATTGGGCCCAAGGCCTTTGGCAGCGGCGTCCAGAGTCTTCTGGTTCCGTCCGGTTATTGCTACCCGCGCACCTTCGGCGATGAACAATTGCGCGGTTGCCAGTCCTATTCCGCTATTGCCGCCCGTGATCAAGGCGGTTTTACTTTGAAGCTTCATTGGATCCTTTTGCTTTTAGGTTTGTTTATCAGTTCGGCGTGTCTGCAAATCGTCGCAGATCGCACAAGAAGGCTCGGGGAAGCGGCATCCCTGGGAGGCGCCCAGCGCCTCCCCCCCAAACACTTTGAGCCTAATCGCTGCGATCGAGTTCCCTAAGTACCGGCAGCGTAAGCCAGGATCTCGATCGATCTCATCGCGCCGGGCAGCATGCAAAAATGATTGGTTTTAGTCACTTCAGTACGAACCTCGGCCAGAGCAAAATGCGCAGGTCTAGTCTGATCTACGAGTCTGACAACTTCTTCAAAAGAGCCTAGGGGATATGGAACTGCCGATGGTTGCGGCGCCGGCGAAGTGTCGGATTTATGCATTATTCTTTCTTTCGATCGATCACCTTTAGGTCACTGGTTGCAGATGCCGAGCGACGTTCTCGTCGCCCGCTCAAAGAGAAAGAATAGGCGTCAGGATTTGCTGGACCGCCTTTTTTGTCCCAGTTGCCGCAATGACTGCTCCAACTGGCGACTCACGGCAGTGAGGAGCTACCCTTGGCCAATCTAACCCTCTCTTTCGCGTTGAAGGCAAATGGAGTTATCGCTGCAGCTGTGGCAGCTGGCACGCCTGGACGGCCCGGCAGTTCAAGCAACGACCGCGGCACTTAAGACAAAAACCAGCCGCTTTCGAAGATTTTAGTGTCCCTTCCTCGAACCATGATTTGGCTTTATATCTCTTCCGGTACGGAAAAGTAGTTATGAAAGATTTCGTCCGAACGACTTTCACAACATCCGACGGAGTGAAGCTGAGTTATCTGAGGGCGGGAACCGGTCTCCCGGTCATTCTCCTTCATGGGTTCATGGGTAGCGGCGAATACTTTAAATCCCAAGCTCAGATTCTAGCCAAACAATACGACGTGATCGTCCTTGATCAACGTTGCCATGGCGACTCACAAAAGGTGCCTTTTGGATTGAAGATCTCCCGACTAGCCAAAGACCTCTATGAGTTAGTGGCAGCATTGAAACTGAAAAAAGTCTCTTTATTGGGTCACTCAATGGGTGCTGCTGTAATCTGGAGCTACATTGAACTATTTGGCCATGCTGAGTTATCTAAACTCATATTAATCGACCAATCTCCGGTGCTGATCTCCAATCCTAATTGGACTAAGGAGGAATTAATCGAATCAGGGGCACTTTTCGATGCACAACAGCTTTATTGCACTCTCGCCATTCTAAAGAACGGGAATGGTGAAGAGTACCTGAGAAAAGGATTCGGACAGGGATTCGATTTCTGGGTTAGTCGAAACGCGATGCCGGAGATCAAGGAGTTGATTCTCCAAAACGCTCTGAAAGTACCGTTTGATTATGTCGGGACCTTAATGTACGACCATTGGCTTAATGATTGGCGAGAAACCATCCCGCGAATTCGGCTTCCTACCTTGATCGTAAGCGGTCGTGCCAGCGCGACACCGTGGAAGTCTCAGGAATGGATTCATCGACAGATTATAGGATCTCAGCTCGTGATATTTGAGGAGGAAGAAGGGGGCAAACACCTTATGTTTATCGAAAACCCTGAGCGATTTAATCGAGTACTGATGGAATTTCTAATCCGATAAGCCAAATCGGCTGGGCTCAATGTACTGGCCGACGCTTTCAGGTGGATTGGTTCGATATCCAGAAAAGAATTTTACGGTGAAAAAATACTTAATACTTTTGAACGCCTTTTTGGGCCTGTCCCTCTGGTTGGTCCCGACCCTGTTGTGTGCGCGCGAACCACAAATCAAGATTGAACAGGTCCTGCAAACAACGCAATCATGGGATGGCAGTCAATACACCAGCTATCCCACCGGGCAACCGCAGGTGACGGTACTGCGGATCACGATTCCGCCCAACACTACTTTGCCTTGGCATCATCACCCCATGATCAACGTTGGCTATGTGCTATCCGGACATCTGACGATTGAAAAGAGAGATACCGGAGAACGCAAGATTCTGCATGCCGGAGAAGCGTTGGCCGAAACTGTCGACACGACGCATCGAGGGTTCACGACAAATGGACCAGTCGAGCTAATCGTGTTCTACGCCGGACAAGCAGGGTTACCGCTTAGCATCAATGAAGACTCTCCGTCCCATTAGACGCCGTTTTGTCGATCTTTCCGTTCCTTTGGAAAATGAAGTGCTGGCAGATCCGCCCGGGGCTGGTCCGAAGATCGACTATTTGCGGCACGCCGATACCGCGAAGACCATATGCCAATTCTTTCCTGGCCTGGTACCGGAAGATTTACCAGAGAGCGAAGGTTGGGCGGTTGAGCAGATCAATCTTTCCACCCATAACGGGACGCATCTGGATGCACCTTGGCACTTTGCCTCAACGATGAACCACGGCGAACCTGCTTGGACGGTCGATCAGGTGCCTCTAGAATGGTGTTTTCAGCCGGGGGTTAAGCTTGATTTCCGCCATTTTCCGGACGGATACGTAACTACGGCCCAAGACGTCGAAAGGGAATTGAGACGGATTGGCCATACGCTGAGTCCGCTGGAGATTGTCCTGATTAATACTGCGGCGGGAGCACGATATGGAAGGCCGGACTACGTCGCTACCGGATGCGGCATGGGCCGTGAGGCTACTCTTTACCTTACTTCCAGAGGTATCAGAGTAACGGGTACGGATGGATGGTCGTGGGATGCACCATTTGTCCATACGGCCAAGCGGTATGCGCAGACGGAAAATCCGGCTTTGATCTGGGAGGGGCACAAAGCTGGCCGGGAAATTGGCTACACGCACATTGAGAAATTACATAATCTGGAGCTGTTGCCAGATTCCGGATTCTTAGTCAGCTGTTTTCCGGTGAACATCAGGGCTGCTTCGGCCGGCTGGAGTCGGGTAGTAGCCATTTTTGAAGATCCAATCTAACTCCAAAATGAATCGTCTAACCGAGATCATTAGCCACAAGAGAACCGAAATCGAGCCGCTGCTCGGATATACAGCAGATTGGCGAGAGAGAGCTCGGAAAGTCTCGACGTTTCGCGGTTTCAAAAAATCACTCAGCGCCGACTCATTTGGCATCATTGCCGAGGTCAAGAAAGCATCACCCTCGGCTGGCGTGATTGCGAAGGATTTTGATCCAGTCAAAACCGCGCTGGCCTACGATAAGGCAGGTACCGACTGCATCTCGGTACTAACGGACGAGAAATATTTCCACGGGCACTTGGACTATCTTGCCTTGATTCGAGACCGAGTCCCCAGACCTCTCCTCCGCAAAGATTTTACACTGCACGAACTGCAAATATATCAGGCTGCTTTAGCTGGAGCCGACGCCGTTCTATTGATCGTCGCAGCCCTGAATGACCGCGAGCTAAGCTATTTAATGGACGCGGCGGACGATTGCGGTATCGATGCTTTGGTAGAGGTTCATGATGAACCGGAGCTAAAACGTGCACTTGCTGCGGGGGCTTCACTTATTGGCATCAATAACCGAAACCTGGCTACATTCCAAGTCGACCTTCGAACTACCGAGATGCTGGCGCCGTTGATTCCGAACGGTCACGTCGTGATCAGTGAGAGTGGCATCCGATCGGTGGAGGATATTCGCCGAGTGGCTAGAGCAGGCGTTCATGGAGCCCTTATCGGAGAAGCGCTCATGAGATCCGAGAATCCACAGGGCTTTCTCGAGAGTCTTCGCGCGGCAGCGTTGGAGCGCAAAGCGTAGGGTCGCATCCTTTTCGGTCGGAACTCGCTCCCGACTACATCCTGCGCCTGCTAAGCGGCCGCAGGACTAGGAATGATGCAAAAGAGAAGTTATTTCCGCCAGCTCGAAAGCTTTCGGGTCAGGTACGATTGAAGCGAACTGTGAAACTGCGCAGGCGACTTCTTCAGATCGTGACCAACAATAACTGCGTCGCCTGCGCAGCTGAGAATAATAATCCATCGTATTCAGCAACCGGCCTTTTTGTCTAAGTTGCCGTAGTTATTGTTTTAACGGCCGCTCAATCCGCTGCGAACTTTTTCTAGCTAGCTCCCCGGCTGGCACAAGCAGGAGCTGGTAATCTGCACATCAGCCCCGGACCAGATTTTCTGAAAGCGCGCTTCTACTGCCGCGGCTTCGTCGCTCTTGTGTTGCAACTCTAAGCTACGGGCCAGGCCAAAGAGCGACCAGCCGTTCTCGGGCAAGCGCGCAAGATCATCGCGGTAAACCTGTTCCCCTTCTGCAAAGCGGCCGGCTTGCATCGGAGTCACAATCGCGAGCAGAGCTTGGCACGGGTTGTTGCCAAAGGTTCCCTCCGCCGGCACCAGCTTGCTGGCCTCCAGGTAAGCCATATGTTCTGTGCGCTCGGACTTGACGTCGCCCTTTGCCGCATACGCAATGCCTCGGGCCGCATGGCGAAACGCGCGCGTGAATACCATGAACTCCGGGTGATCGGGCTCAGCCAGAATCTCGTCCCACCGTCCGAAACGGACGAGTACTTCATAAGGGGGGAATATCTCGGCGAGAATTAGAGGGGCTAACACTGCCAGCTCGTTACAAGCTAATCCCAATCGCCGCATTCTCTTCCGGGTTACCTAACCAATAGCCATATCTTATTCCGGTTTCGACGAAGTGCTGTAACCGCTCCGGCGACGGCGCCAACGGCTGGCTCTCGCCTGATATCGTGACACCAATTTCTTCGAGAAAATTTCCCAATTTGGCCGTGGTAATAATCAGCACGGTCGCATCTTTAGCCGACACGTTGCGCCACGCATGTTTTTCGTTTCCCGGGATATAAACGAACTGGCCTACCCCTATCGCAATCCAGTTGTTTTCTGTTTGGAAAAACATCTGCAACTCCCCGGCTGTGATGTAAAATGCCTCGACGTCGGCGTGACTATGGAGCGGTACTACTACGCCGGCCGGAACAACGCCCTTCATGACGGACAAAGGGACGCCATCTGGCGGGGTCAGGAATTCGATCCGAGGGCCCAACAGGTCGATTTCCGTGGTGACCTGTTTTGCGTCGCTGAGGTTACGTATAGTTGCCATTGCTAGCCTCCAAGTTAGCTTGCACTAATGGTTAGCGTGGTGTTCTCGCGAAAATTGATCCGCCCTGCCACCGGCCTCCAACCGACCGAGTAACAGAGCATAATTACCTGTCGGCGGTTGCTTGCCATTGAAACAACCGCCGTGAGGTTATCCTCAGGTCGAAAGAGCTGTTGCTATTCCTTCGAAATTCTTACTGGTCGCTCCCTTGAGTGAGGTCGCCAGGTACCGGAGCCAAGAATCCATGGAGGCCGCCGGTTTGCCTATTAATACCGGCGTTGAAAAAGAGCTGATTTGCTCCACCCGAGTTAGCATTGCCGGCGCCAAAGGCAATTCCCCACAGTCCCGGAATGGTAATTATGTTATTATCTTGATTCCGCAATTGTCCCTGAAATTGACCGGTAATTGCGTCAAACGCGAGGATTTGACCGCTCACGAACTGGCCAACCAGAATGCTATGGCTGAAGCTGCCGAAATCGGTCGGCGCCTGAGCTATACCCCAAGGAGCATCAAGCAGGGGCCCGGTTTCGAAGCGTTGCAACAGCTGACCATCCGTCGTAAAGACATCCACGGCACCACGGCCTGCACCTCCGACCACAAAATCCTTTGCCTGATTTTGCGCGGCAAAAGCGACGTAGAGGTGGCCCCCGATGTTTTGTACATTGAAAGGAATGAAGTTCCCTGGCAGACGGTCATCGTCAAATGCCTCGGCTGGGAACCGTACCTCGTGGAAGTTTTTGTCGAAAACTCTGATTTTGCCTTCGTGCACGTCAGCTACAAAAAGGAAGTTCTCGTGTTTGATCTGAGCAACCGTCGCGCCGGTCAGTCTTGAACCGGGAGTCGCTTTTACCTTTTCAATCGCAACCGTCGGGTTTACCGCCGGATTCCAGGCCGAGATCGTGCCATCAAAGGATGCAAAAATGAATTTAGCTGGGTTACCCGCTTCAACGTCAAAGTCCGAACTGCCGTTAAAAACTATACCCGCAGGACCACCCTCCGGTCCCTGCGCCGCATGGGGAATCGTTACCACCAAAGGCGGCTGTGCTCCTTGTGCATTAACCGCTATTCCTTCTCCATTAAAAAGGATGGCAACATGGCCGTCTTCGGCCGCAACCCACCAGGTGCCAGTGCTGTTACGCGCGATACCCCATGGATTGATCATGCGAGGATCGATAAATTGTGCGTTGTGTCCAGCGGCATTGGCGACCTGATCGGTCTCTTGATACTGCTGAGCAAACGACGTGAGCGGCCCGAGAGTTGCGCACGCCATAACGAAGGCAAGAGATCGCCGTCGCGAAAAGAACGAGTTGAGAAGACTGCGTTTCATCATAGGTACTTTATTTTAATCGTGTTAAACTGTGACTTATTCAGAGTGCCGAGACGGCAGCTCTGCGTGGTCCAGTTAACTTCGCGGTATTAGACACCCGGGTTCGAAAGACCAGCTGCTTTTTGTCCCAGTTGCCGTAATTGTTAACTAAACAGGCTGATGGTGCTACGTTCGCGGCGCGTCGGCGCCGACTTCGATAGATGTCCCGCAGGGGTTCGTCGGTAGCGGCGACTAGCTAGCGTTCACAAAACCTTCGGATTGGTGACTTGTGCAAGGAACTGGGAATGATTGCTTGCACGCGCATATTGCTAGCGGAGTAGGAGCGGCAGCTAAGGCCGACGCTGGTTTGGTGCCTTTGTGCCCGTTAGCTAGCATGGTTCCGGTTTTTTTGGCGGTGATTTGTTTGGTGGCAGCCTGAGGGCGGCAGGGAGGCTCGACCCCGTTGGAGAGATTAGTAAACCGATTCCGCAACCGGGCCGCGCCTGCCCCAATTATTTCACCACAGAGAGATATGCGCAGAAAGAAGAGCAAAGCCAGCAAAAGAGTTAATCTACAAAGCTTACCAGTGATTCATCCTGACGCGGCGGGAATTGATGTGGGAGCTAAAGAACACGTTGTTGCGGTGCCCTGCGATCGAGATGAGCGACCGGTACGAACTTTCCAAGCCTTTACACCCGAACTCCATGAGCTAGCCGCTTGGTTAAAGCGCTGCGGCATTCGCAGCGTAGCGTTAGAATCAACGGGCATTTATTGGATCAGTCTTTACGAAGTTTTGGAGCAACACGGCTTTGAAATCCGTGTGGTCAATGCACGCCACGTAAAGAATGTGCCAGGGCGAACTAAGACTGACGTGCTGGATTGCCAGTGGATTCAGAAGCTGCACAGCTTTGGCCTGTTAAATGGCTCGTTTCGTCCCGATCAGCAGATCCGCAAGCTGCGCACTTACATGCGTCTGCGCGACAACTTAGTAGTCAACAGCACTCAGGCGGTCCATCACATGCAGAAGGCGCTTTTCGAAATGAATGTGCAATTGAGCAATGTCATTAGTGATATTGTCGGAGAGACCGGTTTGCGTATCATCGAGGCGATCATTGCCGGAGAGCGAGATCCAGAGCAGCTGGCTGCCTTGTGTAGCACTCGGATTAAAGCATCGCGCCAAACGGTGGCCAAAAGTTTGCACGGTAATTGGGACGAAGCATTGCTGCATTGCTTGAAGACCGCGCTGGAAACTTATCACTTTAACCAAGAGCAAATTCAGCACTGCGACGGTTACATCCATCGTCATCTAGGCCAATTTGAATCGCGAGCCCAGTTGCCCAGCTCGCCCAAGGACTTGCAGGGCCAACTGCACCGAGTCTGCGGGGTCGATCTGACTAAAATCCCAGCCATTAAAGAGCAATCAGCCCAGATCATTATCTCCGAGGTCGGCCTGGATATGACTAAATGGAACACCGAAAAACAGTTCAGTTCCTTTTTGGGTTTATGCCCAAACAACTCCATTAGCGGAGGCAAAGTCTTACGTCGAGCCACGCGCAAGGTCTACAACCGAGCCGCTGACACCCTGCGGCTTTGTGCTCAAAGCCTCACCCACAGCAAAAGCGCGCTGGGAGCCAAATATCGCCGCTTGAGAGCCAGACTCGGTGCTCCCAAGGCTATCGTCGCTATGGCCCATCATCTGGCTCGGCTCGTTTATCGCATGTTACGCTATGGAGACAAATACGTCGAAAAAGGCATCGAACACTACGAACAGAAGTTCCGACTCCAGCGCATTAAGTGGCTCAAAAAAGAAGCCGACTCCCTCAATCTCCAACTCGTTGCCGTTTAGGAGCTTTCACCGCCAGTTCCTGGAGAGCTTTTCACGTTCCACGGAAAATAAGGAGAATGGAATCCAACCAAACCGCGGTCCGTCCAACCCTTAACGGCCTAAATGGGCCGGGGCGGCCGACCAAACGCAATAAAAAGATCGTGGCTGAACTTTTGGAAGCGATCAGCGCCGGTGCACCCTTCAGTCTGGCTTGTCAGGCAGCGGGGATCCATCCGGACACATTTCAAAGTTGGCGACGGGACGATGCGGCTTTTGCGCTCCAGGTCGAACAAGTAGCAGCCAGGGGGAGCCTTAAACGCTTAAAGAAGATCGAGCAACACGGCGAGGAAGCCTTTGCCGCACTCTGTTGGATGCTCGAGAGAAGACACCCCGAAATGTTCAGTAAGCCAGAGGTTCAACTCAACGTTGGGATTCAGAATAACATGAACACTGGGAAAAACCTCGAGGTCATCGTGGTGGAAGACTTAGAGTTTTTGGGGTTACGGCAGCGCAGTAGTGAGTACACCCATCGTCCGGACTCGGAGAGACTGGTACGGGAGGTTGAGGCGAGTGCGGTTTCGGCGGAGCTGAGTGGGCATCTGAGCCGGGAAGGAGCACCAACTGGGATCGTGATCAGCCGCAGCGAGCATAAAGAGAACGAGCGCCGGGCCGCTCGGATTGAGGCTGAGGTGGACAAGCTGCTGGGGTTGGCCCCGGAATCCGAAGCCGGCGGAGAGGGCGAGCAAGAATAGCGTCGCTTTGCGAGGCGTGAGAACGAGGGACTGTACCTCACTCTGAGACGTACAGTGTCGGCTGT